>OGXJ01002156.1_pt1 | contig 13644 bp, 9 predicted proteins | sample 1576231 | NCBI WGS metagenome assembly OGXJ01 (sample SAMEA3541539, study PRJEB24748) | human gut metagenome | biome: human gut; feature: human-associated habitat; material: faeces | place: China | collected 2012
ATATTGCATAAAAGACCATTTGGCGTAATCTTTCTTACCCAAATTCTCTGCAACAAGGAGAAGAAACATTTCTATGCAGTCATGGAACTGCATAAGAGCAAAGCCTGCAATGACTTCTGGCAACTTTGATTGCTCAACCCCTTGTTGATAGAGATACTTTATGTAAGTGAGCCTCTTGGTTATGATAGTCTTATCTAATGCCATATATCCTACTTTTATGAGATTAAGCGTATCTTGCCAGTAAGTAACTGTTGCATCATGCCTTGTTTAATTGCCTCGTATTTAGCTTTCTTTGTTTCGAGAGCGGTGATTTCGTTATCCATCTTGTTGAGAATGGTAGCAATGGCGCGTTGTTCAGCCAAAGATTGTGGGGCAAAAAGCATAACATTCGCTACTTTCTCTTTATTCAAGTTCTTAACACTACTTCCTGCAGCCATAGCTATATATTGTTCAAATACGGTATCTGAACTTAAAATGTAATATAGAAAGTCCATGTCATAAGTGTTGGAATAATCCTTTATGACCAGCCATCCATCATGTATGCATCCATCTATGTCAAGAATATATGGTCTGCCAAAACTCATAGAGTTTGAAAGGATGAAATCTCCTTTATATACTTGTCGTGAGTGAGATATACCTTCTGGGATTATTTTCTCCACTGTATGTCTTATAAACTTGTCATTTGGACGAACATCGCCAATTTTTATCCAGTTAATACCATCCCGATTTGTCGTAAGGTATGCTTCTATAGGTCTTGGTGAACCTCCACGTTGAATTGTTGCGTTATCTCCCAACTTTCTTTTTACCCACAGCTCACTAAACCCTTTGAGACGAGTTTTGCCAGTTAGAAGTTGTTGCATAGCTCCTTGCTTGATATTCTTTTTTTTCTCTATCTGTTTGCCGAGAGAAGAAATCAAGTTGTCAATGCTTGTGAGGGCAGAGGCGATGCGATGCTGCTCATGGAGTGGTGGAAATGACACCAATATGTTTGAAATATTCTGAGATGTTAAACTCGGTACACCAGTTGCCGTATTGTATGAATTCCAGTCAATTCTTTGTGTAAGGTAGTATAAGAACTTTACATCTGTTTTACGAAAATTATATGTATAGAATAGTGTGTCAACTGTCCATATCTTACCATTATGATATTGTGGCATATTTATAGTTCCTTTGCGTCCTATACATACAGTTTCACCATCATACAAATATTCATTGACATATGTCATCAGTCCACCAGTACCATAAACAGGAATTTTTCCAGTATTCAGATGCTTGTAATCTCTTCCATTACCAATATCAAAAACCGCCCCAAGTTTCTTAACTTCCCATTCCTCAGGAATCTTTCCTATCTCCGTATCTTTGAATTTCGTTTCTTTCATACCTTTCAATCTTTATTTTGGGTATTTTCAAGCACCACCCACACACCAGCATTAACCTTGCCTTCATGTCGAATGATGCCAGCTTTCTGCATTACCGACAAGTCGCGTTCTATCGTACGTTGTGTCACGGACAAAGTTTCCGACATTTCTTTTCCAGTAACTAATGGATTGGCTTTGATGGTGGACAAGATAAATCGTTGACGTTCAGTAAGGTTTATTTCCGACATGTTTCCGACATGTGTTTCCGACATGTTTCCGACATTATTAGTGTCATTAGTGCCGTTTACACCGACATTACGGTAAATGGTAATCAGCGTTCCGCTGACATGATTCTCGATTTTAGGCTCAGGAAGTCCCATCTTTTTCAATCCTTGACGTATCTTGTTAATGCCACGCCCCCATGTTTCGATAAAGCCAGCCTTGTAGAAGGCATTGGCTATGTTGCGATTGCGAGGTTGTGAAGCATGTTCTGCGAACAACTTTTCTTGGTCAATGCCTTCTGGTAGTTTGCCATCGTTCCAAAGCATAATGCAGTCATCGTACACTTTCATTTGTGTATGTACTCCCATATAGTCACGGTGTACGATGGCATTGCAAATAGCCTCACGCAACACATCCTCGGGTATTTCCAATTGCTCTATACGTGTTATCCCTTCGTAGTGAATGGGGGACAAAAGGTATTTGGAACGCAACAATTCAATGATACGGTTTACCATTTGCAGGATATTACCTTCTACAACATCCTGTGTGATCAAGTCGCTCTCGTCATTGCGGAAACGACCGATACGGAAATCGCAAGACACAAAGAATCTCTTCGGGTTCTTGCCAAAGAGCAACAGGGCGGCTTGCTTGAGCTGTCCTTCCTCTGTTATCAAGTTCAGACTTTGCAGTACAGCTTCAGTAGATGAAGTATAGGCATCACCCGAAATTCGTCCCACTTCAATGCCTTTGCGCAAGAAGTAGTCGATAGCCTGACGATCAATATCGTTTAGCGTGGCACCAGCGACTGGCATATCATCCCATGACCACCCCATCTTTTTCAAGATAAAGTTCTGTAATGCCAGTCCTTTTAGTTCTTGCTTGGTAGAACCACTACGATAGTGGTAAATACCACGGTAAGCCACAGGCATACTGCTTGGCGTCACCACAATCTCTATGTATTCCTTTTCGTCCTCTGTAAGCAAGTTTACATCTTCCACGATGCCAAGGTAGTTGACAATCTTGTTAGGAATGTCTTCCATCAGTTTCTTGGCATCTGGCAGACCTATCACTTGCTTCTCATCATTCACTCCGATAAAAATGCGACCGCCCTGTGCGTTGGCGAAACCGCATATCCATTTCAGATATTCGTCTCGCCAAGATTCCTTGTATTCTATATTTTGACTTTCACTAAGCATGTTGTTTCTTCGTTAAAGTGTAAAACCCATTTCGGCAAGGTAGCCGTTTACCTCACTCTCATATTCACTCACCTCTTTTGTCAACTCAGGTAGGGTGTTTTCGTACCGTTCCACAAGTGAAGCAACTTCTGTACCAATACGATGAGTGACTGATTGCATCAATGCCATGCAACCGCCAATGACAGTGGCGAGCCACTTGCGTTCAACAACAAGTGTTCTAATTTCATCCTCAGTGAGAGAGGCATATTTCTCTACCACCTTATTCGTCAGTGTTGTCGTCAGCTCCTTGATTTGGGCTTTCAGATAAGTCAATTCGTCATATTTGTCAAGATACTCCTTAAACACGGCAAGCGTGTCAGGAAGAAGAGGATGGTAGTTCTCAATTTCACCAATTCTTCTCTTGATGTCCGCTTTGTTGAATTTATCCCAGCCTTCAAAAATGTCTTGGTGCTCCGTAATAAAAGCGTTTCTTGCAAGTTTTGCATTTTTGTTGTTGCTTGGCATTTCTGCTAAAGTCAACAAAATTTCCTTTTCCCCTTTTATCGGTTTCTTGCAAGTTGCAGATTTGTATGCTGCTCTTATTTCATTAACTTTGTCATAGCCATTGAAATCATCCTCATGCTCCTCTGTTATTTCTTGCATCAAAGACTCGATTTCTTCTTGTTTTGCCTTTAGGGTATCAATATGATGCTTCTCGTCTGAAAAATATTCATCAAGTACGATGTTTACAGGAAGAAGGTCGCATACTATCTCATCATACATGCAAGGTATCTCTTTTGTCTTAGACTTATCGCTTTCAGTATCGCTGCCATTATCCTTCTTGTTCTTCTTTTCCTTGACTTCCTTAATTTTGATGGCTTTTACTTCAGGGTAAGTCCAACCATCATTAGAAATCATATAACAGTCATCCTGCATAGTATCTGCCCAGTAGTTTAGCAGGACATCATAGGTATCATAAGCATCTACGAGTCCACTATGCTCCATAGTTTTCGCTAATAGACTTTCAGACCAGTCGGCAATCAATTCTTTTGGATGGACACCTTGATTGATAGCCATCATCTTTGGTTCGACATCTTCTTTCCATCCATTTAATACTTTGGCAAAAGCTTCTCCTTGTGCCTTATAGGAAGAATCGCTGTCTATTACATCATTGATGTCTTCTTTTTTAGGCATTAAAGAATAGTACCCATTGTTGGCACCACTGAAAAGTTTGTCCTTCAATGTTGGGCAAGCCTTCCAAAAGATTTCCATGTTTTCAACATCGGTAGCTGGAAGCCCACCATGCAGATGAGCTTCTATGTCGTGCTGAATCTCAGAGTCTATAGGTTGGATGTAACGAGAAATATTCAAATTGTAGTCATTCTTCTCAATCTCACTCCACTCTACCAATCGGCAATAATGTGGTATGGTTTGCTGAGCATCCCAAGCATCTACGATGTGTTTGATGTCCTGTTCACGAAGGCGGTTCTTCGCACCATCTTTCGTAAAGCCGTCTTTGGCATCAATGACAAAGATGCCCTTACGGCAATCCTTGTTTTTCTTGTCGATGATGATGATGGAAGCAGGAATACCTGTACCAAAGAAAATGTTTGGAGGTAAACCGATTATACCCTTGATGTAATGTTTTTCGATAATCTCCTTGCGGATGTCATATTCTGCATTTCCACGAAACAGTACACCATGAGGCAAGATGCAAGCACCACGTCCAACATCAGCTTTCATGGAACTGATGAGGTGCAGTAAAAAGGCATAGTCTCCACATTTTTCCGGTGGTAACAGGCTGGCTGTCCAGCGATTATATTTGTCTGGAAGCATGTCTGAGGCAAGCCAGTTCTTCTGTGAAAAAGGAGGGTTTGCCACACAAACATCAAAAGTGCTCAACATACCATATTGAGTGAACTGAGGATTGCCCAAAGTATCTCCCACCTTAATCTCAGCATTGCTTACTCCATGGAGAAGCATATTGAGTTTTGCCAATGCGGCCGTGCTGCTGTCTTTTTCCTGTCCACAGATAGACACACGAGGATTGCTTGCTTCTGCCAAAGCACGAAGCAAGAGAGAGCCAGAACCGCATGTAGGGTCGTAAATGGTTTGCTCGGCACGGTTAAGATCGTTGATTCGTAGCACCTTCGCCATGACACGACTCACCTCGGCAGGAGTATAGAACTGTCCTTTACTCTTACCACTTTCAGCAGCAAAGTTCTTCATTAAGTACTCGTAAGCATCGCCCAACAAATCATCGTCAGCTGCACGGTTACGTGAGAAATCAAGTGCGTCGTTCTCAAAAACAGCAATCAATCGAGATAGGGTATCCACCATAGTCTTGCCACTCCCCAACTTGTTTGGATCATTGAAGTCTGGAAGGGCAAGGTCGCCTATCTGTCTGGCGTTCAGCTCCTTGATGGCCTCCAATTTTTGGTTGATTAACTCTCCAATTTTATCATTCCGTTTGAGTGCGATAAAATCTTTGAAGTAGCACCCTTCTGGAACTTTCAGGCGAAAGCCTGGTTGTCCTGCTTTGTCTGATAGATATTTGATGAAGAGAACGATGAGAACGTAGTCTTTATATTGACTGGCATTCATAGAGCCACGCAAAGCATTGCATGACTCCCAAAGTGCACTGTATAATTGTGATTTTTTTATAGCCATATTATTTGTATATTAATTATGAGTTCTGTGAAGCAAGGCGGTAAATTTCATAAATGTCTTGCTCTGTCATTGCTGGGAATAAAGCCTGTAAGTCATCACGTAAGTCCCAACTTGCGTTGCTGTCAGGGTCTTGCCAATTACGCCCAGCATTCTTGTATATGAATTCATCTATTGTCTTGATGATGCGGATAGTCTCATCTTTGTCTTCTGGAGCATGCCATGTGGCACGATTGTTCCATAGGGCTTTACTACGCCTGTTTGCCAAGTCGGATGGTGCATCGTTGCCATGTTTGATGGCTTTTATATGTTCTATTAGAGCTTCTATCTTTTCTTTTGCCGTGGCATTGCGAGCCTTTAGCTCTTCAAGGAGTGCCTGCAATTTGTCACTGAAAAGTTTATATTCCTCCGCATCACCGCTGTTCCAGTCTGTGTTTACTCGGCGAGCCTTACCTTCGATAGCCTCTGCTGCTCCATTGGCATTACCTCCTGCTTCGTGGATGGCTTTTTCGGTTGCTTCTTTGGTGTCTGTAGAGTCATTGATGAGGTCAAGAAATGAGAAATCTGCCGATGATGGAATGAATGTTTCTGCATCCTCCGCCCTAATGTGTTGGTCAAGAAGTTGACGCATATCGGGGTCAAGCGTCTTTGGGTCAAAGTCATCACCTGATTTTTGCTTGACTTTTCGCTGAACCGTTCCCGCTTCTCGTGAAAGTGAGGCGAAATGATTTATTTGTTCTGCCGTGAAATCTGTTTTTGAGAAATAGTCCGACATGTTGTTATATGCCGTGACCATACTTCCTGTAATACTATACATGATGTTACGGCGAGCTTGCGCAGGTTCTTCGCCATCATATTCCTTGATATAATATTCAGACAAAGCCTCCAAGTCGTTCAAACTTTTACTCTCCCAAATAGTTTTTAATCCCTCGTATGCTTCTGTGACAGCAAGAAGTTTTTCCTTGCATTTATTCACTGCACTATCCAGAAGTCCATCTATGTCCACATCATCGAGTCCTTCAAAGCCTGAACCATCATTGAACTTGGTGACAACATTTTCTATGCTGCTGAAAAGATTCTTGAAATCAACAATGCGTCCAAATTCTTTGTGAGTCTTGACTATAATGTCGCCCTTGTCATCTTTGATGTCCTCGCCAAGTCGGTTGACACGACACACTGCTTGGAACAGCGTATGGTCTTTTATCTCATTATCTATATAGAGAATAGTGGCGCAAGGGGCATCAAAGCCTGTAAGCAACTTGTTGACTACAATTAAAAGTTTCATCTGGGCAGGACGCTTCACGAAAAGCTCTTTTGCCCACTTTTCATACTCATCAGCATTCTTTACTCCAGCTTCTTCAAACGATTTCTTCGCCCAGTCGTACTTGAATTTTGCTTCTGTAGTCTTGTTATTATCGGCAGAGTTGTTGGCTATATCACTGTCCGTAGGGTCGTAACTTGTTACAACTGCACATCTACCTTTCAAATCGCTACTTGAGAAAAACTTATAATAACGATAGGCTTGGAAAATAGAGCCAGCTATGAGCATGGCGTTACACCAATCGTGTTTCAGTAATCCATAATTCAAGTCATCAAGAATGCTGTAACCAATACGTTCTATGCGTTCTTTTGTGGAATAGATACGCTCCATTGTTGCCCAACGTTCTTCCACCATTTGCTTTTGCTCTGGGGTAAGTTCACGCCCTGCTGTAAGTGCAGCAAGCTTTTGGTCAATCTTCTCTTTGCTCGTAAGTTGCTGTTCCACATTGCGGTATTCATATTGTAGGTCAAGGATAACCTTGTCCTCAACTGCTTGTTTGTGAAGATATTTGTGAATATATGGTCCGAATGTGCGTTCTGACATGCTCTTAATGGCATTGTATGGGTCTCCTTTGTCTTTCTTCAGTAAAGGTGTGCCGGTAAAACCTATAAGCATGACTTCCTTTCCCATGATAGCACGCATTGCTTCATGGAGGCGACCGCTCTGGGTTCGATGACATTCATCAACAAATACGAAGATGTTGTCACCTTTTACACTGAAATGATTACCATATTTTTTTGCAATGATAGTTTGCAGTTCATTCAGATATTCATCAAGGCTGACTTTTGTTCCAGACTCATCCTTTTCAGCTTCATCATTATGATTGTGTGCGCCAAACTTGTGAATTAACGAACAGATTAGCCATTCGTCTCCCTTGTTTAATGTATCAAGAAGGTCGCTGCACGATTCTGCATGATGAAGTTTGTTGCCTCCCTTTACAAAAGTACCAGCAAGCTGTAAGTCAAGTTCCTTTCGGTCGGTGATTACAACGACACGAGGATTGGAGAAGTTCTTCTGGATATAGGAAGCCAAAGCTACCATCGTAAGACTCTTTCCTGAGCCTTGCGAGTGCCAAATGACTCCACTTTCTTTTTGAGGCATTCTTTTAGCAGCTGCTTTAATGGCATATATCTGATGAGGGCGTAATACCTTCTTAATACCACCGTCATTCAGCACACCATAATGAAAGAAGAACATAAAGTTCTCCTTGTCGAAAAACAGACGGTATGCTTCTTTCTCTGTAATAGTGTCACCAACTTTATTTGTATTTCTTTTCCATTTACACCAAAAGGGAAGAGGAGTACCTATTGTTCCATAACGAAACTCCACATCATCATTTGAGGCAATGGTGAACTGTGTTGTGGTAAAAAATGATGGTATAAAATCACGTTCGTTGCTAAGATGTTGTTTAATGCCTTCCTCGTAGTTGACCAAACTTCGTTTCAGTTCAATGACTGCAAGTGCTATTCCGTTCACATAAACCACAATGTCGGGACGCTTGTTTTTGCCAAGGAGAGGGTCTATATAACTAACCTCTTCTGCAATCGCAAAATGATTGTTTTGTGGATGGTCGAAATCGAAAAACATTACATCTTCATGATTCTCTTCTGGTGATGGTTGTGACTTAATACCCATTATCAGTGTATCGTACAAATCTGTATTGCACTGTATGAGACTACTCATCTTGGAATCACCAAGGCGAGCCTTATCCTTCAATTTTACCAAAACATCCTCTATTTGCATTTCTGTACGACCTTGTTCTTTCAGGAAAGAGCGTACTTCGTCATCCAATATCGGTGAGTTGGCTACACCCATATTGTTTACATTAGCACCTTTAGCATACTGCCAGTTGCCAAGATAAGTATATCCAAGTTCTTCTTGGAAACGCTTTACGAGAGCATTTTGATACTCTCGTTCTTTCTGTTCTTGATAGTTTGCCATATCTCTTATAGAGGAAATTCGTTTAATTGTTCTTTTATTTTTTGCCATCCTGGAAGGTAAGTTCCGAGAATGTGTCGAAACCTGTCTGTATGGTTTTGCTCAATGAGGTGAGTGAGTTCATGAGCTATCACATATTCAATACAGTTTAATGGTTTTTTTGCCAACTGGAGGTTGAACATGATTTTGCCACTTTCTTTGTGACACTTGCCCCAACTGGATTGCATTTGTTGAATAGTCCAAGTTGTTGCTTTCACCCCAAGAATTTGCTCCCATTTTGCAACAAACCGTTCTGTTATTGGTATTAATTGTTCTTTGTACCAAGTCCATAAAACATTGGCTATATTTTCTTTGGAAGTGTGTTCTGACACATATATAATAATGTAGTCTCCTCGTATCTCTACATGATGAGTACAAGTTTTGTCCCTAATAACTTTCAGTCGATAAAGTTCACCTTTGAAGAAATGTGCTTCTCCTGAAATATATTCTCTTTCGTCTTGTATGGTATAGGACATCGTTTCCTTTCGTTTTAAGGTTATCCATACCCATTTTTTGAGGATGAACAGCTTTATTTGTTCATCAGTATATTCGTTAGGGGCAGATACATGAACCCTCCCATTTGGCGGATAAACTGCCAAATGTAAGTTTTTGATGGGCTTGTGCTCAATTTCTATTTCGATACCATTGACTAACATTACTTATTTGTTGTTCTCTTGCGATAATAGATAAGATTTATATTCACGTACTATTAACTCTCTCAAATCCACTTCAAGCAAATCTGCTATTTTTAATAGACTGCTCAAATCTGGTTGTGATGAGTTTGTACACCACTTTGAAACGGTGGAAGGTGTTACTCCCATCTGTTCAGAAAGCCATTTGTTTGTACGTTTCTTTTCTACCAGTACAAGTTTTATTCTATTTATATCTTCCATATTGCCCAAAAATTATAGTGCAAAGATAGTGAATTAAATTCAATTTTTCAAACTATAACGTATTTTGTATGCGTAAATAAGGAGTATATTCAATAAAATCATATTAATATATCCAACCATAGATTTTAAAGGCAGGATTTTGAATATAAAAAATGAATTTGCCGAGAATATAACAGATACAAGTAATTTAACTCCTGACTTCGTCACTCAAAAAATACTTATTTTATAACTGATTGATAAACAATATTTTGTATCTTTGCGTCACCTAATTTTGGGTGACGCAAAAGGTTTTTTAACTATGTTTATCAGAAAGAAAAGACATCGTTCTGGCAATATCGGAGTTATTGTTGTTGAGAAAATCGGTGGCAAGATGAAGGAACTTGTCACAATTGGTGTTGCATATAATGAAGATGAGGTCGAAAATCTTGTCAATGAAGCAAAAGAATGGATTTCAAAAGAAGAGTCCCGGCGTCATCCTCAACTAGATTTATATGGTGAGGAGCGTGAAGCGTGTGATCGTGAGCGAGAAGAAGTACGTCGTGTATTGTCACAGGTGAGTAATATACTTCTCAATGGTTGCAACTTGATATTGGACCGCACTTTTGATAGGATTGGTTTCAATCGTATTGACGATGAAGTGTTCCGCAAGCTAGTGAAAGCCCGTTTGGCATATCCAACGAGCAAGGCTGCTACGGTGGAATATCTGAAAAACTACTTTGACGAAGATGTGGATCTCTCAAAAATCTATCGCTATCTTGACAAGCTTAGCGACCATCAGCACGAAATAGTACAGGATATAAGCGTGCGCCATACGGCGAAACTGTTCGGTGGAAATATCGGTGTGCTGTTCTATGATGTCACCACACTTTACTTTGAAGCGGATTATGAGGACGACTTGCGCAAGACAGGCTTCTCAAAGGAGGGACGTCACAGTAATCCTCAGATCATACTCGGCCTGCTTGTAAGTTTGGGCGGTTATCCGCTTGCATATTGCATCCATGAGGGCAACAAATATGAAGGCCACACGATGCTGCCGACGATAAATGAGTTTGTTAGTAAATACGGTTTGGAAAACTTCGTTGTGGTGGCTGATTCCGGTCTGATGAACAATGCCAGTATATCGGAACTTGAGACGCACGGTTACAAGTATATAATAGGTGCGAAGATAAAGAATGAAAGTCAGGAAGTCAAGAACTGGATACTGGAACAGCCCAAGCGCGACTGCCAGATGGTTGAATATGACAAAGGAGGTGGCCGTCGGCTATTGGTCGGCTATACAGATGACCGTGCAAAGAAAGATGCCTATAACCGAGAGAAGGGAATACGCAGATTGGAAAAGGCATACAAGCATGGTGCGCTCACTAAAGGCAATATCAACAAAAGAGGTTACAATAAGTTTTTATCCATGGATGGTGAAGTGAAGGTAGCCATCAACTATGACCGTGTTGCCGACGACTCCAAATGGGATGGTCTAAAGGGATATCTCACTAATACGGATATACCAATACAAGACGTTTATGCTGCATACCACAACCTTTGGCATGTAGAACGGGCCTTCCGTATAGCCAAATCAAAGATAGAGATACGCCCCATGTTTCATTTTACACGCAAACGCATCGAGGCTCATATATGCATCTGCTTTGTGGCTTTGAAAGTATACAAGGAATTGGAGCGTATGCTGAAAGTCTCAGAGATTAAGATGAGCGTAGACAAGGTGCTTGCATTGGCTAAGACAATCACAACCATACAAATCAAACTACCTCTGAACAAGGAGGTTTATACGCAAACCATGCTGATGGCAAGGCATCAGAAAATAGCTAAACTCTTTGACGAAGAATTTTGGGGTACGCAATGACGTGTAATAGTCAAGACTTAATCTGACAGTTACGTATAAAAAGAATAAATTTGTAACAGAAAACAGATTGAGTTATGACCACATCAGAAAAAGTCATCAAGAACAAACTGGGATTGCTTGAACTCTCCCAACAGTTAGGAAACGTATCACGTGCTTGCAAGATTATGGGTTATAGCCGTGACAGTTTTTATCGTTTTAAGGAGCTGTATGAACAAGGAGGTGAAATCGCCTTGCAGGAGATCTCACGCCGTAAGCCTGTCATAAAGAACCGTGTGGAAGAACACATCGAGCAGGCTGTGGTAGGGATGGCGATAGACAATCCGGCATTGGGGCAGGTGCGTGTATCCAATGAATTGCGGAAGAAAGGCATTCTTGTTTCGCCGGGCGGAGTACGCTCCATTTGGCTGCGGCACGATATGGAGACCTTCCAGAAACGCCTGAAAGCATTGTCTGCCAAAGTGGAACAAGAGGGCATTATCCTTGATGAGAACCAAGTGGCTGCATTGGAGAAAGCAAAGGAAGAGAAACAGGCTCATGGAGAGATAGAAACCTATTATCCCGGTTTCCTTGTCGCCCAGGATACTTATTATGTTGGACACATCAAAGGTGTCGGACACATTTATCAGCAGACCGTCATTGACACTTACTCCAAAATCGGATTTGCTAAGCTATACGACAGGAAGAACGCCCTTGTCGCTGCCGATATGCTCAATGACAGGATAGTGCCTTTCTTCGAGCAGCATGACCTGAAGCTGATGCGTATGCTCACAGACAGAGGAACGGAATACTGCGGAAACAGAGAAAACCACGAATATGAACTGTATCTGGCTGTGGAGGATATAGACCACTCTAAAATCAAGGCGAAAAGCCCGCAGACAAACGGCATCTGCGAGAGATTCAACAGAACCGTGCAGAACGAGTTCTATGCAATCGCATTTAGAAAGAAAATCTATACCTCTATTGAGCAACTGCAAACAGACCTCGATGCGTGGATGAACTCCTACAACACCCAAAGAACCCACTCCGGAAAGTACTGTTTCGGAAAAACACCCATGCAGACTTTTATCGAAGGGATTGCCGTCGCAAGGAAATACAAACTCCAAAATCAGGAAACAATAAAACCGAATGGCGTTAATATAACACCATCCGGTTGTGAGAGTCAAGAAAGTTGCGTAACTTCGCAACAAACAGCTGACAGTTTTTTTGTCCGATACTAAACAAGCTGTCAGAACAAGTCTTGACTATTACACGCCCAGAGTCTGCCCCAGGCTCTGGAGCTGGAGACCTACTATGTAAAAAACGGCCAGACCGTTTCGGAAGGAGACCCTATTGCCCAGGTGGACCTTGTGGCCGTGAAGGCAGCCATCTCTGAGCTGCAAGAGGTCATAGACACCCTGGATGCGGCCATTGCCTCCGAAAGCAGCAAAACCAATGATTCCGTGATCCGCTCCGGCACTTTTCTGCCCGGATTGACGAAAGTCTCATACGATGCCGTGACCTCTCCGCCCTGCACTTTTACTGCACCGATCTCCAGAATCTGGTCTTCCTTTACAGAAAGACCCGTTGTCTCAAGATCGAGCACTACAAAATCTTGTATTTTCATCTTTTATTACCTTTTCTAGTATCTCATGTTCTTTTGAAATGTCAAGCGTAAAAAAGCTCACTGCAGTCGATCATCTCCGCATTTCCCGTCAGCGGATCGCGCTTCTGATAATCAAACAGGAGTACCATACGCGCCTTTTCCCCGTTTCCGAGCACATCGTAATCAAAAACTTCCACATGCGTCATGCGCTGCAGCTGCTTCCAATCGTATGTCGTATACGATGGCAGAAGTGTTCTCGTTTCGGCTTCTTTCTGATAAAAGTCACGCGACTCGTTTTTCCATTCGGACGGATCTTTTGCAAAGCGCGGCCGTGTCTTCATATTTTCACGCGCATACAGATCGAGCACCATCATCTGACGGAAGAATGCTTCGTCCTGCTGTTTTTCGTCCTGCAAAAACTCGAGCAGAATTTCATACCGCTGAATCCGGTTATGTGCCGCCTCACTGTAGCCCTTTGCCCGGTAGAAATCGCCGAGCTCCTGGAAGAAATCGAACGGGTTCTCATACAGACGCTCGATCATCGGCAGTGTGTGGACGAACTGGCCGCTGTTGTAGTAGACTTCCACCATCTCC
>OGXJ01002160.1_pt1 | contig 13615 bp, 13 predicted proteins | sample 1576231 | NCBI WGS metagenome assembly OGXJ01 (sample SAMEA3541539, study PRJEB24748) | human gut metagenome | biome: human gut; feature: human-associated habitat; material: faeces | place: China | collected 2012
ATACCGTCGCCGGCACTTTCAGCCCGGAGAAGTATTCAATCTTCACCGCAGAGGGCACTTTGAGAATATTAAACAGCTCCTGTGCGGTAAGCAGCTCCGGGTTGATGGACATAGAAAGGTTCAGCTGCTGGCGCATAAAGCCAAGGGAACGGTCGTTGTACTCCGGGTTACGCACTCTGGCGATGGTGTGCTTGGCGCCCATTTTGCGGGCAAAAAAGCAGCACAGCATATTCATCTCGTCCGAGCCGGTGGCAGCCACCACCAGTTCCGCCTTGTCTACCGCTGCTTCCTCCAGGGTCTCACAGTCGGCGCCGTTGCCGCAGACGCCCATCACATCATACATATTGGTGATCTGTTCCAGAACGTGGGCGTCCTTTTCCAGCGCCACCACATCGTGCCCCTCGGCGGAAAGGCTTTCCACCAGGGTGGAGCCGATCTTACCACAGCCAACAACAATAATATTCATTCTTTTTCCTCATTTAATTTAGATTTAGTAGAATTACAAACCTATACTGCCCCAAATCATACCACTTTCATACGGGATTTGCAATATACCTTTGCTAAAAATAAAATGAAAAACCGTCTGCCTGAGGCAGACGGCTCTTGCTTATTGGTTTAAGGTGTTGCGGATCTCTTTGCGGGCGGCCCGTTCCAGGGTGCGGGCGTCTGTAATGACGGTTTTGTCGTAGCAGTAGCTGATGGATTGGGTCAGCCCCAGCAGCAGGAACAAAAAGATCATCTGCTTGGGGGAGTTGAAGATAAAGTCCGACAGCCCAAAACCCAGGTACAGCACCAGGGAGGTGAACACGCAAAACACAAGGGTCAGCTTTCTGGAATTGTTGGTGTTGATTTCCAGCAGTTTGCCGGCGCTCCAGATTAGGAGAATGCCCAGCAGAATAATACCGACCACCCCAAGCTCTACCCAAAATTCAATCACAAAATTGTGGGCGTGGGGTTTGTCCAGATTATACATATACTTGAGAATGTTGCCGGTTTCCTCACATCCGAAGCCGGTGCCGATGAAAAATGCCCGGGTATGGGAGAGCACATAATCAATCAGGCTTTCCCAAATATTAAAGTGCGCCACAGAGGACTTTTTGGCCTCGCCGTTGCCCCCGGAGGAGAAAATAATGCCGTACCGGGTGAGAATGGAGGGCACAATCACTGCAATGGTGGGCAGGAAGATGGTGAGCATCTGCTTCCAGTACCGGCGGCACAGTACAATGAACATAAAGACCCAGCCGGCCAAAGCAATCACGCAGCCGGCGCGGGTTAGGGTGGAACTGAGCCCGGCACTGATGAGCACATTGGCAAGAAAGCACAGCACTTTCTGTTTTTTAGTTTTGGCGTTTAAGAACAGGTAAATGGAAATGGGGTAGGCGATCACCATATGGGTGGCCAGCAGATTGGGATTGGAAAAAGTGCCGCTGGCTCGGGAGTCAAAGGTTTTGGTGCTGATAGCAAAGGGCAGGTGGGTGTAAACGAACTTGTCCAGTCCCTTGTACAGCGGGGTTACCAGCACGGCGCCGTCCGGAATACAGTCGTAGCGGTTCAGGGTGTAGCCGCAGATCTGCAAGGTGCCGATCACGCCGTTGACGCAGGCGCTGGCGGTGCAGGTTTGCAGCAGCGCATCAATCTTGTCCCGGCTGCGGGCCAAGTTGTAGATCATCACCTGGAGCAGAAACATGCCCCACCACAACGCAGCGGTGGAAAAAGTGGAAAATGACGTGGGGGACCACAGGGTGCTGAGAAGGGCATAGCCCATAAACAGCATCATCATTTTGCCGATGGTGCCCACCTTGGCCTTTCGTCCCTCCCGGCTCCATTGCACCTTAAAGACGATAAAGCCCGCAAACAGAATAAAGGGACTTACATACTCCGGCAGCAGGGGAAAGAGAAACAGGATGGCAAGGAGCCAACACCAGCCCGGGTTGGTGCGATATTCGATTTTCAGCGCGGCAAGTTTTTCTTTCATATACACTCTCCGTGCAGGGGGCTGCACTTTTCTTGGCGTTTTCTGCCCCTATATTACTACAAGACAGCGAATTTTGCAAGGGCGGGGGATTTACAGATTGTTTACACCTTCATCGGCAAAGAAAGGTTGCAACCGCAGTCTAAGTATAGTATAATTGATAAGACATTGAAACAAAGGAGCATTGTTCTATGGACGACGAGAAAAAATGGTCCGGTGATGAGCCGCAGAAGGATACGGCACCGCCGGAAGCAACCAAGCCCTCTGTGCGTTATGAGGAAAACGATAATTGGGAATTTGAGGCTCAGGCGCCTACCTTGGATGACAATTTCCTGGCCGATGATCAGTTTGAGATTCAGATGCCGGCGGAGAAGCCTCGTCCGGCAGAGTCTGTACCAGCTGCGCCTGCGGCAAACAGCGGTGAAAAGCAGGTCACCGTGCGTACGGCACCCTTGAAGATCACCCTGTTTTGTCTGCTGTTTGCAGCCGTGGTGGCTGTATTGGCAGTGTTAGGTGTGCGCTACTACACCGTGCCTAACGGCAAAGAGGGCGAAATGCTCAATCCCGGCGGCACGGCCCTGACGGTGGGTGAGACAAAAGTGTCCCTGGGCGCATACAACTACTATTATTCCCGTATCGTTCAGAACTACCTGAACTACGCCAATTACGGCTACTATGACTTGGACTCAACCAAGGATTACAGCAAGCAGTATGTGACCAATTCTGATGGGGAGAAGATTACATGGCTGCAAATGTTCAAGGACAAGACCGTGGACCAGATTCAGTATGTGACCTCGTATTATGAGGCCGGGCAGGCAGCGGGTATTACCCTGACGGCGGATCAGAAGAAGAGCATCAAGGAGCAGATGGACAGCTTAAAGTCCAGCGCCTCCGAGGCGAATCAGTCCCTGGACGATTATATTGAGAAAGAATTCGGCGATTACTGCACCGCTGCCACGCTGGAGACTGTGCAGGAGCAGGCATATATTGCTGAGAACTATTATCGCCACACGCTGACCCGTTCCAACATCAGCGATGCGGAATACAATGCGTTCTATAAGGAGCACAGTAAGGATTATTACAACTGCGCCTTTGCCTTTATTGAGATGACTTATGACACCACCAGCGCAGAGACCAAGGCAGCGTCGGTGAAAAAGGCGAAGGAGTACTTGACCAAGATCCATTCTGTAAAGGATATGAAAAAGATGATCCCCACCGTGTGCGCGGATCTGATCAAGCAGTATGTAGCCGGCGGCTACTTTGAGAATGAGGCCAAGGCTGTGGATGGGCTCAGCGAGTATGTGGAGAACACCATGACCGCCAAGGACACCTCCTATGGCAAGGAGACCACGCAGTGGCTGTTTAACGACAGCACCAAGGTGGGCGACACCACTTATTACTGCGACGAGGAAAACAAATTTATCTATCTGTTTATCAAGACCGGCACACCTAAGTTAGACGAGACCACCGTGTACTCTGTGCGGCACCTGCTGGTGACCCCCGGGGACAACAGCAAGGACAACAGCACCTCCTCCACCAAGAAGAAGTACACCAAAAAAGAGTGGGCAGCTGCCAAGGAAAAGGCTGAAAAGCTGCTGGCACAGTACAACAAGACGGACAAGACCGAGTATGATTTTGCCATGCTGGCGGAGGACAACAGCGCCGATACCAATTCCACCTCCGCAGGCGGTCAGGGCATTTTCGGTGGTATGATTGAGGGCACCAAAAAGGGCGCCATGGTGGCCGAGTTTGAGAAATGGGCTATGGACGACAGCCGCAAGTACGGCGATGTGGCCATTGTAAAGTCCAAGTACGGCTACCACATTATGTATTTCATTGACAAATGCCCCCAGTACCAGTACAACTGTAAAAAGGACATTCTCTCCAACCGGGAGACCCAGATGGTCGACGGCTGTGCCGTAAAGGAGCACAAGACGGTGATGAAGAAGGCCACCCAGGCTAAGCCGGAGAAGACCACCACCGCCGGCAGCTCTGCTACCGCCGGCACCACCGGCGAATAATTCCAAAACCAAAAGGGAACAGGCGCTCTCTCCGGAGAACGCCTGCTTTTTTGTATATTTTATTGAAAAAAAACAAAAAACCCTTGTAATATTTTAGCAAGTAGTGTAAAATATCTTTGCATTGTTTTTAGTAAATTCTAACGAATTAAGGATGATTGACAAATGGCAAAAGACAAAAAAGAACTGGACGACGATCTTTTGACCGGCGGCAAGACCCTTTCTTCCGACGCCGACAACAAAAAGGCAGAGAAGAAAAAGCAGGCCGCTGCGAAAAAGGCAGAAAAGAACGCAGCTAAGTTGGCTGCCAAGAAGGAAAAGCTCTTAAAGGAAATCGAGGCTGTCAAGGCCGTCGTTGCCGCAGAGAGCGACACCGAGAAGAAAGAAAAAGAGCAGCAAAAGCTCAAGGCACTGCAAAGCCAGTTGGCTGCACTGGGCAGCAAAAAGGCCGCCTTGCAGATGGCTAAGCGCACCAAGAAGATCGTAACCTCTGTGATTGCGGTGGTGGTTGTGGTGGCGCTGCTGGTGACCTATGTGGCCACCGGTACCGTGCGAAAGGGCTTTATCAGCTACCTAGGCTGGCCGGCCCAGACGGTGACGGCGCTGACCGTTACCGACGGCAAGGACCAAAAGGCCAATATTAAAGTAAGTACATACAACTACTACTTTGCTACGACTTACAACAATATGCAGAGCCAGCAGAGCCGGTACCAACAGTACGGCCTGGATTTGAGCCAGTACCACCTGGATGTGGACTTTGACAAGCCCCTGTCCAAGCAGACCACCAAGAATGACGACAATAAGGAAGTCACTTGGCTGCAATATTTGCATGACGAAGTGCTGGAGACCATCAAGTCCAATTATATGTACTACCTGGAGGCTGTAAAGGCCAACGGCGGCAAAGAGCCGGAAATCACTGATGAGCAGCAGAGCGACATCGATGATACCATGAAGCAGTACAAGGAGCAGGCGCATAAGTATGGCTACACCTTGAGCGCTTACCTTGTAAAGGCCATGGGCCGCGGCGTAACGGAAAAGACTTTCCGCCAGGAGGCCAAGATCGCCTACATTGCCCAGAATTATAAGAGCGATCTGTCTGACAAAAAGGCCAGCAAGACCTACTCCGAGGACGACTATAATAAATATCTTAAAGAAAATCGGGACAACTTGGTGAGCGTAAGCATTCGTGCTTTTGAGTGCGACACCGAGGATGATGCCAAGGCCTTTGCCAAGGCGTTGAAGAGCGACGGCTCCAACTTCACTGCTTTGTGCAGCGCGTATGCCTCCTCCGATTTCTACAAGAAAGCCTATAAGGCTGCCGGTTACTCCACCCAGCTGGATGTGACCAAGACCACCTTGAAGAACCAGCAGATGGCCATTGCAACTGCGGACAGCAAGGATAGCACCAAGTATCCCGGCTTGGACTGGCTGTACAGCAAGGACCGCAAGGCCGGTGATGTAAAGCAGTACAGCACCTCTGTGGTGTATGTTCTGCGCCCGGTGGCTCTGTCTGAGACCAAGACCGTTAATGTACGCCATATTCTCATTAAGCCGGAGACGAATAGTAAAAAGACTTCCGCCACGCAGGCGACCACCAAGCAGTGGGATGACGCCAAGAAGAAGGCCGAGAAGATTCTTGCCCAGTATAACAGCGGCAAGAAGACCGAGGACGCCTTTGCCCAGCTGGCGAAGGACAATTCTGCGGACAACAACGCCAACGACGGCGGCCTGTACAAGAATGTATATCCCGGTCAGATGGTGAATTCCTTTGGCAACTGGTGCTTTGACAGCAGCCGTAAGAGCGGCGATGTGGCCATTGTACAGACGGACTACGGCTATCATATTATGTACTTTGTAAAGCAGACAAATATGCCCGCTTGGAAGTACACCGCCCAGCAGGCCATGGCTTCTTCTGACGGTGACGCAGATACCAAGGCGCTGGAGAAATCCTACTCCATTAAGGAGCATTGGTTCGGCTCTCGCTACTTTGAGATCGACACCGATATTGATATGTAACAGATCATTGCAGGAGGCGGTTTTTCGCCTCCTGTTTGTCCCTAAAGAGAGGGGGAGTGTCCGGTGCAAACGGATTTAGAGCGCCTGCAAGCGGAGATCTCTCGCTTGATGGCTGCGCTGGAAGATGTGAATTTTGAATGCCAGCGACTGGAGATCGTCAATAAAAATCTGGACTTTCAACTAAAAGAAGCCAATCGGGAGCTGCGGCAGAATATAGCTGTGCTGGAAGCACTGGAAAGCGAAAATCGCGCGCTGCGCGCCCGGTTGCAGGAGCAAGAGTAATGGAATATAAATTGAATTGCGCCCAGCTGCGCCAAATGGCCCCGCGGCTTCACGCCGGGGATCGGGTACTGCTGTCCGGGCGTGTTTATACCTCCAGAGATGCGGCGCACAAACGCATTGTGGCTGCCATGGACGCCGGGGAGCCGCTGCCCTATGATCTGCAAGACGCAGTGATCTACTACGCCGGGCCTACGCCTGCGCCGGATGGCTTGGCCGTGGGTGCCTGCGGCCCCACCACCAGCAGCCGTATGGACCCGTATGCCCCCTGCCTGTTGGACGCCGGCGTGGTGGCTATGGTGGGCAAGGGCGAGCGCAACGCCGCCGTATGTGACGCGATCGTGCGCAACAAGGCTGTGTATTTGTGTGCCATCGGCGGCGCCGGTGCGCTGGCTTCCAAGTGCATTACCGCCTGTAAGGTGATTGCCTTTGAAGATTTGGGTTGCGAGTCGGTAAAGGAACTGGAATTTACTGATTTTCCCTTAACGGTGGCTATTGCCTGTGACGGTAGCAATTTATTTGATCGTTGATCGGCTGCGTTTCTTTTTGCCGTTTTCTTCCGGTTGGACCGCCCGTCGAATGGCGGCGAGTACGCTCTTTTCAATGCGACTTACATAAGAACGACTGATATTTAACCGCTGCGCAACTTCTCGTTGGGTCAGCGGTTTTTGATTGTCCAGACCGTAGCGCAGTACCAAAATTTCCCGCTCCCGCCCCTCCGGCATGGCTTCAATGTAGCGGCGCACCTTTTCCCATCGAATTTTTTGCTCCAGCTCCTGCTCCATATCCCGTTCATCGCGGATCACATCTTGCAGGGTCAGGGGATTGCCGTCTTTATCTATCTCAATGGCATCGCCCAGGTGTACCTCACCGCTGGTCTTGCGCTGGGCGCGGAAGTACATCAGGATCTCGTTTTCAATACACCGGCTGGCGTAAGTAGCCAGTCGGGTGCCCTTGGATGGGTCAAAACTGTCTATGGCTTTGATGAGCCCAATGGTGCCGATGCTTACCAAATCCTCCGTATCGTTGGTGCGGGAGTAGTATTTTTTCACAATATGGCTTACAAGCCGCAGATTGCGCTCAATGAGCGTGGCTCGCGCCGCCGGGTCACCGTCTTGCAGTCGCTCCAGTACCGCCCGCTCCTCCTTGGCGGATAAAGGCTTTGGAAAACTGCTGCTGCCGTCAATATGTAGAATAAACAGCAACACATTTGCGCTTAAAAAAGAGAGTAGCGCAGAGAACATAAGTATCACCCCTTCCAGTCTATGCGCTTATTGTGCGAGGGGTGACAATTTTTAGACAAAAGTAAAGAAGTGCCCGACGCTTAATCGGGCACTTCTTGATTTTTATAACCGTACATAAGGACGCAGAGCGCGAGCCATAGCAGCGGCAGATTTGTAACGTTTGGAGATTTGCGTATCCGTGGCCTTTTGCACAATGTGGTGAATGGGTCCGCGGGGAATATCCACTGCCGGGTGCACGCCGGTGATCATGGTGTTCAGCAGTACCCCCAAGGCGTACAGGTCCGTGGCGCGGTTGCTTTGTGCCACGCCGTACTGCTCCGGCGCCGCATAGCCTACGGTGCCAAGACTGCGGGTGTCCTGCTGGTCGCTGCTGATTTCCCGGGCAATGCTCAGATCCAGCAAAACCGCTCGGTTCTCCGGCGTGATCATCACATTGGCGGGCTTAATATCCCGATGGACAATGCCCAGGTTGTGCAGTTCTTCCAGCGCATGACACAGGTCAATGGTATAGGCTGCTGCCTGCGCCGAAGTCAGTTGGCCGCTGTCCAAAATTTTGTCCAGGGTGCGCCCTTCTATATATTCTTCCAACACCAGCAGGTGCGCCTCTTCAGAGCACACTTCCAGAACCATAGGCAAATTACACAGCCGCTTGCCTCGCAGAGCGCGGTACACACCGTCGTTGCGGTTGCCGGAGCGGCGCAGCAGCATCTTTTGGCCGGTGTCTTTGTGGGCGTACAAAGACACAAAGCTGTCTTCCCGATTCTTAAATGTAATAACCTGCGTGTAGTGCTCTGCCAGGGACTGCTCCATATAGCGGCGCAGGTCGCTGATCTCCGTTTTCTCTGTGTTGCTCATCGGAGCGTATCCTCCCCATGGGCGGAAAGCAGCTGGTTGGTTTCATCCACGGTGTAGCGGTTCTCAATCCCGTAGATCAGCAGTGCATCCCGCTGTACCTTGGGATACAGGGCGGAGCGGCCGCTGATACGCAGCGCCTCCTGGCAGTCGTCGGTGGTCAGGCGCATACTGAGGATCAGGCGGATCACCTTGTCTCGGGACGCGATCTTGCGCCCATTGACAATATCGTAAAAATAGCAGTAGTTAAAGTCTGCCTTGTTGATAATATTGCACTTGGACATTCCGCAGCGTTCAATGGCTGCCTCCCAAAAATCCTTGGCTGCCAAAACGATCATATCCTCCCGGTTCTCTTCCAGGTAGTCGTCAATGGAGCAGTTGTTGTCTGCCAGCTGATCCAGCAGATCGTTGGTGTTTTTTGCCATACGGTTCTCCTTAATATACGATCACCTTGCCGGTGAATGTGGTGCGGATATAATCCACGTGGGGGCTGCCTTTTTGTACTTTAATGGTTTCCAAATTTGGAAATACCGTGCCGCGGCAAATGTATTTCAGCGTGCTGTCATATACCGTTGCATTCTTGGGAATAACCAAGGTCTTTAAGTGTTTGTTTTTGACGGATCCCATATCGAAGACTGCATTGTTCGGTATGGTATAGGTGACGGCTGGTTTGTCGGCCGGATAACAAAACAGGCGGTTGGGGTTGTTGGTGTTCGGCCCATAGTAGAGCACACCGTCTTTGCTAAAATACTGCTTATTATCCTCTGCCACATAGATGGCCTGCAAGCTCTCCGGCAGTTTGTAGCCGGCGGGGCAGCTCACATAGGAATTCAGCCGCAGCTCGTGAATATGGGCATTGTTTTTTAAGGATGCTTCACAGTTGATAGCCGTACAGTATTCCGCCACATTCCAGCGGGTGGCTGTGTAGCCCTCGCAGTAGTATTGAGCAGCCCAGCTATTTGTGTTGTAGTAGTACAGCACGCCGTCCTGCATTTTATATTGCCAGTTGTCGATTTCAATTTTGCTCAAAGCGGTACAGCCCAAGGCAAAGTTGGGAAGAATGCCCAGGTCTGCGTGATTGGGAAATACCACCTTTTTCAGCTTTTTGCAGTCTTTGAAAACTGCGTTTTGTACCCACAAGGTGTGGTAGACCTCAAAATCCTCAAAAACGGCCAGTTCTATATCCTTATTTGTAAAGGTGCCGGTACAGTAGTATTTCACCTGGTGTCCGTTAATGGCGGCAGGGAGTACCACAACTTTGGCGTTGCCGGTGTATTTGGTCACCTTGGCATAGTCGCCGTCCAAGGTGTACTCGTATTTGTTATATTCCGGCTTGGGCAGGGCTGTGTTTTCCGGCTGGGTTGCAGGTTTTGTACAAACCCACCGGAAACGTTTATGTTCGCAGCCTGATTAAACGTGACATCTTTAAAAATAATATCATACCAATCGTTATTTGGATAAAGGTAAGGATTGCGGTTCTCAATAGTTCCTTGAATCTGATCGTCGGTAAACTGAGGATTCGCTCCGGGAGTACGAGCTTCGATCGCTTCATTAAACATTTTCATATAAGTGACACCATCAGCCAGTTCGGGAATCTGTGTAGGCATGGACATTCGCCCTTCGACACGAACATTTATCGTAGGTTTTTGATTCATTCGACCCGACTTGGTCGTAACCAAAAGAACGCCGTTCGCCCCACGCGAACCATAAAGAGCCGTTGCCGTAGCATCTTTCAAGACAGAAAAACTCTCGATTGTTTCCGGTGCTAAGGCATTCAAATCATACGTGCTGGATTCTGTTCCATCAATTAATATCAAGGCATTCTGAGCTGAACCCGAAGCGAATGTACTGACTCCTCGTATCCAAAAATTCGCACCGTCGGCTCCCGGCTCCCCGGTTTTCTGAACCGATATTACGCCGGCAATACGACCGGCAAACGTATTAGTAAGGTTGGTAGTGGGCACACGAAGTTCACTGGCTTTTACCGATTGAATAGCACCGATCACACTCTCTTTTTTCTGTTTACCGAAACCCACGACAACGACTTCGTCAAGAGATGTATTATTTTCCTGTAAAACCACAGTCACATTTTTTTTCGTGCCATAACTCACCTCCTGCGGTTGAAACCCAATATAAGACACCAACAGAACACCTTTGTCGGGGACTTCGATGGAAAAATTTCCTTCTATATCGGTCGCCTTTCCCGATTTCTCGCCTTTTACAATCACATTAGCTCCGATAACGGCTTCTCCCTTACTATCGATAACCGTACCCGTAAGCAGGCGCTTATCGACCTTCGAAAAAGCATTTGACCGGCTTTTACTGAGAACTATCTGCTTTCCGTTTATAGAATACGTAATATCGCTCCCTTTAAACAAAATATCCAGAATTACGGAGATAGGTTGATCTTTCTGCGATATATCGATCCTCTGACCGACATCTACTTGCTGTTTATTGTACAAAAAAGAGTAACTGGTTGTTTCCTCTATATAATTCAAAACGCTTTCGAGAGTAGCATTTTTCATATTGACGCTTACCAATGGATCACGTGTATGATTATCTGCACCGAAAGCCATAACATTACAGCAAACCAACAAAAGCGAGCAAATTTTTATAATTAGAAGATTCTTAGGCAGAAATTGTTGCTTCCTACCTTTCAAAATAGAAATAAAGTTCATACATTTGTGTTAGTTTAGTTGGTATTTAAGGATAATAAACTCTAAGTGTTATCTTTCCGCTAACTTATGAAGGGTGGATATGGAGGAAGGTTCCACCCTTCTTTATATGGCGGATAATTCTTTCTATTCTATCTAATCCGTCTTTCTCTTCATAATATAAAATTTTTAAGGTTATTCATAATTATTTTCTATAATCTCACTACTTCGATATATCTCTTGGAATAAACGCCATTAGGCATAGCTTTCTCGAAAGTTTTTTCTATGTATTTCATGGGAACAGTCAATTTCATTAACCGTAGAATCTCATCGAGCGTTTCTCCCTGAAAGGTCGCACGATACATATGTTTCGCCAAATCTTTGTCCATCACCACAATATCGGCATTGTAAACTTGTCCTATCTTTCGGAATACATCGTCCAAAGGTTCATCTCTAAAAATTAATTTGCCATCTTTCCATGCACACCATTTATAAGTATCGACCTCTTCTACACGATAATTCTGCCGTTTCGTATTATAATTTATTCTTTGTCCCGGTTTCAAATTCAACCGTTCTTTACTCCTATCCAACTCAACCTCTACAACGCCATTAACCATGGTCACAGCATTTATCGTATCATTGCTATAACCTTCTACATTAAAAGCCGTACCTGTGGCTTTAACTTCCATGTCCTCGGTATATACAATGAAAGGATTTTTCTTATCGGAATGGACTTCGAAAAAGGCTTCTCCATTCAAGTAAACGCTACGCTCTCCGGCCTTAAATTTCGTAGGATATTTCAATTCACCACCAGAATTCAACCATACGATAGAACCATCAGGCAAATTCATTTGTATACGGGTTCCATAAGGAGCCGATATTTTCTGATAACTTATTTTAGAATAATCTTGTTCTACAAACCTATCGGCAACCATATATATCAAGGCAAACAAAATAGGAATAATTAAAACTGCGGCAACTCTACTCCAATAACGATATATGCGTATCACACGTTTTTCTCGTAAACCCATCTTCAACTTTATCCGACTCAAAGCCTTAGTCGTCGAAATAGACCGTACATCAAAAGCAGGATGCGTCACCTCCCACAAATTTTTCATTTTTAAGAAGTAATCATAATTATCTTGGTTCTTCGAAATCCACATTTCAAGCACACGCTTATCCTGTGATTCCAAATTACCAGATAGATATCTTACAATAAGACGGTCAATATTCTCGTTCGATAATTCCATTTTTATCCCTTTCTATTAATAAGACGTTTATCCCCAAAAAATCCACAATGAAAACAGAATTTTTTTATCTATCGTACAAATAAAACAGCAATCAATAAGAAAAAATCTTTCAAAAGAGTCCGCAATGTTTTTAATGACTGGCTTATACGAACTTCAACCGTACGTTCCGAGACATTCAGTTTTTTAGCGATTTCTTTATATTTTATACCTTTTATCCGGCTCAATACGAAGACCTCTTTTTGAGCTTTCGGCAATTTATTTATCGCTTTTTTTATATGATCTTGTAATTCGGAATATAAAATATATTCCTCGGTATTGGAGCTCGATAATACCGAGTTTTCATTTACGTAATCAAAATAATCGTTCCTGACATTTTGATGCCTCATGTAATCGAAACAACGATTCCGAACGGAAATTAATAGATAAGATTTTAACGATCTCCCCACAGACAGTGTTTTCCGGTCATACCATAAATGCATGAATAAGGATTGAACTATATCCTCACAAACTTGTCTTTCGCGAAGATAGCTCCCCGCATAAAGAAGAAGGTCCTTATAATACAATTTAAAAATAGAATCAAAAGATCTTTCATCGTCCAAAGCTAATCTCCGCATCAAATCATCGTCACATGCTTGTTGAAAAGTTTCGTCATTCGAGATCAATGATTCCGATAAAATATTTAAATCATATATTTCTTTGTGATTCATAGTCTTATAACTTAACTTCTAAAAATGAATATTCAAAACCGATAATACCAAAAGTTATTCAGATACAACTTTTTATTTTAAATTAGGTGATGAATTTCTTTCCTCAAAGATATAATAATATTATAAAACTAATCACCAATTAAAAAAATCTTAATGAAAAATTCTTATAAAAAATTACAGTTATCCCCACAATTACAGTTAATTATAATAAATTAAATTGGAGAAATATCACAATTATTTAATATTATAATTAGACCATTTAAGAATATAAGGGTTCAGTAGAAAATTCATGGGGATAGCCCTGAATGTTAGCGAATGAGAGGGGATTGTATCTACTCTTCTCCTCTGCCGTGTACCGTAGCCTTACAGGACGTTGTGACGCAATATAGAGAAGAGATACCGAAGAAACAATAGTTTCTGAGGAGAAGGGTTGAAAAGATTTCATAAGATTTTTAGCTGTAAGGGTTAATCCCCTCGTCTCATAGGCATTCTCTCTATATTCCCTTATGAAAACGGAAACACCTCGTAATGCTACGGAGCACGGCAGAGGAGGAGGAGAAACTTGATTATTTTCACTGCGGGTATTTTCTAACCCCTCCGTCACTTCGTGACACCTCCCCTAT
>OGXJ01002167.1_pt1 | contig 13575 bp, 9 predicted proteins | sample 1576231 | NCBI WGS metagenome assembly OGXJ01 (sample SAMEA3541539, study PRJEB24748) | human gut metagenome | biome: human gut; feature: human-associated habitat; material: faeces | place: China | collected 2012
AAAGCCAGTACCGCAGTTCCGGCTAAACAAGCCAATGTTTAATCTGGTGGTCATCTCCGAATTTCCACGGGTTGTAATTACCCGATATGTCGAGGGTGAGTTTCTTTGCCAGTCCCACTTCGAAGCCGAGGTTGGGCGTGGAGGTTGCCCAATAGAGGGCATTGGTCTTGATAGCGAATTTAGGTAGATAGGCTTCGTTCCGTTGTACTTGCGCATAAATGCTTGTACCGGACATGAGCAGGAAACCGGCTGCTAGTAAAAATTTAATTGTTCTCATTTTGTTAGGGTCTAGATTTTATTAAAAATGATACGCGATAAACAGTAAAGAACGGGTGTTTGTTGTCTCCGTCTGCAAAAAAAATGATGCCTTGAAGAATAAATAAAGATGTTTAAAGGCATAAATGCTAACATTTTCGGGATGTCGTGCGTTCATTATATAAAATACCTTTGTGTAATCAATATGACAATGATTCTATTTATTACTGCTTATTTTTACACACATACAATTTTAAATTAAATAGAGCCTATGAAAGAGCTTATCAAGAACCTGGAAGAACTGAACAGGAAAGCAGAAAAAGGCGGCGGCGACGCACGCATTGAAAAACAACATTCCGTGGGCAAACTCACCGCCCGCGAACGTATCGAATTACTTTTGGAAAAAGGTTCGTTTATCGAACTGGACAAGTTGGTTACTCACCGTTGTACCGATTTCGGTATGGAGAAGCAGAAGTTTGCAGGAGACGGAGTTGTCACCGGTTATGGCATGATCGGCAAGCGCCTGGTTTATGTCTTTGCACAGGATTTTACTGTGTTCGGAGGAGCTCTTTCAGAAACACATGCCAAGAAAATCTGCAAGGTGATGGATATGGCGATGCAAATGGGGGCACCTATCATCGGACTGAATGATTCGGGAGGTGCGCGTATTCAGGAAGGTGTCCGTTCTCTGGCAGGATATGCCGAAATATTCCTGCGCAACTCTATGGCGTCGGGAGTGATTCCGCAGATAAGTGCGATTATGGGACCTTGTGCCGGGGGAGCTGTTTATTCACCTGCACTGACTGACTTTATTCTCATGGTAAAAAATTCCGGCTATATGTTTATTACCGGCCCTGATGTCGTGAAAAGTGTGACACAGGAGGAGGTGAGCAAGGAAGATCTGGGTGGAGTAGGCGTGCACATGACCAAATCCGGCGTGGCTCATCTTTCCGCAGAAAATGATATTGAATGTATCAACTATATCCGCGAACTGATTTCTTATCTGCCGGGAAATAATATGGAGGAACCTCCGTTTGTAGCAACGAGCGATTCGCCCACTCGCCTGACTCCGGAACTTTCTAATTTGGTTCCTACGAATCCGAACCAACCTTATGATATCAAGGAAATGATTGAGGCCGTGGCTGACGATAACAGTTTCTTCGAACTTCAGGCGGAATTTGCGGCGAATATTGTTACCGGTTATATCCGTCTGAACGGAAAGACGGTGGGAGTCGTTGCTAACCAGCCGTTGGTACTGGCAGGGACTTTGGATATTAATGCATCTGTCAAGGCTGCCCGTTTCGTCCGTTTCTGCGACGCTTTCAATATACCTTTGCTGACATTGGTGGATGTGCCGGGATTCCTTCCGGGAATAGATCAGGAATACGGCGGTATTATTCGTAACGGGGCGAAGTTGCTGTATGCTTATTGTGAGGCTACCGTTCCGAAAGTTACGGTTATCACCCGTAAGGCATACGGAGGAGCTTATGACGTCATGAGTTCCAAACATATCCGTGGTGATGTGAACCTGGCTTATCCCACTGCCGAGATTGCAGTAATGGGACCGGACGGAGCAGTAAACATCCTTTTCAAGAAAGAAATAGAAAAGTCGCAGGCTCCCGCAGAGAAGCGGAAAGAACTTCAGGACGACTATCGGGAAAAGTTCGCGAATCCATACCGTGCGGCAGAACTGGGATATGTAGATGAAGTGATTGATCCGGCAATGACCCGTTTGCGCCTGATTCGCAGCTTCGAGATGCTTGCCAACAAGCGGCAGTCCAATCCACCCCGGAAGCATTCGAATATTCCGCTTTAAGAAGTGGAGAGTTGAGAATGGAGAGTATTCATTAAAAAGAAAAAGATTATGATAAAGAAAATATTAGTAGCTAATCGTGGTGAAATAGCCATGCGCATCTTTCGTACGTGCCGGGTGATGAATATTTCAACGGTAGCTGTATATACCCATGTAGATCGGGGAGCTTTGCACGTCCGTTATGCCGAAGAAGCCTATTGTATCTCCGAATCACCCGAAGATACTTCCTATCTGAAGCCGGAACTTATATTGTCCATTGCCAAAAAGACCGGAGCCGCCATTCATCCGGGATACGGATTCTTGTCGGAAAATGCGGATTTTGCTCGTCGTTGCGAAGAAGAAGGAGTGATTTTTATTGGTCCGGGTGCCGACATTATAGCTAAAATGGGAATCAAGACGGAAGCCCGTAAAATTATGCGTGAAGCAGGACTTCCTATTGTGCCCGGAACGGAAGCGCCTGTGCAGGGAATCGAGGAAGTGAAAAAGGTGGCTAAGGAAGTCGGTTATCCTATCATGCTGAAAGCACTTGCCGGAGGTGGAGGGAAGGGGATGCGTCTGGTACGTTCCGAAGAGGAAGTGGAGGCGGCTCTCCGTCTGTCTCAATCTGAAGCCGGGACTTCGTTTGGTAATGACGCTGTCTATATCGAAAAATATATAGAAAACCCGCATCATATTGAGGTACAGATTATGGGGGATAAATATGGTAATGTCGTTCATCTGGGAGAGCGTGAATGTTCTATCCAACGACGGAATCAGAAGGTGATTGAGGAATCTCCGTCTCCCTTTGTAAAGGAAGATACCCGGAAGAAAATGCTGAAGGTTGCTGTGGAAGCCTGTAAGAGAATCGGTTATTATAGTGCCGGAACCCTGGAATTTATGATGGATAAGGATCAGAATTTCTACTTCCTTGAAATGAATACCCGTTTGCAGGTGGAACATCCGGTGACGGAAGAATGCACCGGTGTCGATCTGGTACGTGATATGATAACCGTGGCTGCGGGCAATCCTCTGCCTTATAAACAGGATGATATAAAGTTTAGCGGAGCTGCTATTGAATGCCGTATTTATGCGGAGGATCCGGAAAATAACTTTATGCCTTCTCCCGGCGTGATTACGGTTCGTGAGGCTCCCGAAGGACGTAACCTGCGTCTGGATAGTGCGGCTTATGCCGGATTTGAAGTTTCGCTGCATTATGATCCGATGATTGCAAAACTCTGTTGCTGGGGACGTACCCGCGAATCGGCTATTTCGAATATGGCGCGTGCGTTGCGCGAATATAAGATTTTGGGTATCAAGACGACGATTCCTTTCCATCAGCGTGTATTGAAGAATGCGGCATTTCTGGAAGGAAAGTATGATACTACTTTTATTGATACACGCTTCGATAAGGAAGATTTGAAACGCCGGCAGAATACTGATCCGACGGTGGCCGTCATAGCTGCCGCAGTAAGGCATTACGAACGGGAGAAGGAGGCCGCCTCGCGTGCAACGACGCTTCCGGTAGTGGGAGAGTCGCTCTGGAAATATTACGGTAAGTTGCAAATGACAGCCAATAATTATTAAACTAAAAACTAAAGAAATAGCTTATGGGTACAACACTGGCTACATATTATGCCAAACTTCAGGATATGCCGGATAGTGAATATAAGGTGGAAATTCTGGAAGATGGGCCAATCAAGAAGATTGCAGTCAATGGCAAGGTATATGAGGTCGATTACAATATGGGGGGTGACTCTATCCATTCAATCATCATCGACCATCATTCACATGGAGTACAGATTTCTCCTTCTTCCAATAATTCATATACTATAATGAATAAGGGGGAGTTTTATCAGATTGAGTTGCAGGGAGAAATGGAAAAGATACACAATGCCCGTAGCGGGGCGGAAGCTGTGGGACGTCAGGTGGTTCAGGCTCCTATGCCGGGAGTGATCCTGAAAACATACGTAAAGAAGGGTGATAGCGTGAAACGCGGCGATCCGCTCTGTGTGTTGGTAGCCATGAAAATGGAAAATGAGATTCGTGCGGTGACCGACGGCGTTGTGAAAGAAGTGTTCATAGAAGATAATATGAAGGTTGGGCTGAATGACCGCATCATGGTAATCGAATAAGTGGTCTGTAGAAACAAAAGACTAGCCTGCTAAATAGTGAGGCTAGTCTTTTGAAGTCATAAGTCTTTTATTTCCGGAATCAATATAAACTTCGTGTTCGGAAAATACTTCTTCAACCAGTTTTGAATGAAGTTCATCGTATCATTCTGAATCGTTTTATCTTTTGGGGTGGGATACATATTGTAAAGTACCGTATCCAGTACAATATCACGCTTTTGTATGGCCTCAAGGCTTAAAAGGGTGTGATTGATGCTTCCCAATTTCCCGGAAGTAACAAAAATAAGAGGATAATTCTCTTGGGCAATGTAGTCTATTGTCAGAAGTTCTGTAGTTAATGGAACCATTAAACCGCCTGCGCCTTCGAGTAGGACATAATCATATCGTTCACTCAATTCTTCCGTAGCACGTTTGATTTTACCGAAGTCAATGGGACGGTTATCCAGTTGGGAAGCGAGGTGCGGAGAGGCAGGATAGGAGAATATTTCCGGCATAGTGAGTCCTTCCTTGTCTTCTTCTGTAAAGGGGATTCCCATAATATGACGATGCAAGTCAATATCCTCGGAATGACCGACGTTTCCTGTCTGGATGAATTTTTGAGTGATGGTACGTTGTCCGTTCTTGTTCCATTCACGAGCTAGAAATCCGGTGGCGTAGCTCTTACCGGCATCGGTGTCGATGCCGCTTACGAAATATACATTCTGTTTCATACTTTTTTCTTTTTTGCGATAATATAAATGGGGTGGTAAGTCAGGGATACTGAAGTGCCCTGAGTAAATTCTTGTGTGTAACGTTCACTGAATAACTGCAAGTCACGGCGTGTCCGCAGTTGTTGGGAAGATGTGCCGGTTACTCCTGTTACTCCTGTCTGCTTCAAATGATAAAGTACTTTTATGGGATTATCAAACGAAAGAGAAATAAGTTCTTCTTCCGAATGGAGTATGTCAAAGTGGGATGACAAGGCTGTTACAAGCTCTTCCCGTGAACGATAAGGGAGTCCGCTTCCTGTTAGCTCTCGTATCTCTTTCATATTCTCTTTCCCGAAAGTGCTGAAAGCGAAATAGCCTTGTTTATTGAGCAAAGCATTGCATCTTTTGAAAAAGTTTTCGGGAGATTCGAACCATTGCAACGCGGAACAGGAAGTTATCAATGTGCTTCCAGTAGGGAAAGGAACGATTTCTGCATCTCCCGGAAGAAAGGATACTTGCTCTTTTCTTAGTATATCCTCACAGCAGTATTTCATCTCCGGGCAAAGGTCGTTCAGGAATAATTCTTCCGGTCGTAGAGCCTGGAGCAGCATACGGGAATAAATGCCCGTACCGCATCCGAACTCAATTACTTTAGAACAGGGGAAGGATATATGTTTTGTAAGCAGGTGAATCATTTTATCTGCAATCTGCCGCTGTACGTTTGCTTCCTGCGGATAGGTAGCAATGGCTTTAGAGAAACGTTTTGAAATTAGTTGTTTATCCATAAATCAATAATTAGTTGATACGCATGATTACGTTATCAAAAAGTTCTTGTTGATAGTGGGCGGCTTCTGTATACTCAAGAGAATCCACTTTGTTTCTCCATGCCAGCCATTGGCTATCCGGCAGGAAGATATGGTCGTTCTTTCCTATGATGGCTTTTTGCCATGCAAAGTCCGAAGGTGGTAATGATAAGTATTGCTTTTGTATGGCAGCAAGTTCTTCCTTGAGTTCTTCAATGGAACGTTGGGGAGCTACTGTCTGAAAAGTTTTGTAACCGGCTGTTGAACCACACATCCGTCTTTGAAACTTTTGCAAGGATTGTTCGTTCAAACCTTGCAATGTCCCTTCGAAAATGGCAGGAGTGATCCCTTTCGTTTCATGTATAGGATAAGGGGTGCCATTGATAGCGATACTTTGGGAGAGGGGCAGGGATGGATATTGTTTCATTATCTGAGAAGCTGCCCATACTCCCATGGACCAGGCAATGAGGGTAATTTCGGAATACTCTTGCAAGATGATGGCATCGAACTCTAATGAACGATAATCATAACAAATCAGCCAATCCTTATTGGTCGGGCGGATTTGCAAAAATGGAGTTTCATCCATTCCCCAACCTGCGAAGAAAAGCAATAGATGCTTTTGATTATTTTTTATGATAAAATGCTGTTTCATCCGTTTATCAATTTTATAAGTTGGTCGATTTCGTGTTCGGTGATGTCCGCTGTTAATGAGAAGCGGATGCGTGAAGTCCCTTCAGGAACCGTAGGCGGACGTACCGGCAATGCATAGAATCCTTTGCGTTGGATTTCTTCTGCTTTACATATAGTGTTTTCACTTGCCCCTACAATCATAGGGACAATATGGCTTACCGAAGGACAGTTATATCCTTTGTCGACAAGTGCAGTCTTTAGTTTGTTGCTGATCCGTAACAAATGAGTCCTTTTCTCTTGGAGAGAGGGTAGTTGTTCTAGTATCCACGAGGTCCATTGAATATTAATGGGTGGAAGGGCTGTTGTGAATATAAACGTGCGCATCTTGTTGATTAGATATTCCCGGATAACTTGTCGGCAGGCAATGTAAGCTCCTGCTGAGGCTATTGCTTTCCCGAATGTTCCTACCAGAAAGTCTATATCGTTGATGCAATTTTGTTCTTCAGCACATCCTAATCCGTTGTCTCCCCGTACACCGAAAGCATGGGCTTCGTCCACGTAAAGAAGAATATTGGAATAACTTTTTTTTAATTGGACAAGGGCATGAAGGTCGGCTTCATCACCGTCCATGCTGAAGATACTTTCAGTGACAATAATGATTTGCTCATACGCATTGTGATTCTCGGAAATCAATCGCTGTAACTGGGATAAGTCATTATGGCGATACCGGATACATTTCGCAGATGACAACCTGATTCCGTCTATCAAACTGGCGTGTACCAGTTTGTCTGCAAGAATTAATGTCTGAGCATTGCTGACGGCAGGAAGAATCCCTGTATTGGCATGATAACCACTATTGAATATAAGTGCGCTTTCTGTTCCGAACATGGCTGCCAGTTGTTGTTCCAGTTCTTGATAATCGGTAAAATTGCCTGTAAGCAATCGGGAAGAAGAAGAGGTAGGCAGGAATGTTTCAGGAGTTATTGTCTTTAGGAATTCCTTTCTCAGCGATATGTTATTAGCCAGTCCGAGATAATCATTGGAAGACAGGTTCACCATCCGTTGCCCGTTCAGAATTACATTCCGCCCGTCGTGGATGAGGGGTGGGAGAGAGCGATAATTCTTCTTTTCCTTTAGAGTAAGAAGTTCTTGGTTTATATGGTCTGATATCATAAGTTATTGATGTATATTTTATTACGTTCTCCACTGATTACCTTGAGTAATCCGGTCGTTAGTTTGCTTAGTTGTTCGGGAGTGATGATAAAGGGGGGCATCAGATAGACGAGCTTTCCGAACGGGCGTACCCAAATTCCTTCTTCCACAAAACGGCGTTGCATAAATGCCATATTTACCGGACGCTTCATTTCAATTACTCCGATTGCCCCTAATATCCTTACATCGGCTACTTGTGGAAGTTCCCGGGCAGGTGCCAGTTCTTCTTTTAATTGTGTTTCGATTCGTTTCACATTCTCCTGCCAGCCGGATTGGAGTAATAACCGGACAGACGCGCAAGCCACCGCGCAAGCGAGCGGATTTCCCATGAAGGTAGGACCGTGCATGAAGGCTCCCGGTGCATGATTGGAGATAGTATCTGCCACATGATTACTAGCCAATACGGCAGAAAGTGTCATATATCCACCTGTCAATGCTTTCCCGATACACATGATATCCGGCTCTACTCCGGCATATTCCCAGGCAAAAAGTTTACCGGTACGTCCGAATCCAGTTGCAATCTCATCAAAGATTAAAAGAAGTCCATGCTCTTTACAAAGCTTTTCCGCTTCGCGAAGATATTGTGGATGATAGAACCACATACCGCCTGCTCCTTGGACAATAGGCTCAAGAATGAGCGCTGCTAGTTCCCCCGAATGTTTTTCTATTGTTTTCCGTAGCGGTTCGATGTCCTGAGGATTCCATTCACCGTCGAAACGCGATAAAGGAGCCGGAACAAAATAACGGACAGGAAGTGACGCACTGAAAAGGCTGTGCATTCCCGTTACAGGATCACATACGGACATGGCATTCCATGTGTCGCCGTGATATCCGGAACGGATAGTCGCAAAGTTATTTTTATCCGGTTTTCCGGCTGCATACCAATATTGTACAGCCATTTTCAGAGCCACTTCCACCGCTACCGAACCGGAATCTGCATAGAAGATTTTCTGCATGGAGGGTGGTACTAAAGGTAATAGTAATTTACCCAGTTCAATGGCAGGGTCATGTGTCAATCCTCCGAACATTACATGAGACATTTTATCCAATTGGTCTTTGGCAGCCTGATTCAATGCCGGGTGATTGTATCCATGCACTGCACACCACCAGGATGACATCCCTTCGATGAGTGTTCGTCCGTTTTCGAGGGTGATAGTGGCTCCGTCCGCCCGTTTTACTTTGTATACAGGTAGCGGATCGGTGGTGGATGTATATGGGTGCCATAGATGTTCCCGGTCGAATTGAGAGCCGGCAAACTGATACCCTTCTTTCAGGATCATTTGCTTGTCTTCCGAGACTTTGGAACCGAGTGTAGTGAGTAAATCACCTACAATGGCGGAATTAATACCAATGTATAACGCTTTGCTCATAGCTTCGGAAGATAGTTGTGAACGTCCTCCGGCAAAACGCAGGAAAGCAGTTGGGTTAATGAAACGGAACAAGGCAATTGTTCTGAGAACTTTTTCTTCACTCAAAGGCTTTTCGTTCTCCAACGGCGTTCCGGGTATCGGACTCAGCAGGTTGATAGGTATGGATTGGACATTCAGTGCTTTCAGCGTAAAAGCGAATTCAATCCGTTGTTCCATTGTTTCTCCCATGCCAATGATACCGCCGCAGCAAATATCCATACCTACACGGCGGGCAGCATTGAGGGTAGCCAGTTTCTGCTCTTGCGTATGTGTGGAGCACAGTTTCGGGAAATAGGAAGGTGCAGTTTCCAGGTTGCAATGATAGCGGGTAATTCCGGCATCGTGTAATGCATGCAATTCGTTTTCGTCAAGTAGTCCTAAGGAAGCGCAAAGCTGAATCGACGAGTGTCGTCGTATATGGCGAACAGTATCACAAAGTTGGGTTATCTGTCTGGAAGAAGGTTTTCGCCCGCTAGTGACGAGGGAGAAACGGTTGACGTCTTGGGTTTCGTTGTATTTAGCCTGTCGGAGACATTCTTTAGCGGGAAGGAGGTCGTAGACTTCGGCTTGCGTCTTGTAGTGAGAGGATTGTGCACACCATTTGCAATTCTCCGGACATCTGCCGGACTTGGCATTAATGATAGAACACATGTCGAATTCGTGTGAAGCACGTGCGACGGTAATCTCGTGCGCGGCGGCATAGAGCGCCTCGCTGTCAGCCATATTGGCCAGCCAAGCGGCTTGGTCGGGCGATATGTCAATGCCTGCCAACACTTGGTCTTTGATTTCTTGAAGTGTCATAAATGTATGATAAGGGATAGTTTGTGCAGCATTCTGCTTGCGAAGGGCAACGTCCACCACATTGGTATGCAGATGACCGATTTGGAATTCACGTCCCATACTTGCAAAAGCAGCATAGTTCTTCCTGCCCCAGTAGCGGAAACGGGAAAGAAGGGTACGTGTGGTCTGTATATGACGTTGTTTCTTCATTTGGTTCTTGTTTTAAAGGTAAGAACGGGGCAAATGTACAAAGATTCTTTGGATAAGCAAGCAAGTTAGAGATTTCTGATGTATGTATTTTTATTTCTTCTTCCTATATTCTTTGCGCAAATGGAAGTTGAAGCCTGCATACACTTGAAGTGTGCCGAATCCGTTGTCCAAAGAGAAATTGTTCCGATGATAATTATAGTTTTTTCCAACAAAGGAGGAACCGACAAAATACTTTCCGTTATTGTAGACAATGCCTGCGCGAATCAGAAAGTCGAGGTTGAATTTACTGTACCATTGTTTTCCTTCGTGGGTTTCCGCATCTACGTCGGAAGCCTTGTAGGCAATGGCGGGGGTGAGAGAGATACAAGCCAGGCAATTACGCGCAAATACCCAGTTGTAGGCATAACCGAAACTGATATTGGCATTGGTGTATTTGATTTTATTGACTTTCATACCCGGATTCATCTTTTCTTGAATATACTCGGGTAATTCTTCATAATCAAAATCAAGGTTGTGCTTTGAAATAGAAAAACCTGCAATGAATGTACCTGCATTACGACGCTGGTTGGTTGACTGGCTAAAAGCAGCCGGATAGGAAAACTTCCGGTTATTAAATATATAATATAAATTCAAGCCTTTGATATCTACTTTCAGGCCATTGAAGTTTTCGGAATAATTGGAAGGAATCTCGTCATAGAATCCTCTGATTTTATGAATTTTATAATTGTTTCCCGTGCGACGATAGAAAATATCTACACCCAGCTTGGAACTGTAAAGGCTTAGGTCGAACTCCGTACCTTTATTCTTTCGGTTGGTTTTCCTATAAATATCGTCCACATCAACAGACCAGCCCAGGAAAATCCACCTCCAGCCAAAGTACAATCCGATTTTGTTATGTGGATTGGGGGAGAAACTGAGCTTTTGAGGTTGGGGCAGGTCACTGCTGACCGAGTAGTATTCGAAGTTGCTGAAATGAGTGGCCATTAGCGCATAATTATATCGGTTGGGACTGATATAGAGCGTATCGAAATCACTGAAGTTCATGAATTTTTTGATGGCTCTTTTAAAGGCGCTCGGTCGGACGGATGTGAGTGAGTCGGCTTCTATATTGTCATTCATGAGACTGTCCCTCTTTTCAGTTTGAGCCTGCAAAGAGAGTGACAGCAGCAGAAAGAAAGATAGAATAAGCCGTTTCATCATAAGGTTCTTCGTTACTGTTATAGATGTTGTTCGTTTCACGAAAGTACTATCTTTCGCTGATTTATGCTAACAATCATCTAAAAAATGTTTCGTTTCCTAAACAAAAAACTTCTCTATACTGTTAATTACGGCAAGCAAATAAATATTAAGCCACAAAATTATGAGAATCTATTTACATTTATTAGCAGCGTTTTTTCTGTTTTTTGCAGGAAGTATATATGCAAATACACAACAGGAAAAACGCGTGACGGGGACAGTAACTTCCGAAGGGGAACCGCTGCCCGGTGTTTCCGTACAACTGAAAGGGGCTTCTTCCGGTACGATTACCGATATTGATGGAAATTACTCTATTGAAGCTCCCGTCAACGGTACGTTAGTTTTCCGCTTTGTAGGAATGAAAACAGTGGAACAACCGGTCAATAACCGGAATGTGATTAACGTTACGCTGGACTCCGAAAGTAAGGAACTGGAAGAAGTAATGGTAGTAGCCTATGCTACCGCCAAGAAATATAGCTTTACCGGGGCTGCTTCGACAATGAAGGCAGGCGAGATTGAGAAGTTGCAGACTTCCAGCGTATCACGTGTATTGGAAGGCACTGTATCCGGTGTACAGGCAAGTGCGGCAAGCGGTCAGCCGGGAACGGATGCGGAAATCCGTATTCGTGGTATCGGCTCTATTAATGCTTCCAGTGCTCCGCTGTATGTGGTGGACGGTGTTCCGTTCGATGGTAGTGTCAATTCTATCAATCCCGATGATATATCTTCAATGACTGTCCTGAAAGATGCCGCATCGGCTGCCTTGTATGGTTCGCGTGGTGCGAATGGTGTGATTATCATTACTACCAAGCAGGGACAGCAGGACTCGAAGGCGACGGTAAAAGTGAAAGCGTCTTTAGGAGGTTCCAATCGTGCTGTCCGTGATTACGACCGTGTCAGCACGAATCAGTACTTTGAATTGTATTGGGAAGCGCTGCGCAATCAGTATGCCAAAAGCTCGGATTATACTTCCGCAACTGCCGCTGCCCAGGCTTCCAAGGATTTGGTAACGAAATTAATGGGCGGAGGTCCCAATCCTTATGGTCCGCAGTATGCACAGCCTGTCGGTACAGACGGAAAATTGGTAGCGGGTGCCCGTCCGTTATGGGATTCTGACTGGAGCGACGCTATGGAACAGCAGGCGCTCCGTACGGAATTGAATTTGAGTGTTTCCGGTGGCGGTAAAGCTAATCAGTATTTCTTTTCCGCCGGATACCTGAATGACAAAGGTATAGCACTCGAATCCGGTTACCAGCGTTTTAATCTTCGTTCGAATATAACCAGTGAAATAACTTCTTGGTTGAAGGGTGGCGTCAATTTGAGTTTCGCCCACTCCATGCAGAATTATCCGGTATCGTCAGACTCTAAAACCAGTAATGTAATTACAGCAGGACGTACAATGCCCGGTTTTTATCCGATTTATGAGATGAATGCCGACGGAAGCTATAAACTGGATGATAGCGGAAACCGGATTTACGATTTCGGCTCTTACCGTCCTTCAGGCTCTATGGCGAACTGGAACTTGCCCGCCACTTTACCTTTAGACAAATCGGAGCGGATGAAAGATGAAGTTTCCGGTCGTACTTTTCTGGAAGCTACGATTATTGAAGGATTGAAATTCAAGACAAGTTTCAATTTCGATTTGATAAACTACAATACGTTGGATTATACGAACCCGAAATTGGGTCCTGCCAAGGAAAACGGAGGTGGTGTCAGTCGGTTGAATACCCGTACCTTTTCCTGGACATGGAATAATATTGTCACGTATGACAAGACTATCGGTGAACATCATTTTAATGTTCTTGCCGGTATGGAGTCGTACTCTTATCGGTATGATGAACTGACGGCTTCACGTTCTAAAATGGCGCAACCTGATATGCCGGAACTGGTAGTGGGTTCGCAATTGACAGGAGGTTCGGGTTATCGTATTGATTATGCTTTGGTAGGTTATCTTACCCAGTTACTCTATGACTACCGGAATAAATATTTCTTCTCTGCTTCTTATCGACGTGATGGTTCTTCCCGTTTTGCACCGGAGACTCGTTGGGGAAACTTCTGGTCATTGGGTGCTTCATGGCGTGTCGATCGGGAAAGTTTTATGGCTTCCACTTCAGACTGGCTTTCTGCCCTGACGTTGAAGATGAGTTATGGTGCGCAAGGAAATGACAACCTGGGTACATACTATGCAAGCAAAGGGCTTTATTCAATTGTTTCCAACTTGGGAGAAAATGCGTTGGTGTCCGACCGCATGGCAACCCCAAATCTGAAATGGGAAACGAACCTGAACTTTAATGTCGGCATTGATTTTTCTCTGTTTAACAACCGTTTCTCCGGTTCGTTCGACTTCTTTACCCGTCGTTCGAAAGATTTGCTTTATTCGCGTCCGATTCTTGATGGGGTAGTAGAACTTGCCTTCTTGGTAGAGCTTTA
>OGXJ01002172.1_pt1 | contig 13566 bp, 15 predicted proteins | sample 1576231 | NCBI WGS metagenome assembly OGXJ01 (sample SAMEA3541539, study PRJEB24748) | human gut metagenome | biome: human gut; feature: human-associated habitat; material: faeces | place: China | collected 2012
AGGTGTAGGTGTCGTAGGCATTGCGGATGTTTTCGGGGATCTTCTCCCAGCCGCCGTACCAGGGGGCCACCCAGTTCCAGAGATAGTTGTTGTCTGCATCGCTCTGGACATAGCTGGACGTATTGCTTTGCAGCTTGGGGTAGGGCGAGCCTTCTGCCAGACGGTTGCGGAAGACCTGGGCCACATTGTTGTCCTGGTCGTTGCCGGCCTCCTCCTGCACGAAGGAAGCCAGCGTGATGACCTCCGAAAGGCTCAGGCCCTGCTGATCCAGCTCCTTGTACATCGCGTCGGTGAACTGCTGGTCAAAATGCGAATAGAACGTTGCAACGTAGTTGTGCACCGTATCATCCGCGAGGAATTCGTAGGTGTCCGGGAAGAGATAGCCCTCACATTTCAGGAAACGGTCTGGGGCATCCGTATCATCGGGGACATACTGCCAGAACGTGTATTCGCTGAAATCGCCGGTGTTGGCCTCTTCGAGAAACTCCTTTGCGGTGCACAGCCCGGCCTGTTCCATCTTCTGCGCGATGGCGATGGCCGTCGTGCCCTCCGGGAAGGTCAGGCGGACGGAATCTGCTTTGGCATACTCGGAAAGCGCCTCGATGAGCGCATCGTAGGAGCTGCCGGGTTCCAGCGAAAATTCGCCGTACTGGAGCTTCGCCGCCGCGTCTTTGCGGCTGACGTACCACCGGAACAGCTGCGGGAACCGGATGACGCCCGCTTCCTTCAGCTGCCGGGCAATGGTGCTCACACCGCTGCCCTGCGCGATCTCCACGGTCACGGCATGTTTTTCAAACTATGCGCAAGCACGCAAACAGCGTGGCCAGAATCCAGAGCCCCGTTGCCGCCGTCGCCAGCACGAGCACCAGCAGCACGAGCAGGATCTTCAGCGCACCGCCTTTTTTGCGGGGTCTTGTATGGTTACTTGCCATCTGCATGTTCCTTTCAGTCCAACATCAGCCGCATATAGCTCTCGCTCACATCAAAGGGTTCGCCCTCAAAGCGGATCATTCCATAATCCTGCCGGGTGCCCTCGCCAAGGAAGAGGTTCTGCGCGGCACCCACGGTGATGACGGCCTTTTCCACGATGACCTCTTTTTCGCGGGCCGCTTCCATCAGGATCTCTGCGGCACGGTCGCCGGTGGCCATCATCTCCACAAAATAAAGGGTGTCCTCCTTGCGGAAATATATTCCGTAGCCGTTGTCGTTCGAGACGAGGGTGGCCCCGCGGGAGTACAGATCCCCCAGCACCACGGCCATCTGCTCCGGCGGCAGCTGCACGGTGTCGGGCCAGAATCTCGCCCGCAGCTCACAGAGCTTTTTGGCCGTGACGGTGTCGAACTCGGCCTGACTCCACAGGTTGCGGTCCACCTCGCGGGGCAGACACCGCAGCGGGAAGGCCCACTGGAAGCCCTTATCCTGCAATAGCGCCGCCTGCTCGTTCCCGCTGGGCACAACGACTACGAACCCGGCCCCTTTCAGTTTCTGCTGGGTGCACAGATGGTCTACCAGACCCGCCAGGATCAGGCTGCCCTGCCCGGTCAGGCCGTACAGGCAGCAGCCGGGCCGCCCCTGCAGCGAGACCGGCACCGCCATGGCCACGGCCTCGATGTGGTCATTTTCCTCCGCTACATAGACATTCTGCTCCCCGGCAAAGCGCTCGATGGCGTTGGCGAGGAACGTTTCGTCCTCCCCATGTTCGCGCTGCCACAGCGCCAGGATCTCCGCCCGGTCGGACGGCTGCATCAAACGGTACATAAAAACACCTACCTCCTACGCATAGGTATCCCTGCGCCTGCCCGGCACAGGTCGATTGTGCGTTATTCCGCAAGGGCCGCATCCACCCGCCGGCGGACCTCCTGCCCGATCTCTTCAATGCTGCGCATCCCGTCCCCGCAGGTGCAGGGCACGGTCTGCCAGCCCAGGTGCGCGGCGCAGAACTCAGCCGCTCTGCGGCTGCGGGCCAGATACTCCACATCCTTTTCGTGGACGTCCTTTTTGCTCTCGTCGCCGTGGTAGCGCTGGGTCATCAGCTTCTGGCTCACGGCAGGGTCCACCTGTAAATAGATCACGCAGTCCGGTGCGGGCAGCCCCAGCAGATGGAACTCGTAATCGAACAGCCAGTGCAGAAACTGCTCCCATTCTTCCGGCGGCAGCTTCGAGCACTGGTGCACCGCATTGGAGGTAGTGTACCGGTCGGCGATGAGGATGCCGCCCTCTTCGTAGAATCTCCCCCAGTCGGCTTTGTAGCCCGCATAGCGGTCCACCGCATAAAAGCTCGATGCTGCGTATGCGTTCACGTCGTCGGGTCTCGCGCCGAACTGTCCGGCCAGATACATCCGGACCAGTGCGCTCGAATCGCTGGCATAGTTCGGGAAGGTGATTTCCCGCACCGGCCTGCCCTCGGCGGCCAGTGCTGCGGCCAGACGCCTGGCCTGGGTGGCCTTGCCGCTGCCGTCCAGCCCTTCCAGCACGATGAGTTTTCCGTGGCTCATACGGGTTCCCCCTTCAAAGCGGCGTACTGCGCCCGCACCTCGGCGGTCTTGCCGCAGCACATCCTGCCCTCCGGGCAGGGGCCGGAAACACACGCCGGGCCGGCCGTGCGGAAGAGATGGGGTGCCACCGGGTAAAAAATGAAAATATTATGGCATTCAGTAAAGCAGAAGAATTTGAGGAAAAAGATATTTTGGCAGCACGTTTTGCCAAGGCTCTGAGCCACCCGGCACGAATAGCAATCGTAAGATTGTTGGCTAACCACAATGCCTGTTGTTATTGTGGGGACTTGACAACGGAACTGCCAATCGCACAGTCTACCATATCACAGCATTTGAAGGTGCTGAAAGATGTAGGTCTGATAGATGGTGAGATAGCTCCACCGAAGGTTTGCTATCGTATTAACCGTGAAAACCTGCTTTTGGCAAAGAAACTGTTTTCAGAACTCTTATGATTTGATTAAGAGTTTTTTATTGACATAATGTATCGTATTTTTACGATATAAAATTAAAAATATGGAACAGACATCGGCAAAAAGAGAAAAAAGAAAATCACTATTGAGAATAGCAATCCCTATCATATTATCATCCTGTCTTCAGATTTCATACGATATTACAGATATGTTCTGGGTCGGGAAATTGGGAAGCGGAGAAGTTGCGGCTGTCGGAACGGCCGGATTTTATATCAAATTGGGTTGGTCTTTGATAAGCGTGATAACCATCGGTACTATGGTATCGGTATCACACAGTATAGGGGCTGAAAAGAAGGACAGGATACGGCACTTCATATCATGCGGAATACGCAGTACATTCATGTTGGGGATATTCTATGCCCTGTTCATCTTTATGCTGGCGGAACCTCTTATATCCCTTTTCAATATCGAAAGACCGGAAGTAAACACAATGGCTCAGAACTATCTGAGGATAAGCAGTATCACTGTTCTTATCATGTTTATGAACCTTTTGTTTACCGCCATTATAGACGCACACGGAAAGACACAGTTCTCGTTCAGGGCGGTACTTTACGGGAATATCGTCAATATCATTCTTGACCCTCTGTTCATATTTTATTTCGGACTGGGAGTGGAAGGTGCGGCATGGGCTACGGCACTTTCACAGGGATGTGCCATGATGTATGCGATATATCTTCTCAGACACAGGCTTGAACTCACATTGAGTATAAAAGCGGTACCCCGCAAGTTTCTCAGGAAAATACTTGGAATAGGCACAGCACCTGCCATGCAGCGTATTTTGTTCTCGCTTATCGGTATAGCCATCGGGCGTATAGTAAGTATATGGGGAACAGATGCAATAGCCGCACAGAAGCTGGGTCTTCAGATAGAGTCGCTTTCGTTTCTTCTTATGAACGGTCTGATGCAGGCAACCTCCATACTTATAGGGCAATATTACGGGGAGAGGAATACGGATATGATAAGGAAGTGCTATCGTACAAGCATCAGGCTTGGATACTGTATTTCCATACCTGCCACATTCATATTTTTAGCTTTCCCGGAAATCCTACTGTCGTTTTTCGTGAAGGAGGCTGCCACCATAGAAATAGGCAGTGCCTATCTGCGTATAGTCGGCTTCTCACAGCTGTTTGCCACACTTGAAATTCTCACTTCGGGAGCTTATACCGGACAGGGGCTTACCAAATATCCGGCAACCGTGAGTATCGTGTTCACCACAATGAGGATACCTCTTGCCCTTCTGCTTGGCAAAAGTATGGGAATGGGAATAGATGGTGTCTGGTGGAGCATATCGCTTACCAGCGTGATAAAGGGCATTGTACTTTATCTGTTATATAGAAAAAGGGAAAAGGAACTTGAAGAATCAAACATACAATATAGCAGTATATGAATACACAGGATTTTTGCTTTATACTTAAACAGAACAGCCATCTGCTTAGAGAGGGGTGTTTCGGACTTGAAAAGGAAAATGTCAGGGTCAATCAGGACGGTACGCTTGCCCTGACTCCACACCCGGCAGTATTTGGCGACAAGGGGAAGCACCCTTATATAACCACCGACTTTTCGGAGAGTCAGGTGGAAATGATAACTCCGCCGCTGCCAAGTGTGGGAGAGGCTTTGGGATTTATGGAAACACTGCACGATGTGGTGACGGAGAATATCGGCGATGAGCTTCTCTGGCCTCAGAGCCTTCCTCCTGTATTGAAGGAGAATCAGGAGATACCCATTGCACATTATTCGGGAGAGTTCAAGGACAAGGAGTATTACCGTCAGAAACTTGCCGGAACCTACGGAAAGGAAAGGCAGCTTATTTCGGGAATACACTTCAATTTCTCTTTCTCGGAAAAACTGATGGACATTCTGCTGAAAAGCGGTGTGTGCGGCAACTCTATGGAGGAGGTCAGGGAAACGGTATATTTTCGTGTGGTAAGGAACTTTCTCAAATACCGCTGGCTTTTTATCTGGCTGTACGGTGAATCTCCGCTTGCAGAAGAAACCCTGAATGTGATTTCGCTTAAAACGGGAGAAAAGCAGCCCATGAAGTGTGGGGTAAGCCTCAGTCTGAGGACAAGTCCATTAGGGTATCGTAACCGTGAGGAGTTCTTCATCGATTATTCCTCACTTGAAGCCTATAATATGTCTATTGACAAACTGATAAGGGAAAACCGTATTGACGGACCTCACGAGCTTTATCTTCCGGTTCGTATCAAGTTTCTGGAAAAGGATAATGGTTCTCCTTCTTACATTGAGGTACGAATTGTGGATCTTGACCCGTTTACAAAATCGGGGGTATGTGCAAGTGCCATTTATTTTTCTCACCTTCTGCTTGTCTATTCTCTGCTGAAGGAGGAGAAGGGAAGTCTTACGGAGGAAGAACTGCAAAGGGCTACCCGTATTCAGGATATGGCTTCATGCTATGGAAGAGACGAAAAGAAGGAGTTGAAATGCTGCTCGATCACTGTACAGCAGAAAGCTACTTCTATTTTAGAAGATATGGAGAGGATTCTTTCAGAATATGGGGTGCTTGACAATGAAACCTACCATCAGGAGATGCAGCATAATCTGTACCTTGTACAGAATCCTGAGAAGCGTATAGGCATGGTACTGTATGAGAACATAAACAGAGTGGGGTTTGTACCGTTCCATCTGGAAAAGGCAAGACAGTATAGGGAAACCACCATAAGCGGAGGTTACAGATTTCATGGACTGGAGGATATGGAAATGTCCACACAGCTTCTGCTGAAGGCTGCAATACTTAAAGGGATAGGTTTTGAAATACTTGACCGTAAGGAAAATTTCATACGTCTGTTTGACGGTAAAAAGGAAGAATATGTGATGCAGGCAACCAAGACCTCTCTGGACTCATACGTGTCTGTACTGATGATGGAAAATAAGGTGGTAACGAAGAAGGTGCTGGAACGTGCCGGAATAAGCGTGCCGGGCGGTTATGAATACACGTCACCGGAGGCAGGTATGGCAGACTACCGCCTGTATGCAGGGAAACCTGTGGTAATCAAGCCTAAGTCCACCAATTTCGGATTGGGTATAACCATACTGAAGCACAACTATGATGAAACGGACTTCAAGGCAGCCTTGCAGATAGCCTTTGAGCATGACAACACGGTGCTTATAGAGAAGTTCATACCGGGAAGGGAATTCAGGATATTCATCATCAATGATGAAGTGGTAGGTATCCTTCACCGTGTTCCGGCAAACGTGACGGGTGACGGTGTTCTGAATATCGGACAACTGATAGACAGGAAGAATGAAGATCCGCTCAGAGGTAAAGGATATCGCACCCCTTTGGAGAAAATTAGAAAGGGGCGTGAGGAGGAAATGTTTCTGAAGCAGCAGGGAATGGATTTCAACACTGTACCCAAAGAGGGGGAAGTGGTCTATCTTCGTGAGAACTCCAATATCAGTACGGGAGGAGATAGCATAGATTTTACAGACGATATAGACGATTCGTACAAGGCTATTGCAGTGGAAGCTGCCAAAGCTCTGAACGTGAAGATTACCGGGCTGGATATGATGATACAGGATATTCATGCTCCTGCCACACCGGATAACTATGCGATCATTGAAATGAACTTCAATCCTGCCATACATATACACTGTTATCCGTTCAAGGGCAAGAACAGACACCTGAACCATAAGATGATCAAGGCTTTGGGATTTTAAAGACAGTGCAGACAATAAAAAGGATATGACCTATCCTTTTTATTATAGGTTTAACCAACGTATATTTACGATTTAAATATATATAATCACATGGAACATATTACATACATCGGAGAAGTTGTTGAAAAGTTGGCGGATTATTCATCATTCCCTGAACTTTTCATCAAATATGAAGAAGGAGACCCGATACCTTCAGGTAAGGCCATACATGAGATAATAGAACTTTGCCGTGCAGTCCTGTTTCCGGGATATTATGGAAATCATACGGTAAACAGCCAGACACTCACATTTCATCTTGGGGTGACACTGGAGAAGCTGAGCAATATCCTGACGCAGCAGATACAGGCGGGTATGCTCTTCGGAAATGAGAACATGAAGGAAAGGATAAAGGGAACTCCCTGCTGCCAGACGGCAAGAAAGTATGCCGAGAGGTTCATACGGAGCCTTCCCGAAATGAGAAGGGTGCTGGCAACGGACATTCATGCAGCCTTTGACGGAGATCCGGCAGCGACCTGTATCGGGGAGATAATATCCTGCTATCCTGCCATCAGAGTCATTTCAAACCACAGGATTGCCCACGAGCTATATAAAATGGAGATACCGCTCATACCGAGAATTATCAGTGAGCTTGCCCATTTTGAGACAGGGATAGATATTCATCCGGGGGCTGAGATAGGAGAATATTTCAATATAGCCTAAAATCCGCAAGCAATCTCAATGGCAATCTCAATTGCAGTAAAGAGCTTGAACACTATGCATCATGATAGTATGAGCGTGAATTTTGTCCGATTTGTGCATACCTTCCCCTTACCCCACGATGCGACTTGAGGTAATACGCAGATTCAAACCGGAAAGAAAGGATTCTTATCCGAATTCTGTTTTGAAGGGTTTTGCATAAGCGCGGTTCTCTGTGTAGATATTCAGCACGTATTGCCTTGCAGTCATGATCCACTTGGCAGGTACGGAGATGAATCTGAAGACAAAAGCCTTTATGCGACTCGTTTTCTTGAGCCCAAAAGCCTTGGTGTCAAGCCTGCTCATGATGGTCTTGTAGAAATTGTGTATCAATGCAGTAAGCAGAAGAAAGACAGTATTCTCCGCCATGAATGACTTGGGGAGCCTGCTCCAACCGAATCCGTTGTTCATGTCGTCAAAGATACGTTCCTTGCCGCCACGCAGATTGTAGAATTCAACAATGTCCCTTGTCGATGACTTGTAATCGTTGGTCAGAATACAACGGTAAGTGTATTCGCCTTCCCACAGGTCAAGGTCGCCACTGTTGCGTCTTTGTCTCTGGATGACAAGACGATAGCACTTGCCTTCCCATTTCTCAACGAGAATGGAATTGAGTTCGAACTGGATGCCGTTAATCTCCTCCGTCTTCCATCCTCTCAGAGCAAAGATGTCATTGTAGAGCGAACTGCATCGGTTGGCACGGATGTAGAAATGTTTGCAATGCTTCTCTATCTCACTGACGATTTCCTTCGAGCAGGAACCGCAGTCTGCCCTGAAGCGATTTACACGGATGTTCTGGGATTCCAGAAGAGCGAAGAATCTCTTATGGGTGTCTGCCTGATGAAAACGCACATTCGTGTTACCATCGCTGTTCTCGATATAGACTATCTTGTCACCGATAACATATACGCCAGGCCTGTAGCCGAGGAACTTTTTGTAGGTCGGTTTTGCATCATACTTCTCCGTTTCAAGGAACTGATGGTCAAAGTCAACATCGTATTCCTCAATTTCCTTCAACTCGCCTGTAGAAACCAAAGCGTTTATAAGCAATGTGTTGAGTTTGTCTGCAGTATTGAAATCATAGGTCTTGCCTTGGTCGGAAGTATAGGAGATGTTTTCCTGTGTCAGTTCCTTGATGGCTCTGAGGATGGTATCAGAGCTGCATGTACGAAGGGTAGGATGATACGAGAGATGGCGCATCAGTTGTGACGTTACGTCTTCCACGCATGAGCCGCCACAGAAATAAACGCTCATCAGCGAACGGACTATCTCGCTGAACTGATATCCGATGATACTGCGGCATCTCTGACCCAGTGTTGAGTCGATAACGGGTGAAAGCATGGAGTCAAATTTCTCCATGATTGAAAAAATTCCTCCAAAAGGTGTGAGTTTCTCAGATTTTATTTGTACCTTTGCCATGCCTTGTTACGATTTTCGCTTGTTTTCTAATTGCAACACTAAGATAAGTGAAAAATCTGACACGGCAAAATCCTAGGCAACTTATTGTTGCTCAGGAACTTATAAATAAAGTTAAATTATAGTGTTGCGGAATTAAGGGTGTTAAAATATACGCTGATACAAATAAGAATTTAGGAGATAATATAAATGGAAAAATACAACAATTGGAAACTTAAGTTTTATACAATATGGGCAGGGCAGGCAGTATCATTAATCACTAGTGCCATCCTGCAAATGGCGATTATTTTTTACCTTACAGAAAAAACAGGATCTGCGATGGTCTTGTCTATGGCTTCACTTGTAGGTTTTTTACCCTATGCGGTCTTTGGACCAGCCATTGGTGTATTAGTGGATCGTCATGATAGGAAGAAGATAATGATTGGTGCTGATTTAATTATCGCAGCAGCTGGGGCCGTGCTAGCTATTGTTGCATTGTATATGGAGTTACCTATCTGGATGGTTATGGTAGTATTGTTCATCCGTAGCATTGGAACAGCTTTTCATACCCCGGCTCTCAATGCGGTTACTCCACTTTTAGTACCAGAAGAACAGCTTACGAAATGTGCAGGCTATAGTCAGTCTTTGCAGTCTATAAGCTATATTGTTAGTCCGGCGGTTGCAGCACTCTTATACTCCGTTTGGGAACTAAATGCTATTATTGCCATCGATGTATTGGGTGCTGTGATTGCATCTATTACGGTAGCAATTGTACGTATTCCTAAGCTAGGTGATCAAGTGCAAAGTTTGAAACCAAATTTCATAAGAGAAATGAAAGAAGGAATGGCTGTACTACGGCAAAATAAAGGATTATTTGCTTTATTACTCGTTGGAACATTATATATGTTTGTTTATATGCCCATAAATGCATTATATCCTTTAATCACTATGGAATATTTTAATGGTACACCGATGCATATTTCTATTACGGAGATTGCTTATGCCTCTGGTATGTTGATAGGGGGTCTATTATTAGGGTTATTTGGGAATTACCAAAAGCGAATCTTATTAATAACGGCATCAATTTTTATGATGGGGATAAGCTTAACCATTTCAGGATTACTTCCTCAAAGTGGATTTTTCATATTTGTAGTCTGCTGTGCAATAATGGGGCTTTCGGGTCCGTTTTACAGCGGTGTGCAAACAGCTCTTTTTCAGGAGAAAATTAAGCCTGAATATTTAGGACGTGTATTTTCTTTAACTGGAAGTATCATGTCTCTTGCTATGCCAATTGGGTTAATTCTTTCTGGATTCTTTGCTGATAGAATCGATGTAAATCATTGGTTTTTACTATCAGGTATTTTAATTATTTGCATTGCAATAGTTTGCCCAATGATAACTGAGATTAGAAAATTAGATGCAAAATAAAATAAAGGGCGTGTTCGTATGATAGATAATATTATTCAATCAGTGACAGAAAAATTATCCTCTTTGCCTTATATAGAAACCTAAATGCTATTAGACCACTTGAAGTTACGGTCATAAATCAAAAGGATGTTGTCCCTTGGAAATTTCCTCCTAAACATGAATTTATGTATGGTGAGTGGCTAAGGGAGCAGTTTGATAAGGGAGCAATTCCTGAGCCAACTTATGATCCCGATTTAGCAATTCTTTTATCTCAATTAAGAGAAAATAGTATTAACCTTTTCGGACCAGAGGCAACAGAAGTGATTGAGCCTGTACCAATGACAGATATTCGAAGGGCGATTAAAGAATCCTTACCCGGGTTGATAGCTAGCATTGAAGGTGACGAACGCAATGTGATTTTAACTTTAGCCAGAATGTGGCTGACATCCTCTTCCGGTAGAATTTGCTCAAAAGATCAGGCTGCTGAATGGGCGATACCTAAATTAGCCAAAGAGCATGCTACTTTACTTGAAAAAGCAAAAAAGGCTTATTTGGGAGATTATGATGACAAGTGGGAAGGAATGGAGACTGAGATAATTGAACTCGTTAATTATTTGAAAAGATCTATAGAGTCTTCCCTTAATATTTAAATCCTTTTCGAATAGTTTAAATACAACAGTGATTAGTTTTTAATGCGTATTATTGGTGTTTATTACTTCGATATGTTCCCTCATACCTCGTTTTCTCAAAAAACAGTAAAAAATTGATAGATATGTTTCCGCATACGTCGGGCTCTAAAATTAGCCAAAGACATCAATTCCATCAACTCGAGCCACGTGGAGTGCGTAGTTTTGATGTCAAGGGTAAGCAAATAAAGGGCGAAAAGAAAGCTATAAAACTGCTTGAAACTTTTGAATATAAACCTGAAAAATATGCCGAAAGAGTTAATCATATTTTTGAAGTACTCGGTCTTTCACTTTTTGAATGCTACGATATGACCGAGAAGCTTTATAAAGAAGTGAAAAAAATTGCAACGGAGATAAATAACTTTTTAAACGAGGAGAATTCAGATGAAAGAAAACAAATATGATGATAATATATTTTTTCAAAAATACAGTCAAATGAGTCGCTCACAGCAGGGACTAGCCGGTGCAGGAGAATGGGAAACATTGAGAAAGCTGCTGCCGGATTTTAAAGATAAGCGTGTGCTTGATTTAGGATGCGGCTATGGATGGCACTGTATTTATGCGATGGAACACGGAGCGTCTTCTGTTGTAGGTGTTGATATTTCTCATAAAATGCTCGAGGTAGCCAAAGAAAAAACACATTTTCCACAGGTTGAATATAAATGCTGTGCTATAGAAGATGTGGAATTCCCAGAGGAGAGTTTTGATGTAATATTAAGTTCACTTGCGTTTCACTATGTAGCAGATTATGAGATTTTAGTAAAAAAGATATATAGAATACTGAAGTCTGGTGGTAAGCTAGTTTTTACGGTTGAACATCCTGTTTTTACTGCCTATGGAACACAAGACTGGTATTATAACGAAAAAGGAGAAATACTGCATTTTCCGGTGGATAATTATTATTATGAGGGCAAACGAACAGCGGTGTTTTTGGGAGAAAAGGTTACAAAATTTCATAGAACACTGACCACATATCTAAATACACTGCTTTCAAATGGTTTTATAATAAATCATATTGTGGAGCCGCAGCCGCCGGAAAACATGATGGATATTCCGGGGATGCAGGATGAAATGCGCCGTCCCATGATGCTGATTGTATCGGCGAACAAAAATTGCTATACTACATGATATTGGTGCGGTTGAAGCACAAAAAAAATACGGTTCTATTGATGGTGTCTATCAAGAAAAGGAAGGACCAGAAGTAGCGAAAGAAATATTAAAAAAGGTAGGCTATAACAAAAATATTGATAGAATATGCTTTATAATAGGTAACCATCATACTTCATCTAAAATTGATGGACTTGATTTTCAAATACAATGGGAAGCTGATTTGCTTGAAAATTTAACGGTTATGGATAAAGAAAAAGAACAGGAAAAGATAAAAAAGTGTATAGATGAAAACTTTAAAACAAACACAGGAAAAAGGATAGCTTATAATCGCTTTATTTTAGATTAGTAGTAGATTATTGCAAGAGTTTCTGGAATGTGTATCGCCCAGGTTGTCTGGAGCATTATGTACTCCATCAGCTTCGCAACGATCCGGCATTTGTTCCAGAATTGGATTTTGTCATGACATTAGATGGACAGTTGATTGGACAGAACATGTTTATGAAGGCTGTGATTGCAGCCGATGATGGCAGAAGTATGCGAAATGAATTTCCGATTAAAAAACTGGCACTTATATTAGTTGGAGCAGCTACGCTGCCGGAACTGTTTGATTCCATAAAATTGCAATACAAGCTTGTACTGAGTTTCTTTCATCTTGAAGATGCAGGGATGGTACTTGTGCAGGGAGCAAAGGATATTGGTGATGTAAAAAATACGGATGGACTGGATAGAGCATACGAATTAGGACTTTCTATTGGATGATTTAGAGGGGCGAATGACAATGAGTAAAAGAACAAGACAGTGTATAAGGTGAACTAATATGAGAATGGAAACGGAAAGGCTTTATTTATATCCAATTAGTAACGATGAGATGAGCTGTCTGATTGAAAAGGAAGCGGACGCAGAAATGAAGCAGGCGTATACCGAAATGTTGGAGGGGTGCCTTATGGAACCTGACAACAGAATATGGTATGCAGTCTGGAACATGGAATTAAAAAATGTTCCGGGAACGATTGTCGGCGATTTCTGCTTCAAGGGTCTTGGAAAAGATGGCGTAGTGGAAATCGGATATGGATTAAGGAAAGAATTTAGACATCAGGGGTATATGGTAGAAACTGTAAAAGTAATTACGGAATGCCTCTGATTTTTCATGCGCAACCTGGTGGGACTTTTGGCGGAGTGTTACGATAAGCACTTCGCCATTTTTATTTTGATTAAGAACAGTCATCTTTTTATGTATAATCGCACAATTAGAACGAAAAAAGCCTCATGATCATGTGCGAAAATGAAAGTAAAACTTATTAGACGATATAAGGTATAAACTCATCATTTGAAAGAATATTATCTATTTATAGCATCCGTTTTAATAAAACTATTCGACTAGGAAACAGTTGTTATATCGGCTAAAAAGTGTGATAAATAGGTAAAAAACGATAGTGTTTTTGCCGATAGTGTGATATACTAGTCAGTAGATTAGTATGTTTTGGATTTAATTTATAATGGATGGGGGATGGCAGATGAAATACCTTTTAGTTGCTGATATAGCAAAAAAATGGAATATGTCAGAGCGCAGTGTTAGAAATTACTGTGCAA
>OGXJ01002181.1_pt1 | contig 13533 bp, 11 predicted proteins | sample 1576231 | NCBI WGS metagenome assembly OGXJ01 (sample SAMEA3541539, study PRJEB24748) | human gut metagenome | biome: human gut; feature: human-associated habitat; material: faeces | place: China | collected 2012
GGCAGTCCATGGTTTCGGAAGAAAGTGCCTTGTTGGAGGGCATGCTGCTGGGGGGCAGCGGCCAGATTTCCCCTGAAGTCCTGCGGCTACTACATGGAAAATGGCTCAAATGAATCTGGCGATTCGAGGCATTGAACCTGACCTTGGAAAATTCAACGCTGACACATTTTTTGATGACCAGCATCCTACACTAAAAGCTGATTACATTCTGGCAAACCCTCCGTTTAACCTAAGTGATTGGGGAGCTAACAAACTCCAGGATGATGTACGTTGGAAATATGGTATACCTCCTGCTGGAAATGCCAACTTTGCCTGGCTTCAACATATGATTCATCATCTTTCCCCCAAAGGACGTATAGGAATGGTACTTGCCAATGGTTCTTTATCCTCGCAAACAGGCGGTGAAGGAACTATTCGCGAAAATATTATAAAGGCAGATCTAATAGAAGGAATTGTAGCATTACCTTCCCAACTTTTTTATACAACTGGTATTCCAGTCTCTTTATGGTTCCTCAACCGGACTAAAAAACAAACGAATAAAATACTGTTCGTTGATGCCCGCAACATGGGTAGCATGATTACCCGTAAACTCCGTGAATTATCCGAAGAAGATATTATGAAAATAGCGGGTACTTTTGATGCTTTCAATTCAGGAACTTTAGAAAATGAAAAAGGTTATTGTGCTGTTGTATCAATAGAGGATGTAGCCAAACAAGATTATATCCTCACCCCGGGACGGTATGTAGGAATTGCAGAAACAGAAGATGACGGAGAACCGTTTCAAGAAAAAATGGAACGTTTGACTTCTGAATTATCTGATTTATTTGCACAATCCCATGACCTCGAAGAAGAAATTCGCAAACAATTATCTAGTATAGGATTCACAATCAAATAAATATTACTATATTCTTCGATTTATTAATTAACTCAATAATAGAAGAATATGAAAGAAAATTTGATTCAAGAAATTAGCAATGCGATGACAGATGTTTTAAGTATAGAACAAATGGCTCAACTTAATGGAGTATTACTTCAAGTTATAAGTAAATACACTATTACAAAAGACGGTGAGAAAGAACATGAAAATGCTGCTACAAACGACCGTCTGCTTGAAATATTTTTGTCCGCAAAGCAAGTTGAAGGCTGTACTACTCCGACTATCAAATATTACAGTTCAACAGTCAAGCAACTTTTCAAGACTATGCCTAAAAAAGTAGTAAACTATTCTACAGAAGATATACGAGCATACTTGGCTGTCTTCCAACGTAAGCATAAATCCAGTAAAGTGACAATAGATAATATTCGACGAATCTTTTCTTCTTTCTTTTCATGGCTTGAAGAAGAGGATTATATCATTAAGAGTCCTATACATAGAATCCATAAAGTAAAAACCGGTACACAAATCAAAGAAGTGCTTACTGATGAGAACATCGAACACCTTCGCGACAACTGTACGGAAATTCGTGACCTTGCAATGATTGATCTCTTATGCTCAACCGGAATGCGTGTCGGTGAATTAGTAAAACTAAACCGAGAAGACATCAATTTTAACGAACGAGAATGCATTGTTTTTGGCAAAGGAAATAAAGAACGGATAGTATATTTCAATGCAAGAGCTAAAATACATCTGCAACAATATCTTAGCTCCCGTAAAGACAGAAACAAAGCATTATTTGTCTCTCTTGCCAAGCCACATAATCGGCTTCAAATATCAGGCGTAGAGGTTCGACTACGTAAAATTGGGCATTCTTCAAAAATAGCTCGTGTCCATCCTCACAAATTCCGACGAACACTTGCTACAATGGCTATAGATAAAGGAATGCCTGTAGAACAAGTACAGAAATTACTCGGTCATGTAAAAATTGATACTACCATGCATTATGCTATGGTTAATCAAAATAACGTAAAACTATCTCATCGTAAATACATTAATTAAAATGCGGATAAGATACAATACATATAACAATAAGAATCATCTGTTTTACAAAAACAGGCAGATAAATGATAATTTAGAGCAGCAGGCACAAGCTTGGCTCAATGGATTATTTAACAAATATGTAGATAATACAACTGTATTAATTCATGAGATTGCAGAGATTAACCCTAAACGAAATCTAAGTAAAGGTACAACTGCAAAATGCATTGAGATGGCAAATCTTCCAACCACGGGCAGCTTTCCTAACGGGTGGATAGAAAAAGAATATAATGGTGGAATGAAATTTCGTAATGGAGACACATTGATAGCCCGAATTACCCCCTGCCTGGAAAATGGAAAAACAGCCTTTATCAACTTCCTTGATAAGAATGAAATTGCATATGGCTCCACAGAGTATATCGTTATCTCAGCTAAAAGCGATTATTCTTCATCATTTTTCTATTTTTTAGCTCGCAATCATGATTTTGTAGATTATGCTGTTAAAAATATGAACGGAAGTAGTGGACGTCAAAGAGTTTCAGGAGATACAATTGGTAAATACAGAATTCCAGTAATTCCACGTAAAGAACTCGAACTATTCATGAAACATGCCGAAATTGCATTAAAAACAATAAAAGATAATTCGCTTCAAAATATACGATTATCAACTATGCGTGATGTATTATTGCCCAAACTCATGTCAGGTGAACTAAAGATTAATGGTTTAAACAACTAATATTTATGGAAGAGAATAAGATACCTGAAATGAAACCTCAGTTTGAACTTATAAAGAAACAAAGTTCAGATGGAAAAGAATATTGGAATTCGCGTGATTTGTGTGGAGCTATGGGTTATACTACTTATCACAGATTCACTTCTGTAATAAAAAAAGCCATTGCTGTTGCTCAAGCAAAAGGAATGAATGTAAACGACCATTTTTACCTTACTGTAGAAATGGTTAAACTAGGTTCCGGAGCGTACAGAAATGTAGAAAATTTCCATTTATCAAGAATGGCTTGCCTTATCATTGCAGAAAATGCAGATTCCAAGAAGGTATTAGTACAACAGGCTCGTACTTTTTTCAAAAAACAAACAAACTTGTTAGAATTAACTTCCAATACCCTGTCTTCCAACATATTACTATATAAAACAAGCCAAGGAGAAGTAAAGATAGAAGTGATATTCAATAATGAAACCTTTTGGATGTCTCAAAAACGAATGGCAACTCTTTTTGATGTAGATGTAAAGACAATCAATTATCATTTAGGGCAGATTTACGAATCTGGTGAATTGCAAGAAGAGGCAACTATCCGAAAAATTCAGATAGTTCAGCAAGAAGGAGAAAGAGAAGTAGAACGTTCTCCTCTGTTCTATAATCTTGATGCGATTATTGCTGTAGGATACAGAGTAAACAGCTATCAAGCTACTCAATTTCGTATTTGGGCAACTGGAGTACTCAAAGAATTTATCGTAAAAGGCTTTGCTATGGATGACGAACGTTTAAAACAAGGTCGTCATTTTGGAAAAGACTATTTTGATGATTTGCTACAACGTATCCGTGAAATCCGTACATCTGAACGAAGGTATTATCAAAAAATAACTGATGTATATGCAGAATGCAGTGCAGATTACGATGCAAAATCAGAGATAACCAAGTTGTTCTTCAAGATGGTACAGAACATGATACATTGGGCAGTAACCCACCATACAGCAGCAGAAATAATCTACACCCGTGCTGATGCTGAAATGCCACACATGGGGCTAACAACGTGGAAAAAAGCTCCAGATGGAAGAATACAAAAATCGGATACAATAGTTGCCAAGAACTATCTGTCAGACAAAGAAGTATCGCAGTTAGAACGTCTATCAGCCGCTTTCCTTGATTTTGCAGAATTAAGAGCAGAGCAACAACTCATCACAACGATGAATGATTGGAAAAATAAATTAAGTAGTTTTCTGTTAATGAGTGATTATGAAGTTTTGAAGCACTCAGGCACAGTTTCTTATGAAGCAGCACAAGAAAAGGCCTTTTGTGAGTATGAGAAATTTAAACCCATACAGGATCGTGAATACTTATCCGATTTTGATAAAGAGCTAAAACGCTTGAAGGACAAAGGGCTCTTTAATGATAAAAACTAATAAAACAACCCGCTAAATTCTCATTTATGGAAGAGTGGAAAACATATAGATTATCAGATTTAACAGTAATGAAGAATGGAAAAAAACGTCCTTCAACAAACGGTCAATATCCTGTATATGGGGGTAACGGTATTATGGACTATTCTAACCAATATAATGCAGACAATACCATTATTGTAGGGCGAGTTGGTGCGTATTGTGGTAATGTATATTATTATCCTGATAAATGTTGGATTTCAGATAATGCAATTGCCATAGCACCCAATTCATTAATAGACATTGATTATTTATTTTATTTGATGTCTACATTAGATTTACATCACCAACATATCGGTGGAGCTCAGCCACTAATGACTCAAGATATTATTGGAGGATTTGAAGTGCAAATACCAGAAAGAAGCATTCAAAAAAAGATAGCATCTATTCTTTTATCATTAGATAATAAAATAGAACTCAATAAGCGTATAAATGATAATTTATATTCATATAAAAATTAATCATGGTAAGCATTATAATTGACACAAACATATTAAAGTCTGGTAATAAAGACTTTACAACAGTTCACTTTTTGAGTAAACTAGAAGATATTACTCGTGAAATAGAATCAAATGATTTTTATCAAGATATTAAGATTTTAATTCCACAAATTGTGATAGATGAATTGTATATGCATCAACTTTCTGGATACAATGAATGGATAAGCAAAATCCAAGGGTTAAAGTTATCGTATAATGAAATCGAAATTATTGATGATTACAAAACGTTCCTAGATGTAAAGTTTAAAGAAGTGATCAATAGTTTTAATACAAGTAATCTCATATGTGAAGTAATTCCATATCCCAATCATATAATTCTTCCACAAATTATAAATAGAGCTATCAATAAAAAGGCACCTTTCGAAGGCACAGACAAGAATTCAGATAAGGGTTTCAAAGATGTCATCCTTTGGGAATCGTTATTAGAATATAAAAGAAACCACCCAATGGAAACAATAATACTCTACAGTAGTGATAAAAGAATTTGCGATAATTCACTACTTCAAGAATTTACAAACTTATTTAGGGATAATATCTACTTATTAAATAGAACAAAAGACAATGAGAACACTTTATTATACAACAAGTTATCTGATTTATTCAACAAAAAATACAAAAGAAGTTTTGCTGAAGAAATCAAAATTCGATTATTAGAATTAATTAGTGAAGATTTACCCTCAATATATTTTGAAGGAGAAATTATTAATGAACATGATGGAAAATATATTTGTACATCAACAACTATTGAGGATAAAAATATTACTAATATTGAAGACTCTGTTACAGATGGCAAAATTAAATTTCAAGTCCATACGCTTATATCAATAAATGCAAAAAGCGATGAAAATGTTAACACAACTCTGTATACAAAAGCTGATTGTGATTTTTATGTTGATTATTTACTTCATGATGATATTTTTTACCTAAAAAAAATAGACTCTAATATAGGAACAGTAGACTTTATTGACGATGGAGTATTATTATAAAATATATAACTATGCCGTTTACAGAAGGTAATTATGAAAAAGCATTGATAGCTCTCTTCGAGAACTTAGGCTATCAACATCAATATGGCCCCAATATTGAACGGGACTATTATGTACCTTTTTATGAAGAACAATTAATTGAAAGCTTAACCACTATCAATTATGGAAAACCTCGTCCGGCAATTGACGAAGCCATATCTAAACTAAAAGATATCGAAATAGGTAGTTTGGCACAGAGGAATGAGCTTTTCATGGACTATCTTCAACATGGAATCGAAGTCTCTTTTTTTGACGGAAAAGAACAACGTAACGATATCATCTACCTGATAGATTACAATGACACAAACATCAAGCGTAATGACTTTAAAGTTATTAACCAATGGACGTTTGTTGAAAATTCAGAAAAACGTGCTGATATTATTCTATTTGTCAATGGTTTGCCGCTCGTTGTGATTGAATTAAAATCTCCATCAAGAGAAGAAACGAATGTATCTGAAGCCTATCTTCAGTTACGTAATTACATGAAAGAAATTCCTTCACTCTTCGTATATAATGTCTTTTGCGTAATGAGTGACATGGCTTGCTCAAAAGCGGGAACAATCACCAGCAATGAAGACCGTTATATGGAATGGAAAACCAAAGACGGGAAATATGAAAGTTCCCAGTTTATTGATTATGATACCTTTTTTGAAGGAATATTCATAAAAGAACGTTTCATTGACATTATCAAGAATTTCATTTGTTTTTCTAAAGAAGAGTCAGGTGTTGCAAAGATTTTAGCCGCCTATCACCAGTATTTTGCTGTGAAGAAAGCGGTAGAACGAACTAAAAAGGCAACACAAGGTGACGGAAAAATCGGAGTCTTCTGGCATACGCAAGGAAGCGGAAAATCACTATCAATGGTATTTTACACTCATCTTCTTCAGGATGAATTAAGTCAACCAACTATAGTAGTTATTACCGACCGGAATGATTTGGACGATCAACTCTATACTCAATTCTCCAAATGCCAACAGTTCTTACGCCAAATACCCATACAAGCTAAAAGTCGGGAAGATTTAAAATCACTATTAGCCGGACGAGAAGCCAACGGAATAATCTTCACTACAATGCAAAAGTTTGAAGAATCTGACGAACCTCTGTCTCTAAGAAGAAATATTGTAGTCATGACCGATGAAGCACATCGAGGACAATATGGATTTGAAGAAAAAGTAAACGAAGAAACTGGGAAAATTTCAATCGGTACTGCTAGAATTATACATAATTCATTACCCAATGCGTCCTTTATTGGTTTCACAGGAACCCCCATTTCTACTAAAGATCGAGATACAACAGAAGTGTTCGGTGACTATATCGACATCTACGATATGACACAAGCAGTATCCGATGGTGCAACTTGTCCTGTGTACTATGAATCTCGTGTCATCAACCTGAATCTTGACAAAGATACATTGAAAGCAATAGATGACGAATATGAAATACTTGCGTCAGAAGGTGCTACTGAAGAACAGATAGAAAAGAGTAAAAAACAAATGTCGCACCTTGAAGAAATACTTGGCGCACCTGCTACCATAGATTCGCTGTGCAAGGATATTATAAAACATTACGAAGAAAACAGGCAATTTGAATTGACAGGAAAAGCAATGATCGTCGCTTATTCCCGCCCTATCGCAATGAGTATCTATCATAGAATCTTAGAACTTCGCCCCGACTGGACTGATAAAGTGAAGGTGGTAATGACAGGTAGCAATAAAGATCCGGAAGAGTGGCATGACATTATTGGCAACAAACAATACAAGAAAGAACTTGCCAAGAAATTCAAAGACAACAATGACCCTATGAAAATAGCCGTAGTCGTAGATATGTGGCTTACAGGCTTTGACGTACCATCTCTGGCGACAATGTATATCTATAAGCCAATGAGTGGGCACAATCTCATGCAAGCAATAGCTCGTGTGAACCGCGTCTTTAATGATAAAGCTGGTGGTCTTGTTGTCGACTATATCGGGATAGCCAAAGCATTGAAACAAGCAATGCACGATTATACAGTACGAGATCAAAAAAGATTCGGCAATCCCGATATCAAAAAAACTGCTCTTATTAAGTTTCAAGAGAAATTGGAAGTTTGCCGAGATATCTTCCACGGTTTTGATTATAGCAAATTCCAATCCGGCACTGATAACGATCGTGCACAAATTATCAAAGGTGGAGTCAACTTCCTCATGGACAGTAATAAGAATGATAAAATGCAACTATTCCAAAAGGAATCATCCTTATTACATAGTTCAATCACATTATGCCGTAGCCTGCTTAATGAGCAACAACGCTATGAAGCAGCTTTTTTTGAGACAGTACGCATATTACTATCCAGAATGACAGGCAAAGGTAAAGTTTCCAAAAGAGAAATAAACGCCCGTATTGGCGAACTTATCAAACAAAGTGTAAAAAGTGAAGGTGTAATCAATTTATTCTCGGATGTAAAAGCCGAATTCTCCATTTTTGACGCAGCATTCTTGGAAGAAATATCCAAAATGAAAGAGAAAAATATAGCAATAGAGCTATTAAAGAAACTTTTGGCGGAAAGAGTTACCATATATCAAAAAACTAATTTAGTTCAAGCGGAAAAGTTTTCTGATTTATTAAACAGAGCATTATCTAACTATTTAAAAGGATTACTTACTAATGAAGAAGTCATTCAAGAGTTATTAAAGCTTGCTGCAGAAATCTCGGAATCAGAAAATCAAGGCAATGAATTAGGACTTACTGCAGAAGAAAAATCATTTTACGATGCTTTGACCAAACCGAGAGCAGTACAAGATATATATACGAACGAACAACTAGTTGCGATGACAAAGGAGTTAACAGACGCTCTACGCAAAAATCGTACAATCGACTGGCAGAAGAAAGAATCCGCCAGAGCAGGGATGCGTCGTATGATAAAAAGACTTCTAAAAAAATACAAATATCCACCAGAAGAAGCTGAAAATGCACTGGAAACAGTTATTCATCAATGTGAACAATGGACAGACACTTCTTCTGATGAATACCCAGTCAACGAAAGTACGCAAAAGTATAACTTTCAACAAAGCTATTACTCGATAGCTGCTGACGAAATACAAGAAGAATATAACAAAAAATTATAATATGGGTAAGACAATAACAACATACTTAATTGACGGAGATCCCCAAGGGACTCAATACGTATTTATCAGTAATAAGATTTGCCAAATGTTTGTAATTCCGCGTTCCCGCCTTTCTATTCTGAATGAAAGAACAGATTTACAAACTCCTGCTTTTTATATTCTCTTAGGAGAAGATGAAAATACAAGACCCAAAGCATACATTGGAGAAACTGAAAGTTTTAAGGAACGAGTAAAGTTCCATGACAGTAAAAAGACTTTTTGGCAAAAGGCGCTAGTATTTATCTCAAAAGATGCCGCTATGACAAAAGCTGACGTACAATACTTAGAATATAGAGCTATAGCTATCGCCAAAAAGACCAAGCAATATTCTTTGGAAGATAACAAACAGACTCCTAACGCTCCCAACTTACCAGAATACCAACAGGACAATATGGATGAGTTCTTTGAAGATATTTGTTTCCTAGCCTCCTTTATAGGCTGTAATATTTTTGAGACAGTTGAAATTAAATATCAACCACATCACCAATTCTACCTTAAAGGGAGAGGATGTAATGCAACTGGTGTATATGGTTCAAATGGATTTACAATACTAGAAGGTAGCATCATTTCTCCCAATGTTACACCTGCATTCTCATGGAAAGAAAAGAGAAATCAACTAATTAGTGAATATACAACAGAACAAAATGGATTACTCATCTTAAATACAGAAAAACAATTTCCAAGTCCTAGTACCGCTGCAATGTTTTGTCTAGGCCGTAGTTCAAACGGGTGGATAGAATGGAGGGATAAGGAAGGCAGAACTTTAGATGCTATATATAGAAAACAATTAGATTAACCATACGATTATACATCTAAACCTTTCTTACTCCCAAAATAAAACCGTATTTTTGTAAAGGATACCGTTACCTACATTTCAACAGTATACCGCAATAAAATAAAACCAATAAAATGAAAGAAGAATCCGACAATTTGTCAATCCCTTACAATTTTGGCCGTTGCTTCAACAACCAATGTTCACAAGCTTCAAAATGTTTACGCAATCTGGCTGCACAACATAATACAACCGACAGCGCTTTTATCACAATCGTAAATCCGACATACTTCCCGAAAGACGGGAAACAGTGCGAATATTTTAAGAATGCCGTAAAAATCCAAGTGGCATGGGGACTCAAGAAAATACTGAACAAAGTTCCCTATGAAGACGCTGTCAGCATCAGAAACCAATTAATCGGGTATTATGGAAAAACAGGATATTACCGATTCTATCGTGGGGAACGTGGACTTATGCCCAAAGATCAAAATTACATAAAACAAATATTCCGTAGCAAAGGAATAAAAGAAGGACCTACTTACCAACGCTACACGGAAGAATATATTTGGTAAGTTGCCGTCATCTGTCACCAGACAGAGCGTAACAGACTAATTATGAGTCAGTAATCCTGTGACAGCAGGATGTGATTGCATTGTGACGGCACACTTGCCGTCACAATAAGAAACATCAGTACAAAGACACTTACCATCTACAAATAAACGTTTTCGCACCAATCCATATCAGACTTACCGACAGATGATTCTCATTTATTTGCCCCGTCACTTAATCACTAGCCTCACGACATGATAGAGCGTACCGCTATGTGTATGTTTGGAAGGAATTTCCTGTTTTCTCAATATCCTCCCAAACGCATTCACCCTTTTGACAGACATCGGAATGGCACTCTTACTCTGGATATCCTCCATAATCTCCGCAGGAGACAACCACTCCCCTTCCTCTTCGGACGTGGCTGCACGAAAATAACGGAAGAAAAGCTGCTCTTCCGGAGGAACCTGTTCAAATTCACGGTTGTTTTCCATCATAACCTTTTCATCCTCCCGGTCAAACCAATAACGCTCACCGTGCTCCAGTTCGTACATAGCCTGCGCATAAAGCTGCTCATAATCAATCGGACGATTCGTATCAATCACACCGGTCACTTCGATACAGATAAACCGTCGGCTCCCCGAAGGATCGGTCAGCAAATCCTTCTGATTGCTCGTAGCTATAAATGAAGCATAACGCCGCATTTCGAGTACGGCACTGGCATGAGGTTTCCACATATTGACAACAGGCTTTTGCAGAATATGTTTCAAGAAACCTTGCTGAACGGAGCCCACCTGGTCAAATTCGTCAATATTGATGAGAGCAAAACGATTCAGATAAAGCTCAGCCTCCCTCTTATTAGAAAAATCAATACTATCGGTGAAGTAAGAACGCTCCGAAGGAGGAATAATACTCCGGCAGAATGTGGATTTACGTGTACCCTGCGCTCCCACCAGCAAGGGTGAAACGCTGTTCGCATGATTTTTATCAAGTCCTCTCCAATGTGAAACCATATTTAGAAACCAGCGATGGAACAGGTCTGTCCAATACGGATTCTGACAAGGGACAGTGGCTGCCAACGCACGGATACGGTCCACCCCATCCCAACCAGGGAGATGGTATAGAAAATCTTCCAACGGATTGAACACAGGCACGCGGTTGGAATAAATGTATCGGCTGATATCCCTGTCCCACAACGGAATACCTTCCATTTGGGCATCAAGAGCAATGCTGTTCAACAACCGTTTATTGAGAGGGGTAAAACGGAAACGAAAGGACAACTTTTCCCGATATTCCACTTCTCCTATCTGAGTATTATAGCGAAATTCATAACGGCGTTTCATAAACTCCTCAGTCAGCATAGCTAATTGTTGCTCTTTATTCAGACTGGGATTTTTCCCGAAACCTTTACTCTCAGTATATACGTTACCAATCATTTCCCGAATCAATACCTCTTGCTTATGCAGATAAAAGTGGAAAATCGTACGCTTCACAACTTCTTCCTGAGGTAATCCGGAAGCAAAACAATTCCTTGCCAATTGCACCACCAACGGTTGCCACTGATCTTCCTGTTGCTCCAGTCCCGCTTCTCTCAAGTCAGCGTACGATTTTCTCAAGGCTGCTTCAAAAAGCATTGAGAGCGTATCTTCAGCCTCATATCCCGGAGCGACACGGTTCAAGGAAGACTTTTCGGTTTGCACCGCCTCCCGATAAGTGGTTTCTTCGGGCATTGCGGCCGGTTGCGAAAGATAAAACTGAACGGAATTCGGACGATAGAGAATATCCGGATCGTATGATAATCGCGAATATTGCTCCAATACCGGTTCCTTTGGAAGTATATCGAATGGGATTTGAGGTTGATAACACTTCACAGCCAATTGATACGCATGGGCATGGAAAATTTCCGCTTCTTCTTTCGTTTTGGGAAGTGAGTTATCCGGCCGGGTAAAGACTGTCCATATTTTCACCGTTTTTCCACTGGCCCCCATAAAGGCGCAACGGGTTTGCGGCTGTTCGCCGGCTTTCTGTTTCACGAGAGCAATTTCCGATTTACTAGACAAAGGCCCGACAGTCAATTCCACAATGCCGTTGTATACTTTCATCTGTTTCTGTCCGTTTACTTTTCTGAACTCTGCAGCAGGAACTACCATAGGCAGTTTATCAGCTGCGTCACATCGGTTTCCGGGAAGATAATACCTTAATTGTTCTCTAAAAGTAGAAATCGGACGGGATTTAATCTCTGTTTGTATTTTACTCATCAATGTTTCAAGATCCATCACGCTGAGCGCTATTGCATCTCCATTCTTACGAAGTTGGGTTATTTTCATTAACTAAATAAATAAGTTGTTTGTGTCAGCGTCATCATGATCGTTGAGACCGCTAAAGTAGTCATTATTTCCAGAAGAAACAAGAGAATACTAAAGTTTAAAGAATAAGTTGCAAACGGGAGCGTCACTCAGTTGTACAGGAGAAAAAGGGTATCGGTTTGTCTTGTTTTAAAAAAGGTTGACTCCTAAAATCCCAATTATGGAAAAGGATCAAACATTAGGTCTGTCATCTGCCTTGGAGCGGGTGAAAATGCATCATCACATCTATGAGATGTATTATGTCAATAAAAAATCAAAAGCGGAGATTTTTCAGGAAACAGGTCTTTCCCGTTCTTCTTTCTATCGAGTTCTTCGTACCTTTGAGTCCTGTAATCCCCAAATCGCTGAAGAGATGAAGAAACAAGGCAAGGATGTCACTCCGGCAGATTATGACAAGCTCAAGCAGGAAGTGGCATTATTAAAGAAGCAACTGGCAACAGAGAAGCTGCGTGCCGACTTCTATGAAGAGATGGTCAACTTCGGTAAGGAAGTATATGGCATTGACTTAAAAAAAGCTGGCACCAAGTAGTCAGCAGGCTTCACACACGCGATGTCAGGGTTTATCCTGTGACGTCGCTGTGTGGACTGCTTGGTAAGAGCAAACAAGCCTATTACAAACATGTGGACAACCTGATGTCCAGACTGGCCGAAGAGGCTTTCTGCGTGGAGTATATCAGGGAAATCCGCGGTAAAGATCCCGGTATAGGCGGGGGCAAGCTGTGGGAGATGTACAACAAGAAGTTTGGTAAGGATCACGGTGTGGGCTACAACCGTTTCTACGACATCGTCGAGAAGTACAACCTCAAGGTACGCAAGAAGAAGCGCCGCGCCCGCACCACGAACTCCGATCATGCCTATCCTACCTATCCCGACCTGACACGACGGCTCATCCCTGAGTCCTCCAACCGGTTATGGGTAAGCGATATTACCTATATACCATTCTGGACTGTACCGGAAAAGGGTCTATATGATTTCTGCTATCTGTCACTGGTTACAGATTGTTACAGCAAGGAGATTGTCGGTTACAGCGTTGGCGCAACATTGGAAACTCTATACCCGATGGAGGCTCTGGAGATGGCCCTGAGACGTAT
>OGXJ01002195.1_pt1 | contig 13463 bp, 11 predicted proteins | sample 1576231 | NCBI WGS metagenome assembly OGXJ01 (sample SAMEA3541539, study PRJEB24748) | human gut metagenome | biome: human gut; feature: human-associated habitat; material: faeces | place: China | collected 2012
TGCTGGCATCGGCACCGGTCAAGATCGTTCTGCTCGTTGGACTGGCAGCATGGGGATATCTGCGAAAGACCAGGGTGGCTTAAACGGAAACGCTGCCCCAAAAGGTCATCCGATGCATAGAAAACGGCATCGGATGACCTTTTGTGTCTGGAACTCCCTGACAGGAATCAAAGTGGATGCACAGTGATGTGCAGGAGGACTGGACAATAAAAGAGCGTTGAGTCGTTGGACTTGATGCTCTTTTTTGTTTGTGTACCCCGAAAAATTGATGAACAAAAAGAAAAATTAAAAAAATTCTCTTGAAAGCTGTAACAAAAGGGTGGGAATTGCGTTAATTGGATAGAAACAGTTGATCAGAATGAAAAGCGGAGGTGAAGGTGTTTTATGAAAGTCAAAGAAAACCCATCTCTTATTTTGGCGTTCCATGGGATGCTTGGGCGGAAAAAGCAGACCAGTCTGTTGCTGATCCTGCTGACGATGGTTTTTTCGTTCCTGACAGCAGCCACGATTTATTCTGGCAGCTCTGCCCAGGCGTTGCAGGATACCCGATGCGAACTGTACGGCGAGTGGCAATACCTGAGATTATCGGATACGGACACGGATGCTGCACAGGTGCGGGACAATCTGCCCGCATCCGCAAAAGCCAGCACGGCAATTCAGGATGGAATCGTTCTTGGTGCAGACAATGGGCTGGCGGGCGGTATCGGAACCGTAGACAGCGCCTTTGCACAACTGGGGCGTATCGTGCCGATCAGCGGAAACTTTCCTGCACAACCGGATGAGATCGCTATGACGACAACGTTGTTGGATGCGTTGGGCTGTTCCTATGATCTGGGGCAGACGATCACGCTGAAGGTCGCAGACAATGATTATGACCCGTTATCCGGTTCCGGTAAGATCGTGGAACAGACCTATACCCTGTGTGGTGTTCTTCCGGCCTATGACGTCTATTGGAATCTTGGCAGCAACCTGACGGTCAGTGCGGTTGTCGCTGAGCCGCTTGCGCTGGCGGGGCAAAAATTCCAGACCTTCTACGATTTGAATGCGGACACCGTAGGTACTGCATCGGATGACCCGGATCTCATTGCAAATGAATATGCCTATCCGCAGGAAGATACGGTGTCTTCTTCGTTGACGTTCCTGCTGATGATCGCGATCCTGGTCAGCTTCTTTGCCGTTGCGCAGTATTTTGTGATCGTGCTTCATAAACGAGTGCAGACACTGCATACATTTCAAATCCTTGGCGCAAGAAAACAGGACTTGCACCGGATGTGCCTGTGGGAAGCTCTTTTTGCAGGTCTTGCGGCAGTTTTCCTTGGTTTTGCACTTGGGTGTGGTGCTGCCGCCATAGGGCTTGGACTGCAAAAACAGCTTTCGTTCTTTGCGGTTCCTTTTGCATCGTTGATCCTGCTTGCCGTACTATTTTTGATTGCTGTGCTGTTGGGCGCATTCCTGCCGGCTGTTCTGACCCGCCCAAAGGCAGCACAGAAGAAGGAAAGCAAGGCCAAAAAGTTCCGTTTGGCGCAGCTTCCGCTTGCACCGCAGGTCGGTGTCGGCTGTGCGGTCTTGCTGATCGCAGTCAGCTGCCTTTATGTCGGATGGCGTGTCATGCTGCCGTATGATCTGGATGCGCCGTATGCTTGTCTGTCCATCAAGATGAACGGAAGAACGTCCGGGATGCCATTTTCTTTGAAAGAAGACCTTGCAGCATTGCCCGGTGTGGAAGATGTTTCGGCTGCGATCAACCTGACCGACACCTACAGTATTACTTCGGACAAGATCCAGGGCAGCCAGATGCTCTCCGATATCCGGGTCAAGGACAACGGATTTTATACGGGCGTTCCGAATCTCATGCATAATGCCTCGAATGGGACGCTGAATACGTTCGTTTGCGCCCTGCCGGATGATGAACTGGAACACATTGCCGAAGACGCCGGCGTCCCGGAAAACAGCATGGATGCACTGCTGGCCGGAGATTCTGTTCTGCTCCGGTGGGGAGATTGCTATTATGATCCCGCTGCGGATGAATATTATCAGGGCTTCCAACCGGATGGCAGTACGCCGGTTGAACCGGTCTTCTCGGCCGGTGATAAGCTGAGCATCCAATACCAGCGTTATACCGGGCTGGACGAAGCCGGAAATGATGTTTATCAGACGTATGCCGCCGAGCTGCCCATTGCCGGTATTGTAAAATCTACGGCAGATTACACACTGCTGACAACGGATCGGATCTTCTACGATGGCACGGTTTTTGTCAGCACGGCTCTTTATCATAAAATGTTTGAAGGCGCAGGAAGCTACCATATGGAAAAAGAAGGACACAGCAGCCTGAATGTAAAGCTGGCTGCCGACAATAACTTCTCGCTGCGGCGTTCCATTGCATCCATTGCCACACGCAGAAATGGGATTCTGAGCGCAGACAATTACGATCTGCTCAGCCAAAGCTATACGGAAGGAACGCAAAGCGCATTTCTGGTCGGAATTCTGGCGGTACTTGGTGTTCTTCTGGGCTGCGCTTTGCTGGTCGTCCTGAACCTTTCTGCCTATGAAGTCCAGCAGCAGCGGTTGTCCCTTCTCCTGACGCTGGGCGTTTCCCCGAAAAAATTGGTGTGTTCTTATGCAAAACGGGTGATCCCGGTGATCGTTGGAACTACGCTGATCGTCAATATCCTTGTATCGGTGGCAGTTTCGCACATTGTCCCGATTCAAAGCATTCTGGATCTGATCCGGATCCATACAGATGGGCGTGTATTTGAATTTCACAGACCTGTGGGAAGTCAGATCCTGGTCAGCATTCTGCTGATGGGATTCTGGCTGGGCGCGGCTTTGCTGCCGGTTTTCTCCTTTATCCGGAAAAAAGCATCGAAGGGGGACATCTTATGAAAGACAAAATTCTGGAAGCTGTGCAAATTTCCAAAACCTATGGCGAGGGCGAAAGTGCGGTGCAGGCATTGAAAGCCAGCGACCTGACGATCTGGAAGGGGGAATTTGCGTCCATCATTGGTTCCAGTGGCAGCGGAAAATCCACTCTTCTGAAGATCCTGGGAGGACTGCTGCCGCCCACGACCGGAAACGTTCTGCTGGATGGGCAGGACATCTATGCGATGAATGCAGAGCAGCTTGCACAGGTGCGACGGCAAAAAATTGGCTTTATTTTTCAGGACTTCCGGCTGTTCCCGGAGTATACGGTGCGGGACAACATTTTGATTCCATTTTATCTCGACCATCGGACACCGGACGAGCAGATGCTCCGTAAACTGACGGAAATTCTTGGAATCGCAGAGAAACTCGATGCTCGTCCTTCTCAGATTTCGGGTGGACAACAGCAGCGTGTGGCAATCGCCCGCGCACTGATCGGGAAACCGCGCATTGTCTTTGCGGACGAACCGACCGGAAATCTGGACACCAGAACGGGTGAGGACACCATGAAGCTCCTGACAGAATGTGCAGCAGAATTCGGACAGACCTTGATCGTTGTCACCCACAACCCGGAGATCGCGAAGAAAGCGCAGCAGATCATCCGAATCGAGGATGGGTGCATCCTAAAAGGACTTTAAAATCAAGACCCCGCGTGAAAACGCGGGGTCTTGATTTTCTGAACAGGAGATTTTTTATTGGGGCGGAACGCTTCTTTTTACAGGAACAACGTCACGCTTTTACATCCCGTTTCCGCAGCAGGCCCCATGCCAGCAAAAACATCGCTGCCAGCCAGAACGCACAGCTGAGAAAGAACATTCCATAGCTTCCGGCCAGCGCGTCCTCGCTTTTGTTGGCGTTCATGCCCGCCTGCATCAGGGCGTAGGGCCAGAGCAGGGAAAAGCCTTTGGACCCGGCAAAAATGCCAAGGATGCCGCCCAGAAGCCCCAGGAAGATGGGCACGGCAAAGCTGTGGATGACCATGGCCAGCACTAGCTGTGCGGCAATGACGGCCAACGCACCCAGCAGTCCTCGCAGTAAAAACAGAGGTAAGGTGACCGGCGGCAGCCCGGGCAGATGGGCAAATACCTTGCCGCAGAACACGAATAACGCAAACACAAAACCGTGGGTCAGAAGCGCCAGCTTTGTCACCACCGCAAACTTTGCGGCAAACAGGTCCAGCGGCGGTACGGGGCTTGCCATGATCAGGTTCCAGTTGTGCCCCAGATGTTCCAGCCGCCACAAGTAGGCAGCATAGGTGGCTACCATGGCAGGGAAGAAGAGCATGGAATAAAACAGGGTGTGCTGGGTCCACAGGCTATACCAGCCGTCGGTGAGGATCTCAAGATTTTGCAGATAATTGAAGGTGCCGTAGGTGGCGGAAAGAATGGGCAGCACAAAGAACATTGCCCAGATGGGGGATGCGTGGAGTTTGCGGTTCTCCGCAAGAATACAGCGTTTCAGCATGGTTTTATACCTCCTCGTCCTGTACCTTGCGCCACGCAAGGGCAAACAGCACTGCGCCCAGCGCAAGGGTAAAGGCCAGCAGCCCCCAGTTGAAGGGGCGGGTGCCGTAGGTGACGGTGTGGGTGGCCTTGTCCCAGTTCGCCACTTCGTAGGCGCTCAGAGGGATGTAGTACCCAAAGGGTACAAAGTAACTGGCAAGCGGCGGCATAAAACCAGAGAACAGCCCCACCAGCGCCCCTACGATGCCCACGCAGAGCGCCGGCAGGGGATTGCCTACCCACAGCATCAGCAGAAATTCGCCAAAGAAAAGCATTGCGTCCACCGCCAGTGTGCAGATGAACAGATAGACCAGCTGCCCAGTGGGAAAGGCTTCGGTATAACCATGGACACGCCCCAGCACCGGAACACAGGCCAGCTCCAGCACCGTGACCAGCAAAACTTCCAGCACTCCAAAGACCGCCTTGCCTGCAAACAGGCTGCGGCGGCTTTGCAGGGTGTAGAGCAGCTTGGCGGTGTTGCCTTTGATCTCCATATCCCACAGCCGGGAGGCCAGCACTGCCATCATCACCGGCATCAGAATGGCCTCAATGACGGGCAGACTGTAAAGCAGGGCGCTGTAACCGTTGGCAAGCTCCTCTGGATCTGCCGGGGCAAGGCCGCCCACCCATAGCACGACGATGCCGGGGATGAGCAGGCAGAGGGCAAGGTCGTGCCGACGGTGGGCTTTTTGCAGTTCTGCACGGAAAGCTGCCATCTTACGCCACCTCCCCGCTGGTCTGGGTCAGGCTGAGGAAGATATCCTCAAGGCTCTTTGTCTGGGCCGTCAGCCCCACGACACCTGCCCCGCGTTCGGCAAGGGTACAGACCAGTGCCGCCAGCGCGGCATCGTCCTGCGGCGGCAGCAGAACGACGTCCGGCTCCTCCGTCCGGGCTGCTGCCTGCATCCCCTGCTCGTTCAGCACGGCAAGGGCCTTTGACACATCCAGCACCCGCAGCAGAATGCCGCCCCGGCTGTGTTTTTGCAGTTGCTGCAAAGAACCCTCGAACAGCAGTTTGCCGTGGTTCAGGATGCCCACCTGATCCACCATCTGCTCGATCTCGCCCAGCAGATGGCTGGAGATCAGCACGGTGGCTCCGGTGGTCTGCGGCATGGCGGCGATGAGGCTGCGCATCTCCTGAATGCCCGCCGGGTCCAGACCGTTGGTGGGTTCATCTAAAATCAGCAGTTTGGGGCTGCCCAGCAGCGCCATGGCAATGCCCAGCCGCTGCTTCATGCCAAGGGAATATTGCCCCACCTTCCGGTCAGCGTCTTTGGTCAGGTGTACGATGTCCAGCACCCGGTCGATGTCCCGGCGCTCCACCTCCTTCAGGTCAGCCACGAGGACCAGATTCTCCCGCGCCGTCAGGTGGAGATAGCCGGACGGTGATTCGATCAGACTTCCGGTCTGCCGCAGCAGGGCAATGCGGTTCGATTCGTTCAGGGTGTGCCCCAGCAGCTCCACGCTGCCGCCGGTGGGGTGCACAAGCCCCAGCAGCATCTTCATGGTGGTGGATTTGCCCGCACCGTTGGGGCCTAAAAAGCCGTAGACACAGCCTTGCGGGACGGTCAGGTTCAAATGGTCCACCACCGGGTGACCATGGTAGCTTTTGCAAAGGTCGTGCGTTTCGATCACAGATTTCATGCTATCCGCTCCTTTTCGTGTTTCCTGTTGTTCGGAACACGTTCAGGATACACCCGCTGCCTTAATCCACCCGGAAGCCGAGCTTAATTTGGCCTTAAATTTTCGGCAAAGCGCTGCTCTGCCGGGCCATTTGTGGTATAGTGAAGAAAAAACGCACAAAGGAACACGAACGCTATGACTTCCATCTATGATGCCGAACTTCTTCTGGTGGACGACAACCCGGACCTGCTCCGCCTGCTCTGCGAACAGCTGAGCGGGGCCGGGTATCACCACATCCGCACCGCAGCCACCTGTGCCGCTGCGCGGGCTGCCTTCGACGCCGCACCGCCCCACTTGATGGTGCTGGATATCAACCTGCCGGACGGCGACGGTTTTTCGCTGTTCCGGGCGCTGCGGGCAAAAGCGGACGTTCCGGCATTGTTCCTATCCGCACGGGATGCCGATGCAGACCGGCTGTTCGGGCTGGGCCTTGGCGCAGACGATTATCTGACCAAACCCTTCCTCATGCAGGAGCTTCTCTTGCGGGTACAGCACATTTTGCAGCGGGTCTACCGCACCGAGCTGGCGCGGGGCGCTTCACAGCAGCTGACACTGGGGGACCGCATCGTCCAGCTCAACGATGCGCTGGTCCAGCTTCCGGACGGTTCCGCCCTGCCCCTGACCGCCACCGAACTGGCTCTGCTGCGCAAGCTGGCCGAGAATCGGGGCCACATCGTGACCTATGACGCCCTGTGCGAAGCCGTCTGGGGTGCGGATTACTACGGCTGTGAAAACAGTTTGAACGTCCACATCCGCCACCTGCGCGAAAAGCTGGAGCCCCTGCCCGGCAGGCCGCAGTTTTTGCGCACCGTGCGGGGCATCGGCTACAAACTGGCCGGGGAGGTACGCTCATGAAAATCTTTTCGCGCCTTCTCCGGCGGTATCTGCTGGCGGCGGTGGGCATCGTGCTGCTGATGTTCGTGCTGGGCACCAGCTTTTTGGGCTGGGTGCTCTGGCGGGAATGGCAGCGCCCCAAGCGGGAATACTCTTACAGCAACATTGCCGATTCCATGGTGCAGACCGCCGAGGGCCTTGCCTTCGGCCCGCAGCACACCCCCGAAGAATGGATGGACGGCTACTCCTGGGCCATGGTGCTGGACGCCGACGGCCGGGTGATCTGGAGCTATGCACTGCCCCGGACGCTCGACCGCCGCTACACCTCCAGCGATGTGGCCCGGTTCTCGCGCTGGTATCTGGACGACTACCCGGTCTTCTGCTGGACGGAGGACTACGGGCTGTTCGTGGCCGGTACGGAGCCGGGCAGCATGTGGAAGTACACGGTCTACACCTCGCCGGGGATGCTGACCGACATTGCCGGGTTCCTCCTCCCCTGCCTGCTTGGGATGCTGGCGGCCGGGCTGGCCGTCTGCTTTCTGCTCAGCTGGCGGGGTGCCAGAGAACTGCTGGCCCTTGCCCGGCGGGACAATGCCCGCACCCAGTGGATCGCGGGCGTCAGCCACGATGTGCGCACCCCGCTGGCGCTGATCTTAGGCTGGGCCGAGCAACTGGAGCAGGATGCAGCCCTGCCCGCCCCGGCACGGCAGAAAGCCGGCGGCATCCGCACCCAGAGCGAGCGGCTGCGCACCCTCATCGACGATCTGAACCTGACCAGCAAGCTCCAATATGGAGCCCAGCCCCTCCGGCGGGAGCTTCTGACCGTCGGCCCGCTGCTGCGGCAGCTGGTGGCCCAGTTCTGCGACAGCCCCCTGGCCGACCAGTGCGACCTCTCGCTGACCCAGACCCTCGATGCCGAACAGGCCCAGATCTCTGCAGACCCCGCCCTTCTGGGGCGGCTGGTGGAAAATCTGCTCAGCAACAGCGTCCGGCACAATCCGCAGCCGGTGACCGTCTGCCTGTGTGCCGAGGTCCGCAGCCGTCAGCTCTGCCTGACCTTCACCGACGACGGCGTCGGCTACCCGCCCGCCGTGCTGGCCGCGCTCAAAGAGCCGGAATCCTCTGAGGATGCTCCTCACATCCTCGGCCTGCATGTCGTGGAGCAGATCGCCGCCGCCCACGGCGGAACTGCCGTGTTCGAACAGAACCACCCCCATGGAGCCAGAGCGGTCATCCGCCTCCCGCTGGGGGAGCTGGCGCGAAGCGCCTGAGAGGGCCATGCCTCACCGTTTCAGCTTCTCTTCGATCTTCTCCTTCTCCAGCCCCTCGCCAATGACGATGAGCACCTCCTGCCCATTGGGAATGCCCGCAGCGGTCAGGCCGTCGGCGGTAGCGTTCAGCTCCACCCAGCCGCCTGCATCCTGCACGAAGCCCTTCACCCGCAGCACATGGCCGCAGGCGGGGTCGGTGAACAGCGACGGGATGTTCCGTTCCAGCTGCTCCCGCGGCAGGCCCAATTCCAGAAAATAGGCCGAACCAAAGGCCCTGTGCTCGTCAAAATGCAGCTTTTCGCAGCTGGCCTGCCGATAGCCGCAGCAGTCGAGGGCCGCGAAGTCGGCATCCGTCAGGTCGGCCCAGTCTTTGGTCAGAAACTCGCCGGGCTGGAAGCTCCGGCTGCACTTGCAGGCGGCCAGTGCACGGCGCAGATGTTCCTGTGCGGCCTGCATGTCCGCAGCGTCGGCCAGCTGGCTCCGGCTGAACACCACCCTCCCTGCGTTTGCCACCTCGGACGCCAGGATATAATCGGCCTGCGCCGAGAGGGTCTCCGGCAGCAGCGCATCCACGATGGCGATGACATTGCCCAGCTGATACCACCGGTCCAGCGGGTCGTCCCGCAGGACATCGAAAAACTCATCTACGTCAAAAATGCCGCTCGGCTCCACGAGCACCCGGTCAAAGCCGCGCATCGCCATGGAGATGAGCTTGGTGCGCATCCGGCGCTGGTGGGTGTCGCAGTCGCACCCGCCGCTGATCGTCTCGATCTCGCAGTGGTCGCTCAAAAGGTCCTGCACCAGCATGGCGTCCACGTTCACGGCGCCGAAGTCGTTTTCCAGAATGCAGACATTATGCCCCTGTGCCACCAGATATGCCGCGTACCGGCGCAGAAATGTGGTCTTTCCGGCTCCCAGAAAGCCGGTGATGAGATCTACCTGTACCATCGTTGTCTCCTCCGCTGTTTTGATTTCAGGGTCAGTATACTATAACCGGCAAAAACAAGCAAGGGGAAGGCGCATGGCCCTCCCCTTGTCTGGTCCTTATAGAAACTCTACACTTCCATCCTCGATGTGGTACATACCGATTCAGCGGCCCACCGGATCGCGGCCAAAAAAAAGACGCCGGTGCAGCGCACTGCATCAGCGTCCGGAGAATCCTGTTCTCTTATGCGTGGTTGAAGCCCTTGCCGAAGACCTCGGTGGTGCTCAGCATGGACATGAAAGCGTTCAGATGCTCTTTGTGGATAAAGTCCTGCAGCTGGTCGGCCTCGTGGCGGGTGAGGGTGGTGTAGATGATGTAGTGGGGCTTATCGGTGTAGGCACCGAAGCAGGGCGTATAGGTCGCGCCGCGCATCAGCTTGCGCATGACGAAATCGCAGATGGGTTGCTTTTCGTCGCAGACGATGAGGATGGCCTTGCACATCTTGATCTTTTCCAGCACAGCGTCAATGACCAGCGATTTGACCGTCAGACCCACGAAGGAATAGAGCGCCGTGTACAGGTCGAAGACGAAGCAGGCCGCGATGACCATGAACAGGTCGGTGATGAACAGCGCGACCGCGATGCTGTGGATGTGGGTGTATTTTTCCACGATGAGGGCGATGATGTCGGTGCCGCCGGACGATGCGCCCACATTGAACAGCAGTGCCGAGGCGATGGCCGGCAGCGCAATGGCGAAGAGCAGGTCCAGCATGGGCTGGTCGGACAGCGGGCCGCTGAGGGGGCAAATCTTTTCAAAAGCCATCAGCTCCGCCGACATCACAAAGGTCGCATAGCCCGTGGTCATGGCGAACTCTTTGCCCAGAAAGATGAGGCCCACCACCAGCAGCACGAGGTTCGCCGCCGAGGAGAAGGCCGAGGCCGACATCGGGGTCAGCTTGGCCACCAGAGCCGCCGTACCGGTCACGCCGCCAAAGACGAAGTTGTTGGGGAACTTGAAGAAGTACACGCCCACCGACATGATGGAGATGCTCAGTGTGATGAGGACGTACTGCTTGACGTACTTCATCCCCTTTTCCCGCAGGGTCATTTCCGCAGATATTTCCATAAACTCTCTTTTCCTTTTTCCTGATCAACCAAACAGTTTTTTCGTATTGTGGATATAGACCGACAGCACCAGCCCGACGCAGATATACAGCATCATCACCGAGCTGCCGCCCGCCGAATAGAACGGCAGGGTGACGCCGATGACGGGCAGGACGCGCAGGTTCATCCCCACATTGACCGCGATCTGGGCCATGAGCGCCCCGCCGATGCCGGCGCAGATGAAGGTACCCAGCAGATCTTCGCTGCGGGCACCGGTCAGAAAGGTCTTGATGACGATGGCGAACAGCACCCCCAGCACCACGCAGCAGCCCACAAAGCCCGTCACGTTGCCGATCCAGCTGAAGATGAAGTCGTTGTGGGCGTTGGGCACACTGTAATAACCGCCGCCAAAGAGGCCGTTGCCGAAGATGCCGCCGCTGCCCAGCGCGATCTCGCCGCGCTGCTGCTGGTAGATGATGTTCTTCCAGACGGCCTCGCTGGGGGCCCAGCCGGTCTTGTTCTCCGGGTCCAGCACAGCCAGGATGCGGTACCACTGGTAGCCCTTGCCGATCTTATCGCTGAAAAAGGCAAAGGCCGCCGCCATTGCCATGCCCGCTGCCGCCAGCGCCCCGATGATATACTTCCAGCTCAGGCCCGCCGCAAACATCATGCTGCACCCGATGATGGCATAAATGATGGCCGTGCCGTCGTCGCCCTGCACATGGATGATGAGGATGGGGACGGCCAGATGCAGCAGCAGCTTGCCCAGCTCCTTCGGCTCGTTGATGCGCCCCCGCACATTGTTCAGGTGCATCGCAAAGGTCAGGATGAAGCTGATCTTGGCCAGCTCGGTGGGCTGCAGGGTGAAGCCGCCCAGCTTGTACCAGGAGTAGTTGTCGGTGTCGCCCGCATTGTAGCCGATGGTCAGCGGGCCGACAGTCACGTTCCGGATGAACAGCGTCGGCAGCACCAGACCCCAGGTCAGGGCCACATGCACCGGCCACACTTTGACGAGGCTGCGGTAGTCGATGTTGGACAGCAGCAGCGCCACCACGATGCCAACGAGGGCCGAAACGCCCTGCACCAGTGCGCGGCGGTAGTCGCCGATGCCGGTGATCTGGCCCGTGATCTCATCCACGGCAAATCCATTGCCCTGCTTCGCCGCCCAGGACGACAGCGCCACACAGGCCATCACGCTGCTGAAAATGCACAGCAGCAGGTACACTTTATCCGTTCGTTTGAAATATCGTTGAATGCTCTCCAAAGAAGCACCGCCCTTTCGTGTTCCAGCAGGGGGAGCTTTTTCCGCTGCTCCCCCATTTTAGTGTATTATACAGCAATGCGTGATTCTGCGCAAGACGGGGTGTATTTTTCACAGATTTTTCGTGCGGCTGTGACAGCTTTGCAAAATCCTGCCGACCGGCCTTGACAAAGCAGAACAGACCCTCTACAATGGACGTGGAAGCCCTGCCGACGGGCAGGCCCTCTGGAGGACTTTTTGCATGAAAGCACCCGTTCAACGATTTTTATCTGCGCTCTGCGCATTGAGCTTTTTGCTCGCTGCCCTCTTCCCCACTGCCGCACTGGCAGCCGGTGCGGACGACCTGGCCGTTTCCAACACCCTGACCCGCGAGGATGCGGCCCAGATGCAGGAGGCGGACAGCGCCGTTGCGGCCCTGACGGACAGCGGCGATTTTGCTGCCCTCTCCCGCGCCGAGCGCTTTGCCGCCGCACAGGCCCAGCTCCGGCAGCTGGCGGAACAGGGCCTTGTTTCGGCGCGCTCGATCTACATAGACGAAGCGAACGGCATGGTCAGCTTCTCCTACAGCTGCGGTGTGCAGGGCGGCATCCTCGTGGATGACCCGGAGGAGGAAAACGCCGCCGTGACCCTCTCCCAGATGCCCTCGGTCGATCTGCAGGAGATGTCCAATGCCCCCCGCGGAAATCTTGGCTCGGCCATGATCTACTATGCCTTCGACAACACGGTCAACAGCTCCCGCTATCCTTATTATTCCTATATGAAGGGCTTCTGGACGGCCATGGGGCTGAGCACCCGCATCGACACGATGGTCACAGTGGCAGACCTGCGCCGGATGGACCGGTACGACCTGTGTATCCTGAGCGCCCATGGTGCCTACTACACCTACGCGCGCGGCCTGTTCCGGCAGCTGCGCACCGAACCGGTCATTCTGCTGACGGAGGAATCCAGCATAACGCGGGACCTCTTCTACGGGTTTGACCTGCTGACCCACCGGGTCATCAAGATCAACGGCCGGTACTGCGTCACGGCGGGCTTCTTCAAGAATGCCTACCGCTTCGGCCAGCTGAAGAACACCCTCGTCTACTCCGAGACCTGCGAGTTCCTGGGTGTGGATGACAGCATCGACCTCTCGATGGCAAACGCCCTGCTGGCAGGCGGTGCCTCCGCTGTGGTGGGCTATGTCAACAATGTCTACACCGTTTACTCCCGCAGTATGCTGTGGGACACGGTCAACTACCTCATCCTGGGGCAGAGCATCGGGCAGGCCGTAGCACACGCGCAGGCGACCTATGGCACAGACGACCTCGTCTGGTACACCGCGCAGGGCGGCAAGCGCCCCCATGCGGCGGCGGCCTACACCATGCTGCTGGGCGATTCTGATGCGGCCCTGCCCATCCTCGAAGAGCCTGCCGACGAGACGCCTGTGCAGCAGGCCGCGTAAGCGTTGCACTTTGAGGCGATTTATAGTATACTGGGGGATGGCAGAAATCTGCCATCCTCTTTTTCAAACCCTCAGTCCTGCCTTCGGTCCGCCGGGGCGGATTGAGCCTCCAGATGGGAGTGCATCTTATGTCTCAATTCATCACGACTTCGCGGAAGGAGACCGTGGCACTGGGCAGGCGGCTGGGCGCTGCCCTGCCGGACGGCTCCCTCATCGCGTTTACCGGCGGTCTCGGCGCAGGCAAGACCGCTTTCTGCGAGGGCCTGGCCGAGGGCCTTGGCTGCACCGACCCGGTCAGCAGCCCCACCTTTGCCATCGTGAACTATTACCGCGGCCCGCGCCCGTTCGCACATTTTGACCTCTACCGCATCTCCACCGAGAACGACCTGTGCGCGGCCGGGTTCTACGATTATCTGGATCAGGGGGCCATCGTCGCCGCCGAGTGGAGCGAGAATTTCGCCGACCTGCTGGCGCTGGACCCAGACTCACAGCGGCAAAAGCGGTGTGACCCATTTTATGTGCGA
>OGXJ01002197.1_pt1 | contig 13449 bp, 16 predicted proteins | sample 1576231 | NCBI WGS metagenome assembly OGXJ01 (sample SAMEA3541539, study PRJEB24748) | human gut metagenome | biome: human gut; feature: human-associated habitat; material: faeces | place: China | collected 2012
ACCTGCATTATATAAGGTCAGAGCTTCCGCCCAAATCTGCTCAAAAAAAGCCTTATCCATATTCCAAGGATGCTTCTCACATTCTCCAGTTACCTGCACCGGCCAGAAACGTCTATTACCTGTAACGTCACGAAGGAAGTGCTGACTATTGGAGGTTCCACAAATAACACATTGGCGCGGATGACTCTCCACCACAGTACCATATGCCACACGAAACTTATCATCCTGGCGGGAAGCGAAGCTCTTAACTGTCTCTACCTCCACCTTTTTAATACCGTTCATTTCGCCAATTTCCATAATCCAAAATCCCTGCAGCTTCTCAGCTCCTGTCTTATCTCTCATATCTGAAATGGTCAGTGAATCAGAAAACCAAACACCTCCGAGCTTTGCAAAGAACATACTCTTTCCAATTCCCTGCGGACCTGAAAGCACTAAAACGGTATCAAACTTAATGCCCGGCTCATATACACGTGCTACGGCCGCCACTAATGTTTTTCTGGTAACCGCACGCACGTAAGAACTGTCCTCCGCACCTAAGTAGTCAATAAGCAGCGTCTCCAGGCGCTTCTTGCCGTCCCACGCTGGTAATCCTTCCAGATATTCCTTAATCGGATGGAAGGACCTCTCTGCTGTAATCGTAAGCAGTGCATTCTTCAATTTAGACGGACTGAAGATGTGATACACTCTATCAAGATAAGCTGTAAGCGATGCAAGATCTGCATCTGACCAACCTGGCTTTAACTGCTCCCAAGGCAGAAGCTCTGCATCCCGAATAGAAATACCACAGGAATGTTCATTATAGGCAATCTCACACAAACGCTGATCATATCTAAGAATCGTCACAAAGTTTGTCAGTGATTCACTGATTCCACCATTCTTATCAAGCTCCAGCTTTGTCTGCCAGTTCACGTCATTGCCATCATCAAAATCATCTACTGCCTGCAGTTCTCTTTCCTTTGCAAGCTGCAGCTTCACCTTCTCATCCTTAATTGAAAAATCAACCATAGCTTTAAACGAAGGCATCTTAGAAGGAGAAGTATCTGGTTTTGCTTTGTCATCCAGGGCACCATACTTATGAATTCTTACAACATCAAACGCATTCATAAGCTGACCGCAGGCCGGATCTGTCGCATGATGACTATACGCAAACTTGTCATCATAAATAACAACACCTGCACTACTGTCTGCCGGTATATAATCGTATCTTTCCGCCATAGCTGATGGCTTATAAATATCCGGAATAAACGTATCAATGGCTTCCTCGATAGAATAGGCTCTACAAAACGCTCCAACCATTCCTTCTTTTTCTAATGGATCCGCCTGTTTTGCAATAGTACGCTTCACAATCTCCGACTGGCGCGAACTCATCGGCCACTCGCTTGTATCATGCCAATCCTTATAACGAGCTAAGATATCATCCGGATTTAACATTGGACCATCCTGCGATTCAAAAAGGAACACTCCATCTGATGAAGTGGACGGCCAATACATAAGTCTTGCAGCCTCATGACAGGTATCATCCACCATTTCCATACCAATATCCTTTGCAACCATTCTGGATACCGGCGCATATTCTTCTGCAGACACTTCTCTGGAAAGTGGAATAATCAGTCTTACTCTTGGTGCCTCCGGTGTATGTTTATGGGTGGAATACATAAGACATTTAAAATCAAACAGCATTGTAACTGCATCCCACACTTCTGGCACCGCGTGGTCCAGGTCAAGCGTCAACATAGAACGCCCATCAACAAAACCATTCTTACGTTTTCCCTGCTTTAATGCGCCTCCAACAAAGCCTCCGACATCCTTTGTATTGTCCTGTGCCGGCTTACTCATCTTTCGATATTCTGCAACTGTTTCTGTGGTACGAATCGTCTGGGAACACTTCTGCTTAAAATCGTCCCAGCTCATATCTTTATTCTTCCACTTCTTGTCCATTCGACTATTTCCGACTGCGATTCTCATTTGCTGCATCCTCCTTTGCAAGTTTTTTCTTTAAGCGGTTGATTCCTACTGTAGCTCCACCAAGATCTCCGGCTCTCATCTGGCCAATAATGGTACGATAGGTCTGCTGCGGAATCCGATCCTTAATTGCATTTAATTCTCTGATTGTCTCATTCATTGTAAAATCCTCCTTCTATATGCTATAATCTAAGAAATATAAGAAATGAGGTGCCTTACGCTTATGGAATTACTCTCTGAAAATTCAAACTCCATAATGTTAATTGAGAAAAACATTCCAGCAATCAAATTTCATCAACAAACACCTAATATGTTTTTCTCTTCTTTCGAACTTCACTATCTTGATATAATATTGAAGTTCAAATTCAACATCCCATCTTCTGTTTTTACTACCTCAAAAGTGATAATTGATGAATGTCCATTTTTACTGAAACACATAGATAAAGACTCTCTTTCTCTTACATTCCAGTTAAAAAAAGCTGTATTAAATAATTCTTCAAGTAAGGAAACTAAAATTACCAAGGAGAAAGTGTGTCATAATGGCATTATTGTTAAGGCATTAATTTGCACTCCACCAAAAGCTAAAAAGAAATCTCTCACAAGCGAGCAATGGTTGGTAACTCATCCATTACAAGGTGGTCGAGTTTCACCGAGATAATTTGTTAGTCCTTCTGATAAAATTCACACTCATAACCTGCTGCGTTAAGTATCAGTCCAGGCGTCCACTCCGGCGCTTTCGACATAATCTGACAAGCATCTTCTAAAGATGCATCAATCGGTGCCTCTATTACTGCTTCATCATGTACATGCATTACGATCTTGTACCCCGCAGCAAGTAGTCTACTCATTGCTTCTGCCAAAATATCTCTACTCATCGCCTGAATAATATTTTCCACGAACTTTGGTCCATACGAGCTGATATCTCCCCATTTCTTTGAAGAATCCACTCCCATATAAGAAATTTCGTCTCTACCATATTCATTGCGATAAATTTTCGGTTTCACATAAGCCAGACGTCTACCACTCGGCAAATGAATAAACAAGATTCCCTTTTCAAATGTGAATCGCAAGCACTTATATTCCTGCGGCTGTCTATCTCTTACTGCCTTGATGACACACTTATGAACATCCCACCACAGCTTTACAATGTTGGGATTGGACTGACGCCAAGAATCTACGATAGGTTTTAATTCTTCCTCTGTCAGTCCCATATCAATGGCACCCATTGACTTCATGGCGCCTTCGCCACCGCCATACCCAAGTGCAAGCTCTGCAATCTTACCTTTTTGTCTAAGTTCTGCATTTACTCCATGCTTTTCAACGGGAACGCCAAACATCTGTGATGCAGATGCACAATAAATATCACCATTATTCTTAAATACTTCCTGTCGCCAACTCTCTCCAGCAAGCCAAGCAATCACTCTGGCTTCGATTGCACTAAAATCCGCAACCATAAACTTACAACCACTTCTTGGTACAAATGCTGTTCGTATAAGTTGTGACAACGTATCCGGAATCGAATCGTACAAAAGCTCTACAGCCTCAAAGCAACCAGACTTTACAAGGTCTCTGGCAACTTTCAAATCAGGGATATGATTTTGTGGAAGGTTCTGCACCTGAATAAGTCGCCCAGCCCAACGACCTGTTCTGTTCGCGCCATAAAACTGCAATAAACCATGTGCTCTTCCATCGCTGCAACGACAAGTCTGCATAGCAACATACTTCTTAACTGACGACTTCGATAAAAGCTGTCTAAGCTCCAGCACCTCTTTTACATCACCAGATACATGATCCATAACCGCTGCCACTTCTGCTTTAGCAAGACTGTCCATCTGAACACCTTTTGCGTTAATCCACTCCTTAAGCTGTATTGGTGAGTTAGGATTTTCAAGACCGGTAAGCTGCTGCGCTCTCTTTAAATATTTATCCCTGGATTCTTCATCACATTTGATAGCCTGTGATACAAGCTCCATATCAAGCTCGATTCCTAAATCGTTAATGTGCTGATCCTCTGCATATTGCTTCCACAAAAACTCTGGAACAGAAAATAAATTAACTCGATCAAGTATCTCCATCTCTGTTTCCACATCTCGCTTGTTATAACTTACAAACTGCTGCCATTTTTCCAGGTCATGCTGTGGAAGATTTCTTGTTCTACCACCATTACTTTTCGTTGCTTTACATGGCACTGAGAAATATTTAATAAGATCCTTTCCTGACTCCAGCTTCTGTTTTTCAACTCCAAGTACTTCACCTACTTGTGCTAAGGAACCTGGCAAGCCCAAATATAAGGATGCCACCATCGTACAGCGCCAGCTCTCCGGCTCCATGTATTCACCCAAATAAGCACCGAGGCACACACGTTCAAACTGTGCATTAAATGCATACTTCAAAACATCCGGACTCTTAAGTGCATTTATAATCTCCTCCGGTAATTTCTCCCCTCTTGCAAGGTCAATCACCTTCACTGCTCCTCCATCTACTGCATAACCAAAAAGCAGAACTTCAAAGCCGGATGATTTATCTACGTATTTATAGACACCCGACTTTAAAAGATCTGCTTCGCTGTATGTTTCAATATCAATATTTAATCTCTTCATTTTTCTATCACCTTTCTTAATTCGTAAGTGGTTGATTGGAATCACCTGGAAGGCTATATACCTTCCAGGCTTCCTTTGCTTCCAAATTAGAAGCTGTTAATTTAAAAACTCGTCATCATCAGCGGCACCAAAGTCATCTGCTGCAGTTACTCTTCCGCCACCTAAACTCTCACCGTCTCTGACCTTCTGAATGTTACCAAGTCCACAAGCGATACCTTTATTTCCATTTGTATTAAACGCATAGAAATTAACAGATACCTTCGCATAGCAGCCACTATAGACTTCTGTCTCATCTGTGATAGGCATTCTATCCAGACCAACAATCTGAGGTGCTGTTTTGGAGTTGCAATTGATAAAGTAGGAATCAACATATGCCTCATCGTCTTTCTCAACGTCGCCATCTCTGAGCGGCAGCTTTAAAGCTCCCTTGTTTGGCTTCTTACCACCAAACTTCGAAATACCGTCTGTGATTGCCTGGTCAATGGCCTTATTGATAAGAGAAATGGTCTCTGTGTCACTCTTTGGAATAATAAGAGAAACACTGTACTTCTCATCTGATCCATTGATACTCTTTGGCTTCCATACATTGGCATAGGAAAGTCTTACCTCGTTAGTTACCACTCTGTTACCGTTCATAATCTTAGCCATAATTCTAATCCTCCTGAAATTCATCATTTACTGTGTTTACTGATACTTCCGGTCTTTTATCGCTCACCGGAACGAGCGTTAGTTTACCTGCTGGTTTTGTAACATACTGTCCTAAAACATCAGCAAAGGTTTTCTTACCCATAAGTTTTTCAAAGGCTGTAAGTGTAATCAGAGACTTGTTATAAATGTCTGTGAAACCAGCTTCTTTTGCTGCCGCTTCCACCTTGGCTTCGTCCGAGAATTTTCTCACTGACCGGCCTTCCACCAGCTTATAACCATTCCAATGTTTACCATTCTCGATAGCTTCTGCCTGCGCATACGCCATCACATCATTGGCCCACTTACTAAGCTCGTCTGCTTTTTTCATCACCTCTGCAACTTCCTCATCAGATAAAAATGCTGGTGGCTGGAACTCCATTCTGGCAAGCTCCAAGAAGCTCTCTGCTCTGGCACGACAAGTATTTCTTGCCTTACAAAATCTACACCAGGAACCGGAAACAAACTCTCCCTCGCCCTTAGCTGCAAGCTCTGCCTTGGGCTTAAGTACCTCCTCTGCCCACTGATAAAGTTCTTCAGTTGAAATGGTCCAAGTGCTGATGCTGGATAATCTTGGCTGGAAAATCGTCATTGTTACCTGCTCAATGTCATACAAGCAATCAAACAAATTTAACGCACCAAGCGCATAAAGCATCATTTGTGGATTGTGGTCTGCGTACACAGCCACGCCCCTTCCATACTTGAAATCCGCAACATTCAATTCCTTATCCGCTACCAAAAGGAAATCTCCCGTACCAAAACCGTCTGGCACATAGCAAGAGAAATCTAAATGCTGTTCAATCAGTGTCACCGGATCCTTACAATGCTGCTTTGCCTGTCCGACCAAATCCATGATGAAGTCACGATAATCATCAGTGAACTCCTCCATTTCATCCGTCCAGTAATCACTGGTTGGTCTTCTTCCAGCTCTCATCTTTAATGCCTTACGAACTTTCCATTCACAGAGAGCGTGCGCCGCTGTACCCTCAGCAGCAAAAGTTGTTGTTTCATCCTCCATACCGGCTGTAAGCTGGGCAGATGGAGTACAATTCATCCATCTGTCCGCAGCCGATGCACCGAGGACCGAATGTACCTCTGGTGGCATTAGGCGCTCACCTCCAATCCAAGTGATGCGATAATGGCTCTGTCAACTCTTGCCATATCTGCATCCGTAAGATGATCAATCACTGAAATCACATCACCTTTATCAATGGTTGCAAGCTGTTCAGTCTGAACTACGGATACTTTCTTAAGTCCGCCGTACCACTGAAGAACCACATGTGTTGGAAGCTCCAATCTCTTAAGCTGAGATGTGATATAAGCAATGATCAGGTTATTGGAGTGTTCATTTCCAGCATCATTCTGAATCACTACCGCCGGATGGTTACCAGCTACTACATGTCCATGTGGTGTCTGCATCGGATTCTCTACAAACACAATGTCGCCTCTATTAAAATCACTCATGTCAATACCTCCTATTTAAGCTGCGCAGCTTCTTCCATCAAAGCTGCATAATCATCTGGGTTAACTGCAGAGAGCTTGTTCACTCCATACTTTTCCAACAGTTCCTTCACTTTAGAAGTGAGTCCAGCCTGGCTCTTTTCTGCCATGACTGCACGTACCTGCTCAATCGTGACAACCTTAGTGTCCTCTGTTGAAGTGGCTGAGGAGTCTTTCTCTCCAGTCTTTGACTGATTCTTCTCCTGTGCAATCCCTGTCGACTGGTTCTGTTTTGTGTTCTTTGCTTCCTCAGCAGTTTCCGTCGCAAGCTCCTGCATATGGGCAGATTCGATTTCCGCTACCAGGGTTGTAAGTGTCTTCGATAATCTGGCGATATCCGATGCCAATTCGTTTATTGATGATAAGTGAATCATATTTGATTTCCTCCATTTCTGAATTGTAGAATTTAATAGGAATGTTCAGCTTCCTTGCTTCCTTAATTTCCTCAATCATTCCTTCTGTCACTTCGTCTGCATAAACTCTGACTTCCTTGCATTCAGCTAAAAGTTCAAGTCCCCAGCGCATTCCTCTATGACGATCTGTCATGGAATTATCATCAAGGAATTGTGTAAAATACAGATGAGGTGCAATCGGAATTCCGTCCCAAGCGCAATACTGACAGTAGCGCTTTACATTCTCGATATTCTTTTCTGTATCTCCTCTATATGGAGAGCAGATATAAATCTTGTTCATAAAAGTCTTTCCTTTCTCAGATAATTGTGCTAAACTATCTGCAAGCGGGGATGATATACGTCCAATCTCTTCTTGCCGGTCGAGAAACGTTCTCATTCCTTTTTGTTTACCTTGTCGCATACCAAATGTTTACTTTTTAATGTTTCTTCTTAAACATTCGGTAAGTTTGTGATCAAAAAAAATTGCGTCGAATTCTGGAAACGATAAGTTCAATGCCTTGACGATTTCAACCATCTCTTCCGCTTTAAACTTATTCACTTCGCTGCATTCTTTTTGACACATGGACTTCTCGGTAATGCCGAGAACCGTCGCCAGGTCTTTCTGTTTAACATTACGTTCCACACGCTTGGCTTTAAGTAATCGTACATTCATCTTCTCACCTCCGTTCGGTTAAGTATGTGGATATTCTATATTACAAACGGTAAGTTGTCAATACGCACTTTACCATTTGTTTTACCCGTTTTTTCAAAAACCCCCGTAAAATAAGGCTTTCTCCTCAAAAAAACTTTCCAAAAATATTTTTCCTATTGACATAAAAGGCAAGTTCGGTTATACTTTTGGTAAATTCAGTGATTCATATAAAAATGAATTTAAACAAAGGAAACAACAAAACATGCAGAAAAACACAGAATTTGCGAAAATCCTGTAATGCAAGACGACATGGACAGTCACAAAGAGCAACAAGTTAGTGTTTAAAAGAATGGTAAGATGGGCACCTTTAAGTAATGAATGCTCCGCACAGATGGTAAGACGCGGATTGAAATAATATGAATGTATAAAGCCCACAGAGTAGAATAAAAACACTGCAAAATGCCACGACGCAGCGCCTTAAAGCAACGCAGAGCATATGCAAATCTTATTTAGAAATGAGGATAATACAAATGGAACAAAACTTAGGAGGTCGAATCGCTGAATTGTTGAACCAATTAAACATGACTCAAAGAGAGCTGGCTGATAAAGTCCATGTTACCGAAGTGTCTATGTCTCGTTACATCAAAGGCGATCGTGTTCCAAAGGGACCAACAATAGCAAATATTGCTACTGCCCTTCATACGACCACTGATTACCTTTTAAATGGTGATGACAATTCAAGCACATCTGATTTTGAATCGGAGTATTACAAGATCCACCGTTTAATCGCACGCAACGCACCACAGATGTCTTCTAAACAGCGCCGAGAACTTATCAACGCTTTACTTGAGTCAGACGACGAAGAGTAAAGAAAGGATGATAGGATTTGTTATTTTTACCCCGGCGAGGAGTTCGATTAGAGAACGAAAGATATGAAGAAATCAAAGCCGATATAATCGATATGTACGAGGAATGTGATGTTCACAGTTTTCCATTAAATGCATTCGATATTGCAGAGAAACTTCATTATAACGTGATTCCCTATTCAGAGCTTCCTATTAGCAAGCGTCTTGAATGTTACACAGCCAGCAAAGACGGCTGCTCAGAGCTTGACTTCAATGCCACAACACAAATGTACGAATACAATATATATTACAACGACACACTCGGCATCGAGAACAGTCGCGTACATTTTACAATCATGCATGAAGTCGGCCACATCCGATTAGGTCACCTTGATGACGATGCAGATAAGGATGAAAGATATAAGGAATCAGAAGCTAATTTTTATGCGGCTTACAGTATTGCCCCACCGCCAATGATTAACAGTTACGACTGTAGCTGTCCAGATGATCTGGTCCAATACTTCAATACCTCAGATGAAATGTCTGGGTATGCATTTGAAAGATATCTCAAATGGCTTAATTGTGGCAGATACTATAAAGATTATGAAATTCACTTAATGAGTTTATTTGGAGTGGCATAATTTGGACACACTCCATGTTATAATGAAACTACCCTATGAGAAAGGAGGAAACCTGATATGGAAAAGGGAACACGCGTTATAGATTTATTTGCCGGTGTAGGTGGATTATCTGAAATGATAAGCAAGCTCGTTGATACCATTGTAAATACTATGTTAAAGCAGTTTGCAGACACACTCTCTGAATTTTCAGAAGGCGTGCTGTCCGGACTTCATGAAGCAGCTCATACTATTCTTAGCTTCTTTGGTGCTATCTTCAGATTCAGTCCAAAGAAAAATGCTATGGTCTGTGCCTACTATGCGATACCTATGCATGTTCCGAATCTTAAACATATCACTATCAACTTCCTGGAGCACGCCGGCGAAGTACGTAAACAGTACCTATTAACCCGTCATCATAGAGGTAATACCGACGATACTGATACCAGCTTTTCATGTAACTTGATAACTGTTTTTTAGTACCGGAGGTAATCCAATGTTTCATAATGACACTATTTTTGACTCCTACGACAGGGACATGCTTCCTTTCTATGAGTCCGACAATTACAAATATCAGCATGCAACTAACAACAGAATGATCGCTGCTTTCAGATCCACTCTTTCACCGGATCAGCGAGTAGAATTTACAAGAGTGCTTAACAGCTTATCCACTGAATATTCAGATGTGGCTCTTGAAGCATATTCTCGTGGTCGTGAAAAACATCACGATAAAGGTATGGAATATGAGATGTAGAATAACAATTGCGTGGCTAGTGATCTCCTTATAGGTTTTCGCTAGCTATTATTATCTGTGAGGAGGTTTTATTTATGAGCTATGACAGAATGCGCGAAGAACTCCAGAAAACCACCTGCGCCTGCGGTAAGGGCATTGTGGTTCGTACATATTATTATGATATGAACGACTGGAACCAGACTCGTGAAGGCTACACTGACGAAGAAATCCAGTGTCCTGCCTGCAAAGAAAAATATCATATTGAATCAACCACATGTCACTATAACTGCCCACGCTGGGAAGGCGACGGTATTGTAACAGATTATTTCCTTGTACCAAATGGAAAGACTCTCCACCTTAAGAGCAAGGTAAGCAGATCCTTCAGCTATCGCTTTAATGACTGCTGCGTTTCAGATTATCCACTTGATACCTTAAAAGCAGTTATTGCTGATATGAAGGAAAACAAATACAGCACACGCTTAACACTTGATTACAGCAAAGAAATCGTTGGAAGATATTATCGTTCTTACAAGAAAAAGAGCCTTCCTGCTATTATCACCATTCTTCAGGAATGCATAGACAACTACTCTTCTTATGAGTGGACTTACGAGAAAATGCAGGAATACAAAAAAGCACTTCAAAAAGAAACAGATGAGCACAATAGAATTATTAAAGAAGTCCTCAAAGAATCATATCCACTGGACTTCAAGTAAACAAAAATAGCCTGTCCGGTAAATCAATACCTGTCAGGCTATCGTTTTCCAATGCATGTAATCATATGGTGATCTGTACCCAGTCGTTTTAGCTGCTGCCTTCTTAATAGTTGGTACGCTATTCTCTGCTTCTTCTTGTGTTGCAAATAGTCTATTCGCCTTCACCTGAATTCCACCACCATTTTCAAAACGAATCAGATGCATGCCAGCGCTTATTCTTACAACAGTACACTGGCGTACTAGTCTGTTATTTTCTACAATATAGGCTTTATCGCCCGGTTTAAATCCTGCTGCCGTAATGCCTCCAAATCTGCAAAGAAAAACCAGCTCAAAAGGGAATCAAAGCCGGCCTCTTTACTACCTATTCTGATACTACTTTATTTCTAAGTGCTATACCTTCTACCACTCCATGCATGTAACTTTCTGATAAAAGCATACTATTACAATTTGTGGCTGCATCCAGAAATGAATGAAATGCCTGCTGCTGGTCCTTGGTGAGTAAACTTTCTAAATAATCCAGCGCCTCTCTCTCCTGCTGCTTTGCAGAGACATATTCTTCCGACTTAATATAATCTCTTAACGAATCATCAAAGCCATCCTTAATATATTCTTCAAGTTCCAATAGTTAATTCCACCTCCAATATCGGGATACATATTGACTGGCTCTGTTTAACAAAATAAAAATAACTCCAGGTAGCGAACCTAGAGTTATTATATCGAACATTTGTTCTATTGTCAATGTGTTCCTTTTTTCCTAATCCTTGGCTTTGGAAATTCGTGATTATATTTTTGCATAGCTGATTTTAGTTCATTCTCCATATCCGCATTCCACATTTTTATTTGCTGCATAACCACCATTCTATAAATTTCAACATATTTTCTCATGTAGAAACCGCACTGACCGCCATTTAAAGTTTCTTTTTTCTCAGCATCAACATGCAGCATTTTATTTCTTGTCTTAACTGTCCTCTTTATGATCGTTGTAATATCATCACCTGCAAATATATCAAAACCATACACCTGAACAACAGATGCTATCTCATCATTAAAAGATGGTGAGCTTGGCTTAGTAACTTTATAAGTATTTCCACACGCTGGACATTTTTCATTTCTCTCAAGAATAGGCTTTGAATTAATAAGTTGTATTCTATTATCTTTGCTTAAAAATTCCGAAAGAGGTTCAAAAATTTCCGAAAAAAGAGCCAGCCTTAAATCGGAAGTTATTCCTTTTGAAAAACCTATGTAATAAAACATCTGATTAACATTAAGTAAACGCTTATTATACCTCTCCCAAGCACAAAATCCTCTCTTATAAATATTATCATTCATAGGCTGACTCAAAATCGAATAACTTCTTTCCCCGCTATAATATGAAAGCATATATGGTTCAATAACAGAAGTCTTGTTAACTCCATCTATTTCCATTTTTTCTAGAGAAAAAAATCTTCCATCATAGAGACATTCATATTTAAGAATGTTCGATAAGAGTTCAAACATCTTAATAAATTTAACAGATTTACATGCCTTAATCGTAATTGCCTTTTGATTTAGAGCTGTTATAATTTCAATTTCATATTTTATATTATTCCTTTTCAAAAACCATTCTCTTTTTATATTGTATGGCAACAAACCTTTTACATCATACAGACCACAATACTTTATTTCCTGACATAAGGATTTCTCCAATTCTCGCAATATTCTCACTCCTTGACCATAAAAATATCTTCTTATTTATTTTGTCGAATAGTTAATACTTATAAATTCCTTAACTCTATATTTACCCTTTCTACTACGCAAATTCATCGCTACAAAATGTACTCCTGCCTCTTGGCATTCATTCATCAATTTTCCGTATTCAGAGTTTATGTCAACATTAATTTCCTTGAGCGCTGGTCCTGTTCCAACAATAAAATAATAGACACTGATTTTTTCATTAGCTATTTCCAGCAATTTTTCTAATTGCTGCAGCATATGTGATGAATAATTAACCGGATAATTTACTGCGTTTGAAAACGCAAGAACAGATTTTATCTCTATAAGGGTATTGGTGTCCGCTATATACAAATCACTTTTGTATCCAATTACACATTTCTCACGAAACACCGCCTCCCGTTTTCCCAAAAAAGAAAATACGCTTCTATGTATCTCCTGTTCAATAACCCGATTTAAGAAACTAAGATTCAAAAGAATCTGACCGTTTCTGTACATTGTTGCCTCTACTTTATAATCAAATTTTGAATTATCCTCCTTTTGCCGACTTAATAAGACTTCCCTTCCTTCCAACGAATATATTTTCCCTAATTTACAATTCGAAGGAAGATAGCATAAATGCTCCTCTCCATCTACATTCACCCAACAATGAAATCTATATTTATCTTCTCGACAAAATATACCTTTTTTAACTATTTCTGGATATTTAACATCCTCCATCAATTCATTTACACCTCTAATATGTACATTTTCGACTTTGTTTGATATAATATTATAGATATTTTATCACATTTTGCACAAAACATAAATAATTAGTCGTTTATTCTGAATGCATTTATCTGTTAACATCTTGTGTTAATTGATATGTGCACACTACAAATTACGAGGAGGAATATCATGATTAACACGCTTAATGATTTTATTCAGGAATACAAAAAGATTGTTGGAATGGGTTGGATAACAACACATCGTTCAGGACCTACCGGTATCGGCAAGACACTTGATCCCGGCGTGAAGATGTTCACCGGTAATAAAGCTACC
>OGXJ01002198.1_pt1 | contig 13442 bp, 11 predicted proteins | sample 1576231 | NCBI WGS metagenome assembly OGXJ01 (sample SAMEA3541539, study PRJEB24748) | human gut metagenome | biome: human gut; feature: human-associated habitat; material: faeces | place: China | collected 2012
ACCTGCACGCCAGCCGGTACCCTGCCAGCCTGGCTCACCAAAGATATTGGTGTTCAAAGCACTCTTAATCAGGAATGCCAGCGGAGTGTTGATGACGTGCGGTGCGTACTCCTGCGCGCCAGTCTTCGCCACTAACGCCTGATTTGCCTGCTCCAGCTGCGGCATTGGTACAGAAACATTCTGCTGCTCGCGGGAGATAGCGACATCTTCAACATCGTTATTTTCCAGCACGTTCGATTTCTGCGTATCACCGTAAATCACTGGAATATCGCATTCCGGGCAGGCTACTTTCGGTTTCGCTTCGAAAATCACGCCGCCCTGATCGTTTTCAATTTTGCTGATAAACCACGGGTCCACCAGGAAGCCACCGTTCGCCATGACCGCGTAGCCGCGCGCCACCTGCATTGGGGTGAAGGACGCTGAACCCAGCGCCAGCGATTCGGTGTGGACAATGTTTTGCGCCGGGAAGCCGAAGCGTTGCAGATATTCTGCAGCGTAGTCGACGCCCATCGCCCGCATTGCGCGTACCATCACCACGTTTTTCGACTGACCCAGCCCCTGACGTAAGCGAATTGGACCGGCATACTGCGGTGGTGAGTTCTTCGGCTGCCAGTCAGAACCGGCACCTGCATCCCAGCGAGAAATTGGCACATCGTTCAACATACTTGCCAGCGTCAGACCTTTATCCATCGCCGCGGTGTAGAGGAACGGTTTGATGTTGGAACCCACCTGACGCAGTGCCTGGGTGGCGCGGTTAAACTTGCTCTGATTGAAATCAAAGCCACCGACCAGCGCCATAACGGCACCGTTTTGCGGATTGATCGACACCAGCGCCGAGTTCACTTCCGGCACTTGTGCCAGCCACCATGCATCGCCAACCTGACGAACCCAGATTTGCTGACCCGTTTGCAGAACATCGGTCACTTTACGCGGCGTCGGTCCTTGCTGAGTATCCGAACGGTAAGGACGCGCCCAGCGAACGCCTTCCATACTCAATGCGACGGTCGACCCGTCCGCCAGCATCGCCGTCGCTTGCTGAGGATTGGCGCTGGTGACTGCGGCAGGCAGCAGCGGACCATAGGTTGGCAGCGCCTTCAGCGTATCGGTAATCTTGTTGTTATCCCACGCCGACTCGCCCACTTTCCACAGCACATTTGCCGGGCCGCGATAGCCGTGGCGCATGTCGTAGTCCAGCACGTTATTACGTACCGCCTGCTGTGCGGCCTGCTGCACTTTGCGGGTGATGGTGGTGTAAATGCGATAACCGTCTTCATAGGCACTTTCGCCATAACGGTTATACATCTCCTGGCGCACCATTTCGCTCAGGTACGGCGCAGAGAAAGCAATCTCCGGCGCGTGATAGTTAGCGTTAATCGCCTCAGTGCGTGTCTGATCGAACTGTTGTTGGGTGATATACCCTTCATCCAGCATCCGCGACAGTACGACGTTACGCCGCGCGACGGCACGATCCATTGAGTAGAGCGGATTAAAGGTGGAAGGCGCTTTCGGCAGCCCGGCTATCACAGCCATTTCGTTCAGCGTCAGTTGGTCGACCGTTTTACCGAAATAGACTTGTGCCGCAGCACCGACACCATAGGCGCGGTAACCGAGGTAAATCTTGTTCAGATAAAGCTCGAGGATCTCGTCTTTCGTCAGCAACTGTTCAATGCGAATCGCGAGGAAGACTTCCTTAATCTTACGCATCAGCGTGCGTTCTGGACTGAGGAAGAAGTTTCTCGCCAGCTGCTGGGTAATGGTACTCGCCCCTTGTGACGCGTGGCCGGAGAACAGCGCCACACTTGCCGCACGGAAGATCCCCACCGGGTCAACGCCGTGATGCTCGTAGAAGCGGCTGTCTTCCGTCGCGATAAAGGCTTTCACCATCTCCGGCGGGATTTGATCCAACGTAACCGGAATACGACGTTTCTCACCGTATTGAGCAATCAGCTCGCCATCGGCGCTGTAAATCTGCATCGGAATTTGCAGGCGAACATCTTTTAATGTCGCCACATCCGGCAGTTGTGGCTCGATGTAGCGGTATAGGCCATAAATCGAGCCTGCTCCCAGCAGAATGCAACAGACTGCAAGGATCAAAAAATACTTTACGAACTTCACTGGAAATTTCCCATTTAGTTTCATTTGGGCAGTTTATAAACAAACGCGCGGTAGTATAAAGGCAAGCCAGACGCATTGATATACCCGTCAGAGTGACGGGTGATAAGGAGATCATCACAATGGCATTTAAGATCTGGCAAATTGGTTTGCATTTACAACAGCAAGAAGCGGTAGCGGTTGCGATCGTGCGGGGCGCAAAAGAATGCTTTTTGCAACGCTGGTGGCGGTTGCCGCTGGAGAACGACATTATCAAAGATGGGCGGATTGTTGATGCGCAGCAGCTGGCTAAAACGTTGTTACCGTGGAGTCGCGAACTGCCGCAGCGTCATCACATTATGTTGGCGTTTCCCGCCAGTCGCACATTACAGCGGTCATTTCCGCGCCCGTCGATGTCCCTTGGTGAGCGGGAGCAAACGGCCTGGCTGTCAGGGACGATGGCCCGCGAGCTGGATATGGATCCGGACTCCCTGCGCTTCGATTACAGCGAAGACTCACTCAGTCCCGCCTATAACGTGACTGCCGCGCAAAGCAAAGAGCTGGCAACGCTGCTTACTCTGGCAGAAAGGTTGCGTGTTCATGTTAGTGCGATCACCCCGGATGCCAGTGCATTACAGCGATTCCTGCCTTTTTTACCTTCTCATCAGCAATGTCTGGCCTGGCGTGATAACGAACAGTGGCTGTGGGCGACGCGCTATAGCTGGGGGCGCAAACTGGCGGTGGGGATGACTAGCGCGAAGGAGCTGGCGGCAGCGTTATCCGTTGATCCCGAAAGCGTCGCGATATGTGGCGAAGGCGGATTTGATCCCTGGGAGGCCGTTTCTGTTCGTCAGCCGCCGCTACCGCCGCCAGGTGGAGACTTTGCCATCGCGCTGGGGCTGGCGCTTGGGAAGGCGTACTGATGAACCCGCCAATTAATTTTTTGCCCTGGCGACAGCAACGCCGGACCGCTTTTCTGCGTTTCTGGTTGCTGATGTTCGTTGCGCCTCTGCTGCTGGCCGTCGGGATAACGCTAATACTGCGTCTGACAGGCAGCGCCGAAGCGCGCATAGACGCAGTTTTGCTTCAGGCGGAACAACAACTCGCCCGCAGCTTACAGATAACGAAGCCACGTTTGCTGGAGCAACAGCAGTTACGCGAACAGCGTTCGCAACGGCAGCGCCAGCGACAATTTACCCGCGACTGGCAATCTGCGCTGGAAGCACTGGCGGCGCTTTTACCCGAGCACGCCTGGCTGACAACGATAAGCTGGCAGCAGGGAACGCTGGAGATCAAGGGGCTGACAACAAGCATTACCGCGTTAAACGCACTAGAAACGTCACTCCGCCAGGATGCATCTTTTCATCTCAATCAGCGGGGAGCCACGCAGCAGGATGCGCAGGGACGCTGGCAATTTGAGTATCAGTTAACAAGGAAGGTTAGCGATGAACATGTTCTTTGACTGGTGGTTCGCCACATCACCCCGCCTCCGCCAGCTTTGCTGGGCATTCTGGTTGCTGATGTTAGTTACGCTCATTTTTCTGTCATCGACACACCATGAAGAGCGCGACGCATTAATTCGACTATGGGCAAGTCATCACCAGCAGTGGGCCGCACTGTATCGCCTGGTAGACACCACTCCCTTCAGCGAGGAAAAAACGCTGCCCTTTTCGCCACTGGATTTTCAGTTATCCGGCGCGCAACTGGTTTCCTGGCATCCATCCGCGCAGGGAGGCGAGTTGGCGTTGAAAACGCTGTGGGAAGCAGTGCCGTCGGCATTTACACGGCTGGCAGAGCGCAACGTCAGCGTGAGCCGCTTTTCGTTAAGCGTGGAAGGTGATGATCTTTTGTTCACGCTACAACTGGAGACGCCGCATGAGGGTTAAACGCTGGTTGTTGGCAGGTATTGCATTGTGCCTTTTAACCGGTATGCGTGACCCTTTTAAACCGCCGGAAGATCTATGCCGGATTAGCGAACTTAGCCAGTGGCGCTATCAGGGGATGGTAGGGCGAGGCGAGCGCATCATCGGTGTAATAAAAGACGGGCAAAAGAAATGGCGACGGGTGCAGCAAAACGATGTGCTGGAAAACGGCTGGACAATTTTACAGCTGACGCCAGACGTACTAACGCTGGGTACCGGGACAAACTGCGAACCGCCACAATGGTTGTGGCAACGGCAAGGAGATACAAATGAAGCAATGGATAGCCGCACTACTGTTGATGCTGATACCCGGCGTACAGGCGGCAAAGCCGCAAAAAGTGACGCTGATGGTGGATGACGTTCCGGTAGCTCAGGTGTTGCAGGCGCTGGCTGAACAGGAGAAGTTGAACCTGGTCGTGTCGCCAGACGTCAGCGGTACGGTGTCGTTACATCTAACAGATGTTCCCTGGAAGCAGGCACTACAAACTGTAGTGAAAAGCGCCGGACTGATAACGCGGCAGGAAGGCAACATTCTCTCAGTGCATTCCATTGCCTGGCAGAATAACAATATCGCCCGCCAGGAGGCGGAGCAAGCGCGGGCGCAGGCAAATCTGCCGCTGGAAAATCGCAGTATAACCCTGCAATACGCCGACGCGGGAGAACAGGCGAAAGCGGGGGAGAAGCTACTGAGTGCCAAAGGGAGTATGACCGTCGATAAACGCACCAATCGCCTTTTGCTACGAGATAACAAAACGGCGTTAAGCGCGCTTGAACAGTGGGTAGCGCAAATGGATCTGCCGGTCGGGCAGGTTGAGCTGTCGGCGCATATTGTCACCATTAATGAAAAAAGTTTGCGTGAGTTAGGCGTGAAATGGACGCTGGCCGATGCGCAACACGCTGGTGGCGTTGGGCAAGTCACCACGCTTGGTAGCGACCTCTCCGTAGCGACGGCGACAACGCATGTCGGTTTTAACATTGGGCGCATCAACGGACGCTTGCTGGATCTTGAGCTTTCCGCGCTCGAACAAAAACAGCAGCTGGATATTATCGCCAGTCCGCGTCTGCTGGCCTCACATCTTCAGCCTGCCAGCATTAAACAGGGGAGCGAAATTCCATATCAGGTTTCCAGCGGGGAAAGTGGCGCGACGTCGGTGGAATTTAAAGAGGCCGTCCTGGGGATGGAGGTCACGCCCACGGTGTTACAAAAAGGTCGCATCCGGCTGAAATTACACATCAGCCAGAACGTTCCGGGGCAGGTGCTACAGCAGGCTGATGGCGAAGTGCTGGCGATTGATAAGCAGGAGATCGAAACGCAGGTCGAGGTCAAAAGCGGAGAAACGTTGGCGCTGGGCGGCATTTTTACCCGTAAAAATAAATCGGGTCAGGATAGCGTACCGTTGCTTGGCGACATTCCCTGGTTCGGGCAATTATTTCGTCATGACGGAAAAGAAGATGAACGACGCGAGTTAGTGGTGTTTATCACGCCACGACTGGTTTCCAGTGAGTAAACAGCCGTAAAAGCGGTAATGTTTTTACGCTGAACGTGTTTCATCTATTTGACGCGCGCAGGTATTTAGCATACAAGGAGTACCGATTTGAGAGTTGGTGCTCTTCGCTGCCTGCGTTCCATGATGATGATTTATCATTCAGGCGGCATTTTGCTGTCTTTTTTACGCTAATCTTACCCGGTGATTTATCGCCAGAGCGGTGGTAGCAAGGCAGCGCGCTTGCAGCGACCAGATATGCAGAGGGATGGGTGATTTATTCAGTTGCCAAACCCGCTGGAGTATTGAGATAATTTTCAGTCTGACTCTCGCAATATCTTATGAGGTTTCAGTTCATGTCCTGCGGCGCTCTCTGAGCGAAGCGGGTTTATCATTAACGAATAGTCTTAGTAGTACCGAAAAAATGGCAGAGAAACGCAATATCTTTCTGGTTGGGCCTATGGGTGCCGGAAAAAGCACTATTGGGCGCCAGTTAGCTCAACAACTCAATATGGAATTTTACGATTCCGATCAAGAGATTGAGAAACGAACCGGAGCTGATGTGGGCTGGGTTTTCGATTTAGAAGGCGAAGAAGGCTTCCGCGATCGCGAAGAAAAGGTCATCAATGAGTTGACCGAGAAACAGGGTATTGTGCTGGCTACTGGCGGCGGCTCTGTGAAATCCCGTGAAACGCGTAACCGTCTTTCCGCTCGTGGCGTTGTCGTTTATCTTGAAACGACCATCGAAAAGCAACTTGCACGCACGCAGCGTGATAAAAAACGCCCGTTGCTGCACGTTGAAACACCGCCGCGTGAAGTTCTGGAAGCGTTGGCCAATGAACGCAATCCGCTGTATGAAGAGATTGCCGACGTGACCATTCGTACTGATGATCAAAGCGCTAAAGTGGTTGCAAACCAGATTATTCACATGCTGGAAAGCAACTAATTCTGGCTTTATATACACTCGTCTGCGGGTACAGTAATTAAGGTGGATGTCGCGTTATGGAGAGGATTGTCGTTACTCTCGGGGAACGTAGTTACCCAATTACCATCGCATCTGGTTTGTTTAATGAACCAGCTTCATTCTTACCGCTGAAATCGGGCGAGCAGGTCATGTTGGTCACCAACGAAACCCTGGCTCCTCTGTATCTCGATAAGGTCCGCGGCGTACTTGAACAGGCGGGTGTTAACGTCGATAGCGTTATCCTCCCTGACGGCGAGCAGTATAAAAGCCTGGCTGTACTCGATACCGTCTTTACGGCGTTGTTACAAAAGCCGCATGGTCGCGATACTACGCTGGTGGCGCTTGGCGGCGGCGTAGTGGGCGATCTGACCGGCTTCGCGGCGGCGAGTTATCAGCGCGGTGTTCGTTTCATTCAAGTCCCGACGACGTTACTGTCGCAGGTCGATTCCTCCGTTGGCGGCAAAACTGCGGTCAACCATCCCCTCGGTAAAAACATGATTGGCGCGTTCTACCAGCCTGCTTCAGTGGTGGTGGATCTCGACTGTCTGAAAACGCTTCCCCCGCGTGAGTTAGCGTCGGGGCTGGCAGAAGTCATCAAATACGGCATTATTCTTGACGGTGCGTTTTTTAACTGGCTGGAAGAGAATCTGGATGCGTTGTTGCGTCTGGACGGTCCGGCAATGGCGTACTGTATTCGCCGTTGTTGTGAACTGAAGGCAGAAGTTGTCGCCGCCGACGAGCGCGAAACCGGGTTACGTGCTTTACTGAATCTGGGACACACCTTTGGTCATGCCATTGAAGCTGAAATGGGGTATGGCAATTGGTTACATGGTGAAGCGGTCGCTGCGGGTATGGTGATGGCGGCGCGGACGTCGGAACGTCTCGGGCAGTTTAGTTCTGCCGAAACGCAGCGTATTATAACCCTGCTCAAGCGGGCTGGGTTACCGGTCAATGGGCCGCGCGAAATGTCCGCGCAGGCGTATTTACCGCATATGCTGCGTGACAAGAAAGTCCTTGCGGGAGAGATGCGCTTAATTCTTCCGTTGGCAATTGGTAAGAGTGAAGTTCGCAGCGGCGTTTCGCACGAGCTTGTTCTTAACGCCATTGCCGATTGTCAATCAGCGTAACAACAAGAAAGGTCAGGCCGCTTATCAAGCGGTCTATTAGCTTCAGGTTAATTGCAACGTGGTAAGCATTAACCTTTTAGTGGGGTGTTAAATGGATGAATTCAAACCAGAAGACGAGCTGAAACCCGATCCCAGCGATCGTCGTACTGGTCGTTCTCGTCAATCTTCTGAACGTTCTGAGCGTACTGAACGTGGCGAACCGCAGATCAATTTTGATGATATTGAACTTGATGACACTGACGATCGCCGTCCGACTCGTGCGCCAAAAGAGCGCAATGAGGAGCCGGAAATCGAAGAAGAAATTGACGAATCCGAAGATGAAACCGTGGATGAAGAGCGCGTAGAGCGTCGTCCGCGTAAGCGCAAAAAAGCAGCCAGTAAACCCGCTTCTCGTCAGTATATGATGATGGGCGTCGGCATTCTGGTTCTACTGCTGTTGATCATCGGTATCGGTTCTGCGCTAAAAGCCCCCTCGACCACTTCCAGCGATCAAACCGCGTCTGGCGAGAAGAGTATTGATCTTGCTGGCAATGCGACCGATCAGGCGAATGGCGTGCAGCCAGCGCCGGGAACCACGTCTGCGGAAAATACTCAGCAGGATGTTTCTCTGCCGCCGATCTCTTCTACGCCGACTCAAGGGCAAACCCCGGCGGCAACGGATGGTCAACAACGTGTTGAAGTGCAGGGTGACCTGAACAATGCGCTGACCCAGCCACAAAATCAGCAACCGCTGAACAATGTGGCGGTCAATTCCACGTTGCCGACTGAACCCGCGACTGTCGCGCCTGTTCGCAATGGCAATGCATCGCGTGACACGGCGAAAACGCAAACCGCTGAACGTCCGGCCACTACGCGCCCAGCTCGTCAGCAGGCGGTGATTGAACCGAAAAAACCGCAAGCAACCGTGAAAACGGAGCCGAAGCCGGTAGCACAGACGCCGAAACGTACTGAACCAGTTGCTCCTGTGGCGAGCACGAAGGCACCGGCTGCGACTTCTGCGCCAGCACCAAAAGAGACGGCGACTACGGCTCCAGTACAGACGGCATCCCCGGCGCAAACCACGGCAACACCAGCCGCTGGAGGGAAGACCGCAGGTAATGTTGGTTCGTTGAAATCGGCACCGTCCAGCCATTACACTCTGCAGCTGAGCAGTTCCTCTAACTACGACAACCTGAACGGTTGGGCGAAGAAAGAGAATCTGAAAAACTACGTTGTCTATGAAACGACGCGTAATGGTCAGCCGTGGTATGTCCTGGTTTCTGGCGTGTACGCTTCGAAAGAAGAGGCGAAAAAAGCGGTATCTACATTGCCAGCAGATGTTCAGGCCAAAAACCCGTGGGCGAAACCGCTGCGTCAGGTACAGGCCGATCTGAAGTAATCAAGGTTATCTCCCGCAATGGTTTATCGTTGCGGGAGTTGCCTGAAGCGCTGGATGCTGTCGGAGCTTTCTCCACAGCCGGAGAAGGTGTAATTAGTTAGTCAGCATGAAGAAAAATCGCGCTTTTTTGAAGTGGGCAGGGGGCAAGTATCCCCTGCTTGATGATATTAAACGGCATTTGCCCAAGGGCGAATGTCTGGTTGAGCCTTTTGTAGGTGCCGGGTCGGTGTTTCTCAACACCGACTTTTCTCGTTATATCCTTGCCGATATCAATAGCGACCTGATCAGTCTCTATAACATTGTGAAGATGCGTACTGATGAGTACGTACAGGCCGCATGCGAGCTGTTTGTTCCCGAAACAAATTGCGCCGAGGTTTACTATCAGTTCCGCGAAGAGTTCAACAAAAGCCAGGATCCGTTCCGTCGGGCGGTACTGTTTTTATATTTGAACCGCTACGGTTACAACGGCCTGTGTCGTTACAATCTGCGCGGTGAGTTTAACGTGCCGTTTGGCCGCTACAAAAAACCCTATTTCCCGGAAGCAGAGTTGTATCACTTCGCTGAAAAAGCGCAGAATGCCTTTTTCTATTGTGAGTCTTACGCCGATAGCATGGCGCGCGCAGATGATGCATCCGTCGTCTATTGCGATCCGCCTTATGCACCGCTGTCTGCGACCGCCAACTTTACGGCGTATCACACAAACAGTTTTACGCTTGAACAACAAGCGCATCTGGCGGAGATCGCCGAAGGTCTGGTTGATCGCCATATTCCAGTGCTGATCTCCAATCACGATACGATGTTAACGCGTGAGTGGTATCAGCGCGCAAAATTGCATGTCGTCAAAGTTCGACGCAGTATAAGCAGCAACGGCGGCACACGTAAAAAGGTGGACGAACTGCTGGCTTTGTACAAACCAGGAGTCGTTTCACCCGCGAAAAAATAATTCTCAAGGAGAAGCGGATGAAACAGTATTTGATTGCCCCCTCAATTCTGTCGGCGGATTTTGCCCGCCTGGGTGAAGATACCGCAAAAGCCCTGGCAGCTGGCGCTGATGTCGTGCATTTTGACGTCATGGATAACCACTATGTTCCCAATCTGACGATTGGGCCAATGGTGCTGAAATCCTTGCGTAACTATGGCATTACCGCCCCTATCGACGTACACCTGATGGTGAAACCTGTCGATCGCATTGTGCCTGATTTCGCTGCCGCTGGTGCCAGCATCATTACCTTTCATCCAGAAGCCTCCGAGCATGTTGACCGCACGCTGCAACTGATTAAAGAAAATGGCTGTAAAGCGGGTCTGGTATTTAACCCGGCGACACCTCTGAGCTATCTGGATTACGTGATGGATAAGCTGGATGTGATCCTGCTGATGTCCGTCAATCCTGGTTTCGGCGGTCAGTCTTTCATTCCTCAAACACTGGATAAACTGCGCGAAGTACGTCGTCGTATCGACGAGTCTGGCTTTGACATTCGTCTGGAAGTGGACGGTGGCGTGAAGGTGAACAACATTGGCGAAATCGCCGCGGCGGGTGCGGATATGTTTGTTGCCGGTTCGGCGATCTTCGGTCAGCCGGACTACAAGAAAGTGATTGATCAAATGCGTAGTGAATTAGCGAAGGTGAGTCATGGATAAATTACAGGCGATCCGCGGCATCGCGTTTGATCTCGACGGCACGCTGGTGGACAGTGCGCCGGGTCTAACCTCGGCGGTTGATAACGCCCTCTACGCCCTGGAGTTGCCGGTGGCGGGAGAAGAACGCGTTATGAAGGCGCCCAAGCAGGCAAAGCCTGAGAAAAAGGCGAAGAAAACCGCAAAGAAAAAGTCTAAAAAAACGAAGGAAAAGCAGCAGCCCAAGGTGCAGCAAAGCAACTGGCGTCTGAAGGTGGCACAGCAAAAGCTGCAGGTGCTGGGCTTCAGTGACGAACGCCCCAGCGGACGCATGACGGAGGCTACCAGCAGCGCGCTGAAAAGCTTCCAGAAGCAGCACAAGCTGAAGGCAGACGGCGAGCTGAATGATGCAACCTATCAGAAGCTGACCTGGGAGGCCTTTACTAAGGAGGGCATCCCCAAGGTTAAGGGCAAGGAAATCGTCAGCCGTGCCGCCAAATACAAGGGTGTTCCTTATGTGTTCGGCGGAACTACGACCAAGGGCTTTGACTGCTCCGGCTATGTGCAGCATGTATTTAAGGACTGCAAGGCCAAGCTGCCACGCTTGGCAGACGAGCAGGCGTTACAGGGGATTTTTGTAACGCAGAAGCAGCTGCGTCCCGGCGATTTGGTATTCTTTACCACCTACGCCGCAGGCGCATCGCATGTGGGTATTTATGCCGGTAACGGACAATTTTGGAGCGCATCCTCGTCCAAGGGTGTAATGCTTTCGTCGCTGAAGGACGATTACTGGAAACAACGCTATTATGGAGCACGCCGGGTGTTGATTACGAACGGCGAGGTTTATAAATAAAAGTTCTGCTGACGGCAGCCGACTGCCGGACAGCGGGGGAGGGTATAAAATATGATTCGCGAGAGAAGAAATAAGGATAAGCTTGCTTCTTATTACAGAAAGTTTATGGAAGAGGGCATTGTTGACCCTAACGTGCATCCGTGGGTTGCCGACAGCTGGCAGCGTTGCCGTGCTATGCATCTGCCGCACGAAACCATGCCCAAAATCAACAAGCTGAGCCGCGAGGAGATTATCGCGCACCAAAAGACGCATGAGTTCATTGTCAAATACGTTGACGGTCTTTATGAGCAAAGCAAGCAGCATTTCAATATCCACAACCTGAGCATGCTGCTGATTGATGAAAACGGCTATGTAATCAAAAACTATGCTATGCCGTTCTTCCAACGCATTATCGAGGATATTCAGGGTATGCGCGTTCTGGAGGAGGATGTTGGTACCTCCAGCATCAGCATTGCGCGCGAGCATAATGTGCCCTTTTTGATGTTCGGTCCGGAAATGTGGATTAAGGACAGCCATTCCGGCGATGCCTGCAGTGCGCCTATCTGCGTAAACGGCAAAATCCGCTATATTATTTCCTTCTTTTCCTTGGATCAGAACGATTTGCCCTATGATTTGCTTTTGAGCCTGCTGATGACGATGAAATATTCCATCGAGCAGCATCTGAACATGCTGGAGGCCTGGAGCATTAACCGCATTATGATGGAACACCATTTCACTCCTATTTGAAAAGGTACGGCCTCCACACTCCTGCTGATTATACGGCAGTGTGAAATACTGCAACGAAAACGGCCGCAAGCGTCTGGACGGACATGAGCGCCTGGAGGACGTGTTCCTGAACTACGAGCATATTCCTATCAAAAAAGCGCTGCATGGCGTAGCAACACAGCGTCGTGAAATTACCTGGATTACTCAGGACAGAACCTTTGAGGATATTACCACTGTTATGCCGATTAAGGTTGGCAGCGAGGTAGAAAGTGCTTTGGTGCTGTCTATGTCCATCGAGGATTTGAAAACAACCATCGCCCATGCAACCGGTTACAGCAGCCGTTACAGCCTGTACAGCATGGTTGGCGAAACCAGCGAATTTTTGGCGCTGCAGCATAAGGCAAGCCGCGTTGCCCGCACCGACCACAACATCCTGCTGCAGGGTGAGCCCGGTACCGGCAAGCAGCGTTTGGCACACGGCATTCATCAGGCCAGCCCCCGCGCTGCCGCTCCGTTGATTGCTGTAAAATGCCACAACGCATCTATGGCAGAGCTGGAGGCTGAATTCTTCGGTACGAATGAGGACGGACAGCAGTCCGCAGGCAAGCTGGAGCTTGCTATCGGCGGTACGCTGTTCCTTGATGAGGTAGAAAAGCTGCCGCTGGAAATGGGCGACAAGCTGGCTGATGCGCTGACGCACGGTCTGCCCGCAACGGAAAAGGGCGGCAAGCCGCGTATGTTTGATGTGCGCGTAATCGCTGCCTGCGATTCCAACCTTAAGCGTTTGGCAGACAAGGGACTTTTCTCCCGTAATCTGTATGAGCTGGTGCTGGATACAACCATGCGCGTGCCGCCTCTGCGCGAGCGCGTGAAGGATATCGAGGTTATCGCTTCGCATATTCTGGTGGAAATGTCCGCACAGCACAACCTGCCGCAAAAACGCCTTTCTCCCGAGGCTGTTTCCCTGCTGCTGTCCTGCAGCTGGCCGGGTAACATTAAGCAGCTGCAGGGTGTTATCGAGCAGGCCTTCTTCCACACTCCCGGCAGCATCATCGAAGCAGAAAATATTAAGCTGCCCGGTGACAAAACCTTGGAGCGCTCCTGGAAGTATGACAAGGAAGCCTTTATTGCAGCCTGGAAATCTGCCGGCGGCAATATCAGCAAGCTGGCAACAATGCTTGATGTCAGCCGTGTAACCTTGTATCGTTATCTGAAGAAGTACGGTTTGGGACCGAAAGCAAAATAAAATTTACCATGAATGCCCTCGAAGCAGGCTTGTCCTGCTTCGGGGGCTTTTGCGTTTT
>OGXJ01002206.1_pt1 | contig 13392 bp, 10 predicted proteins | sample 1576231 | NCBI WGS metagenome assembly OGXJ01 (sample SAMEA3541539, study PRJEB24748) | human gut metagenome | biome: human gut; feature: human-associated habitat; material: faeces | place: China | collected 2012
CGCCACGCCCAGCGCCACGAACACACCGGACAGGGCAACCTCCTGCCCGTCGGACAGCTGCACCCCGGTGACCACCTGTTCGCCCAGAACAGCCTCCACCTTCTGCGGGTATACGGTCACCTCCGGCGGGAATTCTGCGGTCAGCGGCATGCCGTTGGTCAGCAGGCTGACGCTTTTCACCACCGGCAGCAGGGCCTGCACCTCGTGCAGGGCATAGGCTCCGCTGCCCAGCACGGCCACATCCTTGCCGCGGTAGAAAAAGGCGTCGCAGACGGCACACCAGCTCACGCCGTGGCCCTCCAGCCCGGCAAGGCCCGGAATGCGCGGCACCGCACGGGAGGCCCCCGTGGCCAGGATCACCGCGTCCGCCGGGTAATCTTTTCCCATGGTTTCTACCGTGAGTTTATCTATATAGGTCAGTCCCACGGCTTCGGCGGTCACAAACCGCACCCCCAGGCGTTTGGCGTTCTCGATGCTGCGGCGCTCCAGCTCTGCGCCGGAAACCGGCTGAGCAAGGCCGTAGTAGTTTTCGATCTTCTCGGCCCGGTCCAGCGCACCGGGGCCTTTGGTCAGCACGGTGGTGTCCACCCCCGCGCGGACCGCATACAGTGCGGCAGACACGCCCGCCGGGCCGGAACCTACGATCACAATGTTGGGCATGGTGGTTCTCCTTTTTAAGTTGACGGTTTGAAATGGCCTCCGCTTCGCTCTGGCCATATTCAGCGGAAATAATATTTTTTATTCGCAATTCCGGCAGGGCTGCGGCCCTGCCGGAATTGCTTTTTCACGGAAGGGGTCGTTCCGGGGAGCAATACTTTTTATTTACAGTACCTGTTACGGGCGAGGTCGTTCCGGGAAGCAGCATTTTTATTTGCGGCACCTGCTATGGCTGGGGCTGCCGAACTCCTTTCGTCAACTGCAGCGCGAAGGCTCCCTCTCCGAGGGAGCTGGCACGGCGCAAGCTGTGACTGAGGGAGTTCCCTCACATTTTTTCAGATTTCTGAAATTTATGCTTGACAAGTGCGGGGTTTTTCGATATAATAAAGCACGTTCCGGCGGTAAGCGCCGCGCGAAACTTGAGCGATCATGGCCCGGTAGCTCAGTTGGTTAGAGCACCAGCCTGTCACGCTGGGGGTCGTCGGTTCGAGCCCGATCCGGGTCGCCATTTGCTGCTATAGCTCAGTTGGTAGAGCGCATCCTTGGTAAGGATGAGGTCTCCAGTTCGAATCTGGATAGCAGCTCCACAGCAGACACCTCGAAGCCTTAGGGCTTCGGGGTGTTTTTTTGTTGTATGACTGCAAAAGCAGGCTGACGGAGTGCGGATTGCTTTGAGTACAAAAACAAAACGCACAGGCTCCGAAGAACCTGTGCGTTTATGGCAGGGGTAGTAAGTTTCGAACTCACGGCACGCGGTTTTGGAGACCGCTGCTCTACCAGCTGAGCTATACCCCTATAGGCATTCGCTGAATGCTTTGTTATTATAGCCGATGCAAAGGCGAATGTCAAGCATTTCTTTCAAGATTCAGGCATTTTTCGTGCCGCAGCTGCAACAGCCATCTTTTTTATCGGATGCAGGCAGCTGGCTGGAAAGCTGTTCCAGCGTTACGCTGTCGATATACTGGTTGATCACCTCATCAAGGCCGGTCCAGAAGGGCAGGGTGAAGCACTGCTCCCACATGGGGCACTCGTTGGTCTCGCTGCCAAGGCAGGGAATGGGTGCCACGCTGCCCTCAATGGCGCGCAGGATCTCGCCGGCGGTGTAGTCGGCAGGGGCTTTGGTCAGGCGGTAGCCGCCCTGACTGCCGCGCTCGCTTTTTACAAGGCCCACACGGGCCAGCGGGGTCACGATCTGCTCCAAATATTTCAGGCTCAGGTTCTGCCGCTCACTGATCTCCTTCAGGCTCACGGTGGTGCCCGGCGCATAACGTGCCAGCTCGGCCATCAGGCGCAGGGCATAACGGCTTTTGGTCGAAAATTTCATGGCGATCCTCTCCTTATTGCTTCCTATAGTATAGCACGTTGCTCGGATTTTGCAAAGGTATCCTCTTGTGCAAACAAAAAAGGTCTGTTATCATAGGATGGATAAGAGGATATTATAAGGAGTGAGAGTATGAGTGAGAAGATCACGGCTGCCGATGCCATCCGTCTGCTGGATGCACACGAGGCGGCTGCTGTAGATGTCCGGGAGCCGGACGAGTTTGCCGTGGGCCACATCCCCGGCGCAAAGCTGCTGCCGCTGGGTCAGGTGCTGAGCCGTGCGGCTGAGGTGCTGCCGGATAAGAACGCTGTATGGCTGGTCTACTGCCGCACCGGCCGCCGCAGTGCCGATGCCGTGCGCAAGTTGGAAAGCCTTGGCTACACCCGCCTGTACGATCTGGGCGGCATCCTGAGCTGGCCCTATGAGATCGAGGGCGACTTTGAAGGGCATTTTTAAAAAGAAAGAAGGATAACTCCATGTCGTTCCACGCAAAAGATTTTGCCGGCAGTCACTGCGGCTGCCGCTACCAGCAGGACTACCGCCCCACCTTGGGCCGCGACGGCAAAAAGGAATCCGGTACGCTGGAGGTCATCAAGTTCTATTACGATGGTGCCATCCGCTTTGAGCAGCACTGCTACGGCGAAGCCGCAACCTTCGTGTTCGGCGTATGGGCATCCGGCATGGACGAGGACGGCACCCTGCACTGGGTGCTGCCCGACCGCCGCAAGAGCTACTACGACGAGGCGTATCTGCCCAAAAAGCTGGACCGCGTGGACGAGACGGGCAATCTTTACTTTGACGGCAGCAATTTTCCGTGGAAGCTGGCGGACGATTTTGCCGAGGATAAGCGCTGGGGCTACCCCAAGTGGAAGGTGGTACTGGGAAAACTGACCGGAAAGGGCAAAAAAGGTGACTGAATCACGAAAATCCAGTATTCATATTGACATACTAGGGAATGATATGGTATAACTTATCCGTTGAAAGGATTCCGCATCTGCACAGGGCATTCAAGGCTCCCGCAGACGCGTTCAATAAGAAAGGATCATTCCTATGGAAAACATGGAAAAAGTGGTTTATCTGGATAATGCTGCCACCACTCCCTGTGCTCCCGAGGCACTGGAATTGATGGTCAAAGCCCTGAGCGGTGCCTGCGGCAACCCCAGCAGCCATTACAGTGTGGGCTATGAGGCTAAGGAATTCGTGGACACCGGCCGTGCGCAGGTGGCAAAGGCCATCAATGCAAGTCCGGCCGAGCTCTTCTTTACCAGCTGCGGCTCCGAGGCTGACAACTGGGCCGTAAAGGGCACCGCCTTCACCAAGGCACGCCAGAACAAAAAGCACCTCATCACCAGCGCTTTTGAGCATCATGCCATCATGCACAGCATGGCTGCACTGGAGCGCATGGGCTTTGAAGTGACCTATATCAAGCCCACCGCTGAGGGCTACATCCGTCCCGAGGACGTGGAAGCTGCCATCCGTCCCGATACCGCGCTGGTCAGCATCATGATGGCCAACAACGAGATCGGCACCATCCAGCCCATCAAGGAGATCGCCGAGGTCGCTCACAAGCACGGTGTGTGGATGCACACCGACGCGGTGCAGGCTGTGGGTGCCATCCCCGTGGATGTGAAGGAACTGGGCGTGGATATGCTGTCCATGAGCGCCCACAAGTTCAACGGCCCTAAGGGCATGGGTGCCCTGTACTGCCGCAAGGGCGTATGGCCCCAGAACCTGATCGATGGCGGCAGTCAGGAGGCCCGCCACCGTGCAGGTACCGAGAACGTGGCCGGCATTGCTGCCATGGGCAAGGCGCTGGAGATCGCCACGGCGCATCTGGATGAGCGCATGGCCCACGAGAGCGAGCTGCGCGATTATGTCATTGACCGCGTCCTCAAGAACATCCCGGAAGCCCGCCTGAACGGCGGCCGCAGCCCCCGTCTGCCTAACAATGTGAACATCAGTTTCCCGGGTCTGGAAGGCGAGACCATCCTGCTGGATCTGGATATGCACGGCATCTGCGCATCCACCGGCTCTGCCTGCAACTCCGACAGTCTGGACCCCAGCCACGTCCTGCTGAGCATCGGCGTGCCTGAGGAGATCGGCCACGGCTCCATGCGGTTCACCTTTGGCCCGCAGAACACCATGGAAGAAGCAAAATATCTGTGCGATGTGCTGGAGGAAGTGATCCCCCGCCGCCGTGCTATGAGTTGTATGTGGCTGCAGGGCCAGAACACGGCCCGCCAGTTCAGCCTGAAGGGAGAGCAGTAATTATGGCAAGCATGTATAGCGCAAAGGTCATGGAGCATTTTGCAAATCCGCACAATGTGGGTGAGATCCCCGACGCAAACGGCGTGGGCGAAGTGGGCAACCCCAAGTGCGGCGATATCATGCGCATGTACCTGAAGATCGAGAACAACGTGATCGTGGATGTCAAGTTCCTCACCTTCGGCTGCGGTGCCGCCATCGCCACCAGCAGCATGGCCACCGACCTCATCAAGGGCAAGACCATCGACGAGGCGCTCAAGCTGACCAACAAGGCCGTTGTGGAAGCTCTGGAAGGTCTGCCTCCCATCAAGGTGCACTGCTCTGTTCTGGCCGAGCAGGCCGTCAAGGCTGCTCTGTCCGACTACTACCGCCGTCAGGGCATCGATCCGGAACCCATCGTGGGTAAGCTCGAAGAGGACTGCGACCACTGCGAGAGCTGCGGCCACTGATTCCCGCAAAGGACGCTTCAGGGGACACCGTTTTGTGCGGTGTCCTCTTTTTTGCAAAAGACTGCGCTGTTGTATCCTATCCAAAATGTAATAAAGCAAGTGCAAAATATTATTTGTTTACAAAAATACCCTGAATATACACTCGTTCATGAAAAATTCATATATTGTTCAGAATGAGTTCACCACTTTTCGGTATAAGTAGGGCAACACAGGCGCAAAGAGCGCCGAACTCCCACGGAAGCGGACGAAGAACAGGGCAAAGAATGGGTTCGCGGCACCCACTGCAAAGCGGATGCGTCGGCTCCGGAAAACGTCCCGCCGCACAGGAAAGGAAACGAGTTAGTATGAAAATTGGTTTTTGGGAACTTGTCGTCATCGTGATCGTGGCGTTCGTGTTCATCGGCCCGGATCAGCTGCCTGTCTACGCAAAGAAGATCGGCAAGATGCTGCGTGAACTGAAAAAGTACACCGGCGCTGCTTCTGAGGAGATCCAGAAGAACGTTGTGGAGCCGCTGAATGAGATCCAGGCTCCCCTGAAGGAAGCTGTTGCCCCGCTGACCGATATCAAGAAGGATATCGACAACAGCGTCAAGGATGTGACCAAGAGCTTTACCGGTATCGGCAAGACCAGCAAGGAGGAAGCTGCCAAGGCAGAAGCCGCCGAGGAAGTGACCGAGCTGACCGAGGAGCCGGTGGAAGAGCTGGAAGAGGACGCTGCACCTGCCGCCAAGGCAGAGGAGAGCGCTCCCGCTGAGGAGACCGCTGCACCTGCCGAGAAGGCCGAAGAACCCGCCGCCCCGGTTGAAAAGGCTGAGCCTGCCGCTGCACCCGCAGAGGAAAAGGCCGAGCCTGCTGCAGAAGCGGCTCCCGCACAGGAAGCTGCCGAGGCTGCTCCTGCGGCCGAGCCGGTGGAGGAAGACCCTCGTCAGAATGATGTTCTGCCGAAGGACTGATTACTTACTGGATGCACCCGCGCCCGCGGTTGCCTGATACATGCAATAAGCCCGCCACGCGGCGCGGCAAAGTAAAAAGGAGATTTTTATTATGCGTATTGGTACTAACGAACTGCTGATCATCCTGGTCGTCGCTCTGCTGATCTTTGGACCCAAGAACCTGCCGAAGCTGGGCAAGATGTTCGGCAAGACCATCAACGGCTTCAAGAAGGGCATGGAGGACGAGGAAGGCTCCGGTGATTCCGAGGAGAAGACCGAGAAGCAGGTTTCCAAGAAGGACGAAGACGAGGAGTAATTGTGGCTACGAACGTTAAGCGCAAAAAGAAAAAAGCCGAAGTCATGGCAGAGGACGGCAGCATGACGCTGACCGGCCATCTGAAAGAACTGCGGAACAGGCTGATCATCTGCGCGGTGGTGTTCGTGGTGGGTGTTGTGGTCTCGCTGGCATATGCCGACCGTCTGATCGATCTGCTCACTGCCATGGGCCGCGACTATTACGAGTTTGTTTCCATTGCCCCGCAGGAAAAGCTGATGCAGTATTTCCGCGTCTCCATTCTGGCAGGCGTGGTGGTCACTGTGCCGGTGGCGTTCTACCACATCTATGCATTTGCAAAGCCGGGCCTGAAACGGAGCGAGAGCACCTTCTTCAAGCTGGTCATGCTGCTGGGCCTTATCCTGTTCTGCGTGGGCGTGCTGTTCGCCTACAAGCTCATGATGCCCTTCATGCTGCGTTTCCTCAGCACCGGCATCGAGGGTGCCGAGTACATCCAGACCACCACCAGTATCGAGAGCTATGTCAACCTCTGCTTGACCATGTTCATCATTTTTGGCTGCGTGTTTGAGATGCCTCTGATCACCATCATCCTGTCCAAGATGGGCATTATCAACCCGCAGCTGCTCAAGCAGGTGCGCGGCGTTGCCATCGTGATCATCTTCTTCATCGCGGCCGTTGTCACCCCGCCGGATATCGTGTCTCAGTGCATGGTGGCCGGCCCCATGGTGCTGCTGTACTTCATCAGCATCTTCCTGAGCGGCATCTTCTATAAGCCGAAAGAGGACGATGATGACGAAGATGACGAGGATGAGGGCGAGGACGAAGAGTAAGCTCTGACTTCTGGTTTTCTGTTTTATCATTGCAAAAGCAAAGGCTGCTGCGCCATTTGGTGCAGCAGCCTTTTTGTATGTAGCCTTTTTGTATGTGGAAAATGCTTCCGGTGCAGAGCGTAATCGCGTGGGAGCGGGTTTGCGTGTTTAACGCTTGCATTATCTGCTGTTTGCCGCCGCATCGTTGCTGCTCAGTCTATACAAGCCATCTGCCCTGTGCTAGAATGAAACCAACAAATCAAAGGCGGTGAAACCATGCACCCACTCCCGGAATATCCTCGCCCGGCTATGCGCCGGGACAGCTATGAGAATCTGAACGGCCTGTGGAAGTACGCCATTACTCAGACAGCAGGATACCCCGCTGCGTGGGACGGCAGCATTCTGGTGCCCTACTCTCCGGAAACAAAGGCCTCCGGCGTGGGCCGCACCCTGCAGCCCGGCCAGTGGCTGCACTACCACTGCACCTTTGCTCCCCCTCCGGGAGAAGGGGGCCGGGTGCTGCTGCACTTCGGCGCGGTGGACGATGCCTGTGCGGTGCAGGTGAACGGCCATCTGGTGGGCGGCCATCGGGGCGGCTACTGGCCCTTCACGCTGGATGTCACCGCCCAGCTCAACGATACGGGCCGCAACAGCCTGTGGGTGGCCGTGCAGGACCCCACGGACAGCGGTACGCAGGCCCGGGGCAAGCAGACCCTGAAGCCCGGCGGCATGTTCTATCCGGCCCAGAGCGGCATCTGGCAGACGGTCTGGATGGAGCGTGTGCCGGAAAACTACATCCAGTCGCTCACGGTCACGCCGGACTACGATGCCCGCACCGTGACCGTGAAAGCCCATACCTCCATGCCAGGAGGTGCAGTGAACCTGTGGGCCGTGGTGCGGGCCGGAGGCGTGACCATTGCCGAGGACTGGGGCAGCGACGAAGCGGACCGGGACGGCGAGGTGACGCTGAACATCCCGGAGGAACATTTCTTTCCGTGGAGCCCGGATACCCCGTTTTTGTATGACCTGACCGTGGGCACTACGCAGGGAGGGGAGGAGCAGTTCGACACCGTGCACAGCTACTTTGCCCTGCGCAAGTGGAGCTGTGAGCCGGATGCGCGGGGCGTGCTGCGCTTCTGCCTGAACGGAAAGCCCATCCTGCTCAACGGCCTGCTGGACCAGGGCTACTGGCCGCAGGGCCTGTATACCCCGCCTTCCGATGCGGCGGTGGAGCGGGAGCTGAGCGAGGTGAAAGCGCTGGGATTCAACCTGCTGCGCAAGCACGCCAAGATCGAGCCGCAGCGCTGGTACTACCACTGCGACAGGCTGGGCCTTGTGGTCTGGCAGGACATGGTGAACGGCGGCAGCAGATACAACCTGTGGTTCGTCACCTACCTGACCAATGTGCTGCAGCCCCTTGTGCGCCGCCTGCCCGACGCAGAGCCACTCTGGGGCCTGCTGAGCCGCGGAAAAGCATCCAGCCGGGAAACATACCGCAAAGAGCTGCAAGCCACCGTGGAAGCCCTGCGCTGCCATCCGTGCATCGGCTGCTGGGTGCCCTTCAACGAAGGCTGGGGCCAGTTTGATGCGGCCGGGGCAGTGCAGGCCATCCGCACGCTGGACGATACCCGCCTTGTGGACGAGGCCAGCGGTTGGTATGATCAGGGCGGCGGAGATGTGTGCTCCATCCACAACTATTTCTATCCGCTGCATGTAAAGCCCGGAAAGCGCACTGTGGCCCTGAGTGAATACGGCGGCATTGCGTGGCCCATGCCGGGGCACGAAGCACCGGGCAGGACCTACGGCTACGGCACGGCCAAGAGCCGCGCAGACCTGACCGCCCGCTGCAAAAAGCTGCAATTGGGCACGGTGCTGCCGCAGCTCAAAAAAGGACTCTCGGCACTGGTGTACACCCAGCTGACGGATGTGGAAGATGAGGTGAACGGTCTGTTTACCTATGACCGGGCCGAGATCAAGCCGGATGCCAATGCCGTCCGCTCGGTGAATGCTGCCCTTGCCGCAGAGTTCGCAAAAGTAGTGAACCCTCTCAGTCACGGCTGACGCCGTGCCAGCTCCCCCAAAGGGGGAGCTTTTTTGTGCTTGTTGGAAAATAAAAAGAGCTCCCCCTTTCGGGGGAGCTGGCAAACCCGTAAGGGTTTGCCTGAGAGGGTCTTTGCTCTCAGCTGTTGGCGCTGTTGTTCACGATCTTTTTGGCGGGCAGCTTGTTCATGGCAGAGCTGTCCAGATCGTGTGCCAGCTCTGCACCGCCTGCGGCCAGTGCGTCGTCCAGCTCGCCGCCCTTCATATCGCTCAGGATCTGGCTGCGCAGGTCGTCCAGCGAAGAAACGCTCAGCGGGTCCACACGCACCATCAGGAGCAGGGTGTGGCTGTTGATCTGCACGGCAGCGGCTTCGCCGTAGGAAAGGCTGCGCAGAGCATCGGCAGCACCGTCCTGCGTAAAGGCCGAAGCAACATCGCTCTCGGTCAGCAGCTCGGTCTGGACGCTGGCGCTGTCGTCGGAAGTTTCGCCGTCCAGCACAGCGTAGATGTCCGGCAGGGCATTCTGTGCGGCCTCATGCAGGGCACTCACCTGATCCGAGACCGTCTCGCCGCCTGCGGCGTTGACGCTGTCGGCAGCGGCCTGTGCCAGCTTGAGCATCTCGGCCTTCTGGTCATCGTCCGCAGAGGCGTAGGTGCTGGTATTGTACAGCGGGATGCTGATGTAGCAGATCTCATACATGCTGTCGTCCAGATGGCTGGTCAGCTCGTCGTCCTCCACCGGGGTCTCGCCGTCCGGGCCGTAGACCATATCCAGCAGGGCGGTGTGCTCCACCTGCAGACGTTCATATGCCTTGACGGTCTCCAGACCAATGCCGTTGGCGGTGTAGGTGTCGCCGTACTGGTCCATCATCTGCTGGGCATAACGGTCGGCAGTGGAAAGCTGCTCTGCAGTCAACTCACCGCCCAGCGCCTTGAAGCGGGCATCCACAGCGGCCAGCGTTTCCAACGTTTCCTGCGTTTTCTGGGCCACATAGTCGCTCACAACTGCGGTCTCGCCGCTGTCAGAGCCGGTGGTGATGGTCTCTTTCAGGAAGGCTTTTACGTCGGTGGTGTCCTGATCGGTGCCGGCAAGCTGGGCGGCCTGCTGGTAAGCACCGTACTGTGCCAGCAGATACATGCCGGAGGTGATCTCAAAATCACCGATGCTGCCCACGGCGTCCGGGGCGGAAATGGTGCAGCCCACAAGGCTGAACACCAGTGCAAGTGCGCAGATCAGCGCGAGAAGTTTCTTTTTCATGGTTGTTGCTCCTAGTATTTGATGATTGATAGGCGGCTCGCCCTCTCAGTCTCACTTCGTTCGCCAGCTCTCCCAAGGGGAGAGCCCTTGGCAAAATCGGAAACTTTGTGAGGACTGCCAAAGCCTCTCACTTTGGGAGAGGTGGCATTGCGTAAGCAATGACGGAGAGGGCGAGGACGCTGCAGATTATTTGCTGTCTTTTGTTTTTTCTCCGCTGCTCAGAATCTCTGCCATCGCCTTGAGGATGCTTTGCAGCAGCTCCAGCGGCTTTTCGTCGGGCTGCAGCGTGACCGAGAGATAGGGCCGGCTGCCTGCACCGGCGGTGACGCGGCCATTGAAGGCCACCAGCAGGCCCCGGATCATGGGCAGCTCCAGACTTTCCAGCTGCAGGGTGAGGGTGTCCTTTTTCTGGGTCACTTCGGTCACGCCCACAGTGCTGGCCTGCACGCGTACCAGCGACACGTTCACCAGATCGCTCACCGAGGGCGGCGGATCTCCGTAGCGGTCGATGAGCTCGTCCAGCACATCGGCGGCATCCTCTGCCGTCTGGATGGCGGCAATGCGCTTATAAGCTTCAATGCGGCCCGGGCCGTCTGCGATATATTTCTCCGGGATGAAGGCATCCACCCGCAGGTCCACAAGGCATTCGCTCTTGTCCCGCCGGATGGGTTCGCCCTTGGCCCGGGCGATGGCCTGTCCCAGCATCTTCACGTAGAGGTCGTAGCCCACGGCCTCCATGTGGCCGTGCTGGCTGTGGCCCAGAAGACTGCCCGCACCCCGGATCTGCAGATCCCGCATGGCGATGCGGAAGCCGGAGCCGAAGGCCGTGAACTCCCGGATAGCGGAGAGCCGCTTCTGGGCGATATCGGTCAGGGTCTTGTCCCGCCGGAAGGTGAAGTAGGCATAGGCCTTGCGGCCGGAGCGGCCCACCCGGCCTCTTATCTGGTACAGCTGGGCAAGGCCCATGCGGTCGGCGTCCTCGATGATGAGGGTGTTGCAGTTGCGCACGTCGATGCCGGTCTCGATGAGGGTGGTGCACACCAGAATATCGATCTCGCCGTTCAGCAGATGCTGCCACACGGGGTTCAGCTCTTCCTCGGTCATCTTGCCGTGGGCAATGCCGATGCGTGCGCCGGGCACCAGCTTGCTCACATGGGCGGCGCAGGCTTCGATGTTGTCCACCCGGTTGTGCAGATAGTACACCTGCCCGCCCCGGGCAAGCTCCTTCTTCATGGCTTCGGCAAGGATCACGTCGTTGTATTCCAGCACAAAGGTCTCCACGGGCTGCCGCTCGATGGGCGGCTGCTCGATGGTGGAAAGGTCCCGGATTCCGCTCATGGCCATGTTCAGCGTGCGGGGGATGGGGGTAGCCGAAAGGGTGAGCATGTCCACCCCGATGAAGTTCTCCTTGAGCTTTTCCTTGTGCTTCACACCGAAGCGCTGCTCTTCATCGATGATGACAAGGCCGAGATCATGGAACTTCACGTCCTTGGACAGCAGCCGGTGGGTGCCCACCACGATATCCACACTGCCCGACTGCAGGCCCCGGAGGGTCTCCTTCTGCTGTTTTGCGGTGCGGAAGCGGGACATCATCTCCACCTTCACGGGAAAAGCTTCCATGCGGGAGAGGATGGTGTTGTAGTGCTGCCATGCCAGCAGGGTGGTGGGGGCAAGGATGGCGCACTGCTTGCCGCCCATCACGCACTTGAAGGCGGCGCGCAGGGCCACTTCAGTCTTGCCCACGCCCACGTCGCCGCAGAGCAGGCGGTCCATGGGCCAGCCCTTTTCCATGTCCTGCTTGATCTCGGCGGTGGCGTTCAGCTGGTCGTCTGTCTCGTCGTAGTCAAAGCGGGTCTCAAAGTCCCGCTGCCAGTCGCCGTCCGGCGGGAAGGCGTAGCCCGTGGCCTGACGGCGGCGGGCGTAGAGCTCGATCAGTTCCTGCGCCATCTCCTCGGTGGCTTTTTTTACCTTGGCGCGGGTGCGCTGCCACTCGGCACCGCCCAGCTTTGCCAGCTTTACCTTTTCCTCGTCGCCGGGGGCGGTGTAGCGGCTCAGCAGGTCCAGCTGGGTCACCGGAACATACAGCACGTCCGAGCCGGAATACTGTACCTTCAGGTAATCTTTCGTGGCGCCCTGCACTTCCAACCGCTGGATGCCCGCATACATGCCGATGCCGTGGCTCTGGTGCACCACATAGTCCCCGGGTTTGATGTCCGAAAGGCTGGAAAGGGCATTCTTGTTCTTTTTGCGCTTTTTGGTCTCGGCGGCGGTCTCTTCCTCCAGACCGTGCCGACGGCTGGACAGCACCGCCGCATGGGCAAACGGGAAGGTGCACCCGGCGGTCAGATGACCCGGCAGCACCTGCACGATGCCTTTTGTGGGCCGCACATCCCGGCTCATGCTCACGGAGTAGCCCTTGTCGGCAAGGTCGCGGGTGAGGGCGGCGGCACCCTTGGGGGTGCCGGAGAACAGGGTGACGGCATAGCCCTGCGCAATGAGCGGGTCAAGATCCTCCCGCAGGGATGCAAGGTCGCCGTTCCAGTTGGGGGCGGCAAAGGCCTCGGCGTTGATGAGGTCTTTCAGCTTAAATTCGTTCATGCCGCGCAGGAAGTTCTCGCACAGCAGGGTGCTCTGCTTCTGGGCGGCAGCGGCAAGATCGTCTATGGTCTGGTAGAGTACATCCAGCCCGGGGCAGAGCACACCCTCTTCCAACAGGCCGGTCAGCTCTTCGCTGCGACGGAACTCGGTGGCCTTCTGGGCATCCCGGATGCCGCCCACCTCGTCCAGAATGAACAAGGGCGCGTCCAGATGATCCAGCAGGGTAGCCGGGCTCGGATAGCGCAGGCCGTAGTATTTATCCATGGCTTCCGGCATCAGGCCGGAGTCCAGCTGAGCAAGGTCGGCTTCCGTGGCCTTTTCCAGTGCGGTGCGGTGCCGGCCACGTGCCTTTTTGATGGTGGCACGCAGGGCCTCGGCAGTCTCGGCGGTATCGCCGAACAGCACCTCGCGGGCAGGGGAAAGATAGATCTTTTCCAGTGCGCTGTCCCGCCGCTGGGTGAGCAGGTCGAAGGAAGAAATGGAATCGATCTCGTCGTCCCAGTACTCCACGCGGGCAGGCTGGCGCATATCCGGCGCATAGATATCCACGATATCGCCGCGCACGCTGAACTGTCCCGGGCCGTCCACCTGACTGCGCCGCACATATCCAGCGGCGAACAGCCGGGCCACAAGACCCTCGCGGTTGTACACCATGCCGGGTTTGAGGGTAAGAGTGTTCTTTAAAAATTCATCCCGGGGCACGGTGTACTGCATTTTAGATGTACAAAACTTAACCTTGTCTTTTGGGGAGCGCACGCTGTTTGCCGG
>OGXJ01002207.1_pt1 | contig 13392 bp, 10 predicted proteins | sample 1576231 | NCBI WGS metagenome assembly OGXJ01 (sample SAMEA3541539, study PRJEB24748) | human gut metagenome | biome: human gut; feature: human-associated habitat; material: faeces | place: China | collected 2012
CGCCGGAGCGGTGCTTAAGCCGTCAGGCGGGAATTGTGCGGTGTTGCCTTAAATTAGTGTCAGTATAACACCCTGCGGGGCAGAAATACAAGTCAAATTTGTTAAAAGTTACACAAAATCCAAAAACGCGAACTCGCTGCCTTACATCTTGTGGTCAGCAAACAGCGGGTCATCCTGCCACAGTACGGTGTGCCCGGCGGCGCGGGTGGCGTTCAAGTCAATGATGCGCTGGTTGCCGGAGCCGCGGAACCGCAGCGAAATATCGTGCTGCGCGGGGATGAATTCGCCGTCCACCAGCACATCGATCAGGCTCAGCATCTCGTCCGTCACTTCGCAGCGGGCGTGGCTGGGCTGCAAAAGTTCGGTTTCGTATACATTGCCGGTGTAGCACCAGATGGTTTTGTGGGGGTACAACACCCGTACTTCGTGCAGGAACGGCACCAGCGCACGCTGGTTTTCCGGCTCAAAGGGTTCGCCGCCCAAAAGGGAAAGCCCATCAATATAATCCGGGGCAAGGCTGCCCAAAATTTCATTGCGCACGGCTTTATCAAAGGGCAGGCCATAATCAAAATCCCAGGCAACGGCGTTAAAACATTCCGGGCAGTGGCGGCGGCAGCCGGAAACAAACAGACTGGTACGCACGCCCGTGCCGTTGGCAATATCACAGTATTTTATGGTTGCGTAGTTCACGCGGGGAGCCTCCTTATAAAATGCAACACTATATCTTGTATAGTGCTGCGGCAAATCATCACAATAGGCAGGTGCCTTGCACCAGTATACCAGCCGTGCCGGGCAAAAGCAAGCGGCCAGGGAACAATAAAATCACATATCATCGCAGCTTTGAAAAAAAGTGCCTATTTTACCCAAAAAGCCAGCGCTTTTTTCGGCGTTTTGTTTTGAAATCTTTTTGAACGTCCCATCGCGCTATATGGCATATATGGGTGCTATTAGCAAATTATATACAATATATTGTGGTGTATTGGCTTGACTTTGCCGGGTCGATGCGGTAAGATAAATACGCTCGCCAAAATCATGGAGCGGTTTTGGCGTGGGGTATCAACCCGGCAGCTTTTATTGAGGTAAGGAGATAACAGTTCATGAAGATCATCAAGCGCAACGGCAGCGAGGCCGTTTTCGATATATCCAAAATTATTGCAGCGGTGACCAAAGCCAACAACGTTGTTGCCTCCAACCAGCGCTTGACCAAGGAACAGATCACGGCCATCGCCGACGATGTGGCGCAGGAATGCCAGAGCCGCAACCACGCCATGAACGTGGAGGAGATCCAGGATCTGGTGGAAGACGCCATCATGCAGACCAATGCGTATGAGGTGGCCCGCAAATATATCACCTACCGCTATGTGCAGAGCCTGCGCCGTACCCATAACACCACCGACGACCGCATTCTGTCCCTCATCGAGTGCAACAATGAGGAAGTCAAGCAGGAAAACGCCAATAAAAACCCGACCGTCAACAGCGTTCAGCGCGATTATATGGCCGGCGAGGTCAGCAAGGACCTGACCATGCGTATGCTGCTGCCTGCCGAGATTGTAAAGGCACATGAGGATGGCATCATTCATTTCCATGATGCTGACTATTACGCCCAACATATGCACAACTGCGACCTGGTCAACCTGGACGACATGCTGCAGAACGGCACGGTTATTTCTGGTACCCTCATCGAAAAACCGCATTCTTTCTCCACGGCCTGCAACATTGCCACCCAGATCATTGCGCAGGTGGCATCCAACCAGTACGGCGGCCAGAGCATCAGCCTGACCCACCTGGCACCGTTTGTGGATATCAGCCGCAAAAAGATCCGCCGCGATACCGAAGCGGAGATGAAGGAACTGGGCATTGATCCCGGTGAAGAAAAGCTCTCCCAGATCGTTGAAGCCCGTCTGCGCGAGGAAATCAAGCGCGGTGTGCAGACCATCCAGTACCAGGTCGTTACCCTGATGACCACCAACGGCCAGGCACCGTTCATCACGGTATTCATGTACCTGAACGAAGCGGGCGAAAACCAGCGCCTGAAATCTGACCTTGCCATTATCGTGGAAGAAATGCTCCGCCAGCGCTACCAGGGTGTTAAGAATGAAAAGGGCGTCTGGATCACCCCCGCGTTCCCCAAGCTGATCTATGTGCTGGAAGACGATAATATCCGCGAAGGCACCCCCTATTTCTACCTGACCAAGCTGGCCGCCAAATGCACCGCAAAGCGCATGGTGCCGGACTATATCAGCGAAAAGAAGATGAAGGAATACAAGCTGTCTAAGGGTGAGACCGAGGGCAACGGCGATGTATTTACCTGCATGGGTTGCCGCAGCTTTTTGACCCCCGACCGTTCCGGCACTGGCTGGAACAATGTGGCCAACGCCCAGAACTATGTGCCGGGCAAACCGAAGTACTATGGCCGCTTCAATCAGGGTGTTGTTACCATCAACCTGCCGGATGTGGCCCTGTCCTCCGGCGGTGAGCCGGATAAATTCTGGAAAATTTTTGATGAGCGCCTGGAACTGTGCCACCGCGCCTTGCAGTACCGCCATAACCGCCTTAAGGGTACCCTGTCCGATGCGGCACCCATTCTGTGGCAGTACGGCGCTCTGGCCCGCCTGAAAAAGGGCGAGCCCATTGATAAGCTGCTGTACGGCGGCTACTCCACCATCAGCCTGGGCTATGCGGGCCTGTATGAATGCTGCAAATATATGACCGGCAAGAGCCATACCGATCCCGCCGCAAAGCCTTTTGCCCTGAGTGTGATGCAGCACATGAACGATAAGTGCAACGAGTGGAAAAACGCTGAAAATATTGATTACTCGCTGTACGGCACCCCGCTGGAATCCACCACCTACAAGTTTGCCAAGTGCCTGCAAAAGCGGTTTGGCATTGTGCCGGGCATTACGGACCGCAACTATATCACCAACAGCTACCATGTGCATGTGACCGAGCAGATCGATGCGTTCACCAAGCTGAAGTTTGAAAGCGAGTTCCAGCGCCTGTCTCCGGGCGGCGCCATCAGCTATGTGGAAGTGCCCAATATGCAGGATAACCTGGAAGCTGTCATCAAAGTGATGCAGTTCATCTATGATAACATCATGTACGCAGAGCTGAACACCAAGAGCGACTACTGCCAGGTGTGCGGCTATGACGGCGAGATCAAGATCGTGGAGGACGACGGCAAGCTGGTGTGGGAGTGCCCGCACTGCCATAACCGCGACCAGAGCAAGCTGAACGTTGCCCGCCGCACCTGCGGCTACATCGGTACCCAGTTCTGGAACCAGGGCCGCACCGCCGAAATCAAGGACCGCGTGCTGCATCTGTAAAACGTATAAAGATAATAGAATAAACAAAATGAGGCGTATCCACGATATATGGATACGCCTCATTTTGTTGCTAAGATAAATGAAACGGTTGAATTATAGAGGGGGTATTCTGATGTATTTGAGGGGAACTTATTTTGGTTGTAATTTATTTATTGCTTTTGGAAATAACTTTGTAATAATATGAATAAACGGAATAGCTCTAAGCGATTGAAAAAACTCGATTCTTGGGATATAATAAATTACACTTACAGTGAAATATATTTCAAACAGATAAGGCGGAAGTATGCTGAAAAATAATATAGAGATCGATGTAAAGGTAAAATGTATAGAAGCTGCGACCACGCAGGCAAAGCTGGCTGAAGAAGTTGGAACCACGCCGTCCTATGTAAATCGCCTGATAAAGAAGAAAGACGGAATTGTAAATAACACATTTTTGCAGATGTTAGAAAAGCTTGGTTATGATGTAGAACTGACCTATGTGAAAAGGGAAATATAAGGCGAGGAGGATACAGTGATGCGAGGCAAAAGTATAAATCTGTTTCTGATGGATGGTGAGGCCGGTGGCAGAATAAAATGTACACTGGCGAATTGGACAGGTATTGCATATAAAATTCCTCGGACAGAGCTTGACCGCTGCAAGGAACGAGAGGATTTAAAACAGAGTGGTGTTTATTTCCTCTTTGGTACTTCAGACACCACTGGAAAAGGTGTTGTTTATATTGGACAGGCTGGAGCAAGGAAAAACGGTGAAGGTATTCTGAATCGCCTGCAGGAGCATAAGAGAAATCCAGAAAAAGATTACTGGACAGAAGCCATCGTATTTACCACATCCAATAATTCATTTGGACCCACTGAGATAAGCTATCTCGAAAACCGTTTCTGTAATTTGGCACTGCAAGCGAATCGCTATGAGGTCAAAAATGGAAATGATCCTACGCCGGGTAATATTACAGAAGAAAAAGAATGCGAACTGGAGGAGTTCATTGATTATGCAAAAGTAATCATGGGAACCTTGGGACATAAGCTGTTTGAACCTATTACCAAGCCAGTTGAAGTAAAAACGGAAGTTGAAGAAAAACAGGCGGATGGTATCGGGAAGTTGTATCTGAAAAGAACCATTAAAACAATCGGTACGGTCGAAGCCGTTGGAATGCAGACTGCAGAAGGATTTGTGGTTTTGGCGGGAAGCCACATCTCTCCATCGGACGATGATACGATTCCGGAAGTTATCAAAGAAAAAAGAAAGAAGACTGCTCTTGATGCTGACGGGAAACTGATAGAGAATTTGCTGTTTACAAGTCCTTCCTGTGCTGCAAAGTTTGTGATTGGCAAGAGTGCGAATGGACTGACAAGCTGGAAGGATGCTGATGGACATACACTTAAGAGCTTGGAATCTGAAATTGATGAATAAATGTTGCGGATGAAGCAACGTTGAAGTTTATAATCCTAAGACTTGTATAGGAGGTGATAGTATGGTTGTTGCGAAAGAAAGCTATGCCTATATATAGAAAAGAAAAATCTATACCGTAAAGCAACCGCCCGGTACAAATCCTGTACCGGGCGGCTGCTTTATGATGAAATAGCAGAGAATGGCAGAAAGTTACAGCTGGTCGATGGTGGGGTAGCTGTCAATGGCACCGTAGCGCTGCACACTGTAACCGCAGAACCGGTTGGAAAAATCCAGCCACTGGTTCAGCTGGTCCGCCTGCAGAGCAGGCAGGGCGGCGCGGTCCATCCCGTTTTTGTGCAGCTGCCACAAGAACGAGCCGATGAACCCGTCCCCGGCGCCGGTGGTATCCACGGCCTTTACCGGCTTGCTGGCGGAAAAGCCGTGGGCGGTGCGGGTGTAAGCGTGGGCACCGGCGCTGCCGCAGGTGTAGAGCACCAGCTGTACATGGCCCACAAACAGGCTGGGCAGGGCGGCTTCAATATCACTGGTGCCGGTCAGAAATTCCAGCTCTTCGTCCGAGATTTTGACCACATCGGCCAGCGGCAGGAACTCCAGCACCGTGCGGCGCAAAGCATCACGGTCCGGCCACAGCGGAAAGCGCAGATTGGGGTCAAAGTCAATGATAGTCCCGGCGCTGCGGGCTGCGGCAATGGCAGTTTTGTGGGCTTCCCGCATGGGGCTTTCCACCAGGGCAACGCTGCAAAAATGCAGGGCATAGGCGTTGGCAAACAGGCTGGTATCCACCTGCTCCGGGGCGTACAGCAAATCGGCTGAGGGCTTGCGGTAAAAACTGAACGTCCGGTTGCCGTCCGCTTCCAGCGAAACAAAGGCCAGGGCGGTGTTGGCTTTGTCCGTCAAACAGATGTGGCTGGTATCAATGCCGCAGGCAGCCAGTTCATCAATGATCTTGTGGCCGAACGGGTCATCTCCCAGCTGGGTCAGCAGGGCAGAATCCCCACCCAGGCGGGCATAAGCACCGCACACGTTGGCGGGCGCGCCGCCCACACGGGGACTGAAAGAGGGAACCTTGGCAAAGGAACAGCCGGTTTTGGACGGAATCATATCGATCAGCGCTTCGCCGATCGCATACAAGGTATCATGTGCCATGGAATGTCCTCCGTTAAATCGAAAGGGAATACAGGGTGCTGCCTGCGCCGCAAAGCTGCACGGCAACCTTGCCCGCTGCCGGGTAATACCGAGTGGAAAGCACCGCGGCACCGTCGTTCAGGAATATTTCCAGCGAGGAAGCATCCCCCACAACACGCAGGCTGCGGCAGGGGGCATCCAGCACAGCCTTGCGCTCGGTGCGCCCGGCGGCAATCGCTGCATCGGTAAAGCGCAGGGTACAGGTGCGGTCCGCTTCGGTGTAAGTCAGGGTCAGGCCGTTAGCAATGGTCAGGACAAAATTCCCGGCGGGGGAGGCGGTCAGGTCAAAGCAGGGGTCCGTTTCAACCGTTTCGCCGTCTGTCGGCTGGCGGGCTTCGCCGCGCAGGGCGTTCAGCTCGGCGGCAGGGGCTTGCAGCAGGCAGCCATTGCCGTCCTGGGTCAACACGCGGGGCAGGGTCAGGCAGTGTTGCCAGCCATATTCCACGGTGGGGTTGGTGTAATCGGCATCCGGCATGCCCATCCAGCCAAACTGGATGCGGCGGCCATCCGCGGCGGCAAAGCTTTGGGGCGCGTAATAGTCAAAGCCATCGTCCAGGGCGTGAAATTCGCTCAATGTGCAATCGGTGCGCCAGTCACCCTGCAGGGCAAAGTAACCGCAGCCGTACACGTTCTGGCAGGCAATGCCCTGGGGCGATACCGCCAAAAACCACTGGCCGTCCAGCTCAAACAAGTCGGGACATTCCCACATGTAGCCAAAGGCTTTGGGGGTAGTGATGGTGTTGATGTGGTTCCAGTGCAGCTTGTCGGCGCTTTCAAATACCAGCACTTCGCCGTGGTCGTCCAGTGTTCGGGCACCCAGCACCATATAGTAGCGCCCATCCAGTGCAAACACTTTGGGATCGCGCACATGGCAGGTCAGCCCGGCGGGATAATCCTGGTTGTACATCAGGCAGCGCTTGTTGTCCAGATGGATGGCATCGCGGCTGGTGGCAAGGCAGACATTGTGCCCGCGCCCCTGCTTGATGTAGTCATATTCGCCGGGGTGCTTGACATTGCCGGTATAGTACAGATACAGCATGCCGTCCTCCACCAGAGCGGAGCCGGAATAAACGCCATGGCAGTCAAACGGTTCGTCCGGGTACAGCATTACGGGCAGGCGTTCCCAGTGGAACAAATCGCGGCTGCGCACGTGCCCCCAGTGCTTGACCCCTCCCGTGGGGTCAAACGGGCCGTACTGATAAAACACATGGTATTCATCGCCGATCTGGCACAGCCCGTTGGGGTCGTTCAGCCAGCCCACAGGGGGCTGAACATGCAGCTTTTGCCGGTGGGAATCCGCCGCCGCGCGGGCGGCCCCGGCGGCTTCCACCATGGGGACAAGACGCTTCAAATCACGCTGCAAGGCATTCATAACAGGTAGCTCCTTATTGATTGAGAGGGGAAAACATCAGGCTTTGGCTTCCTCGGCTTCGGGGGTCCAGATCACCCAGGTCACAGCGAAGGAAACGCCGAAGGAAATTGCCATCATGATGAGGTACTGCAGCGGCATGTGCAGATGCAGCAGGATGCCGAAGATGCCGGTCACGCCGGTGCCGGTGGCACCAAGGCCGGTCACGCTGGCATACAAAGCGCCGCAGGCACCGCCGACCAGACCGCCGATAAAGGGCTTAAAGTAGCGCAGGTTGACACCGAAGATGGCGGGCTCAGTAATGCCCATGCAGGCAGAAAGGGCGGAGGGCAGGGCCATAGACTTAACTTTGGCGTTCTTGCTCTTGAGGGCAACGGCAAAAGCGGCACCGCCCTGGGCAACGTTGGCGGCACTGGCCAGGGGCAGCCAGTAGGTGAAGCCAAACTTGGCCAGCTGGCCAAGGTCGATCAGGGTGTACATATGGTGGATACCGGCCACAACGGTGACGGCGTACAAACCGCCCATGATGAAGGAACCGATGCCGAACGGCAGCTGAATTAAAGTCTGAACGCCGTTGATGATGCCGTCCTCCAGCGTGGTGAAGATTGGGCCGATGACAGCGAGGGTGAGATAACCGGTAACAAAAACGGAGACCAGCGGGGTAACAAACAGGTCGATCATGGCGGGCACAACTTTGTGCAGCCGCTTTTCAATCTGGCACATCAGCCACACGGCAATGATAACGGGGATAACGTGGCCCTGGTAGCCGACCAGCGGAATTTTGTACAGCCCGCCAAACACCGACTGGTAGGTCTGCACGCCCTCAGAAGCAACGGTCCAGGCGTTCTGCAGGTTGGGGTGAATCATGATCATGCCGATGACAGCACCCAGGAACTGGTTGCCACCAAACACCTTTGCGGCGGAGAAGGCGATCAGGATAGGCAGGAAGGTGTACGCCGTGTTGGAGAACAGCTGGGCAAACACATAGATGGAACCGCTGGTATCAATGTTCAGGAAGCCGTTGTTGACCATAAAGTTCAGCGCTTCCATAATGCCCATCAAAAAGCCGGAAGCCACGATGGCCGGGATGATGGGAACAAAGATATCGCCCAGCGTCTTGATGGCCCGCTGGTACCACGGCGCTTTGGAAGCGGCAGCCTGTTTGACTTCCTCCTTGCTGGCACCGGTGATTCCGGCCAGGGCGGTGAACTCGTCATACACCTTGTTCACAATGCCGGTGCCGAAGATGATTTGCAGCTGGCCCTGGGCTTCAAATACGCCCTTGGCGCCCTCAGCATTTTCAAGCTCTTTTTTGTTCACCTTGGAATTATCCGCAATCACCAGGCGCAGGCGGGTTGCGCAGTGTGCGGCCGATACAATGTTGGAAGCACCGCCGATGTTGTCCAGTACCTGCTGGGCTGCTTTCTTGTAATCCATGTTGCACGCTCCTTCTTTTATCTGTTGGCCCGGTAGGAGGTTCCGGGGCCTGTTTCATTTGATAGCTTTATTATATACGAAGGTGAGTGCTTTTTCTATTGACCAAACGACCCAACTTGCAAAGATTCTGTTATCGATTTCACACAGTTTCACACCGTTCTTTGGTAAAATGCACAAAAAACAGGGGACTGTATGGAAAGGGTGCACAAAACAAAAACTTCCCCGCAGTGATGCAGGGAAGTGTGGCGCAAAGGATGCCTGTTATAGCGACCAGACATTTTCATCCGAGTTGTCATCCCCGGTGGAGGCCCGGCATTTTAACTCATAATCCAGCTTGATCCTCTGCGGCTCGGCATGGGGGTCCGCCAGCATGTCCAGCAGCAGGCGGGCGGCTTTGTCCCCGGCGGTGCGGTAATGCAGATGGGCGCTGGTCAGCGGCACATAGGCAACGCGGCCAATGCGATTGTCGCCCACAGCGGCAATCATGATGTCCTCCGGCACCCGCAGACTGTGGCTGCGGCAGTATTGCAGCGCACCCAGGGCGATGGAGTCGGTCGCGCAGAACAGGCAGTCCAGCCCCGGCGCACGGCCAAACAGTTGCTCCGCCTGGTGGTAGCCGGATTCCATGTTGAACTTGGCAATGCTCATTCGCTGCGGCTGGGGCACGAGACCTGCATCCCGCAGCGCACTGTCAAAGCCTTCGCGCCGGGCAAGGCCGACGGCTTTGTCCAGCAGGGTCACGCCCAGGTAGCCCGGCTTGCGCCGCCCCTTTTGCAGCATGTGGGCGGTGGCTGCCTGCGCCGCGCCGAAATCATCGTGGAACACGCAGCTGAACCCGGGATACTGCTGCCCCACGATTACCACCGGCACATGCAGGCTTTGCAGCACCGCATGGTGTTCCGGGGTAAACATGGTGGCAATCAGGATAATGCCGTCCACCGTATCATGCCGCAGGGTATCCAGCGCGCGCACTTCGCGGGTGTTGTCGTTGGCGGTGTTGATCAGCAGCAGCTGGTAGTTCTGGTCGTCCAGTACCCGGCTGATGCCCTCCACCATGCGGGCGCAGCTTTCGCTGCTCAGCCGCGGCATGATCACCCCAATCTGCCGCGTGCGGCGGGTGCGCAGCATCTGGGCCTGCATACTGGGGCGGTAGCCGGTGGCTTCCACCGCAGCGGCAATCTGGGCGCGCTTTTCGGCGCTTAAGTACCCGCCGTTAAAATAGCGGCTGACTGCTGCCTTGGATACCCCGGCATATTGGGCAAACGCGGTAATGTTCATAGGCCGCACTCCTGTCCGGCTGCCGGCGGGGGAAACCTGCCGGCGCACTTTTTTATCAGTATAATGCAGAAACTGGCAGGGTGCAACGGGAAAGAGCGGAGAAAAGAAAAATAAGAATGAATGGCATGAGGCAAAGAGTAAAATAGACAAAAAACGGGGATTAAATTTGTGCTTTTGACGGAGAAAAAGAATGAAAGCTGAATACAAAAAAGCACACAGCTAAAAAGATTTACCAGAATGAATTTGGTGTAAAAGTTATCTTCCACGCTGGCACAGGATGAAAAGGTATGCTATAATATAATATTAGTTACACGATGAAAAAGTAAGATGCCCCTGATGCCGATGCGGATGTGCGCGGGGCAATGATATGTGTTTAGTGAGGAAAAAGAATGGGACTGCTGCAAAAAATTCAGGCAAAAACCGAGGAAGCCCGCGCGAAGGAAAAGATCCGCCCGCTGCTGGAAAGCCGCATGATGCGGGACATCCTGCTGGAGATCGGCCAGCGCGGCAACGAAGCGCTGGACCCGCAGTCCGTTCCATTGGCTATGCGCCGCCGCGCCACCCAACTTGCCAGCGAAAGCGGCCTGAGCGGCCTGAAGCAGTGCGCTGTGGATGAACTGCATCTGAACGAAGCGGGAATCACGCTGGTCTGCAAGGGGGAGCACACGGCATTTTTGTACGCAGACTATAACTATGAAAACATTGAGGATACCGACTGCCTGCCCGCTGTGGCCGAATACCTGGTGCAGCACATGCGTGGCTATTATAACATTACCCGCAGCTTTTACAGTGTGCCCAAAGCCAACGGCCATGTGGAGGAAAAGACTCGTGAGGTGACCGTGGTGCGCCACCACGAGGATACCCCCTTTGCCCCCGGCCCGGTGCAGAAACAGCATTTGTTCTGATGTACATGAGATATCCCCCAGTATACAGGAATTATGCCGCCCCGCATCTTGACGCGGGACGGCATTTTTGCTATACTAATTTAGTATCCGGCAGGAATCCAGAGCATGGAGCATTCCCCAAGAGGTCGTAAGAGGGAACACTCGAAATTAAGCAGGAATTTTGAAAGTTGCCGATGATTTTCTAACGACCCATCGTCAAAAAACCACTATTTTCTACAATTAAATATTTGCTGTTCTCTCCTACTTTTCTCTCCTTTTTCCGGAGAAGATTTTGGGGGATTACTATAAGGAGCATTACCCAAGAGGTCGAAGGGGTCGCACTCGAAATGCGATAGGGCGTTTGTAGCGCCGCCAGAGTTCAAATCTCTGATGCTCCGTCAATCAACGGTACAGCGTGCTTTTTTGGCACTCTGTACCGTTTTTTATGCAAAAAGCAGAATTTTTGAGCTTGACAATTTCATAACAGGAGAGAAAACGCCCTGTTCTGGAGAGAAATCACACTTTTTTAAGTGTCATTTTCCGGATTTGAACCCATTCCAAGCCCGTTCAGCATTGCTTCTGCTGAAGAAACCTTGGAAGCGTAGTCCAAATGCGAATAAATATTCGCGGTGGTAGAGAAATCGCTGTGTCCCAGCCACTCCTGAATCATCTTCATCGGGACACCGTTTGCCAAAAGCAAACTGGCGCAAGAATGCCCTTACGGTATAATTACGACAAACCGGAAAAGCCCCGTATATCAAGGGTTTTCGGTTATCTGGCAAGGTTTTTCATCCTTTTCCAAACCGAAAAATCGAGCCGCGAAGTAGTTATATCGTAGGGGGTGTTATAGTAACGACAAAAATAAAATACCGTTTGGGCAGGCTGTCAGCCCGTCCAAGAAATCAGGACATTTCCTCTGAAAAGAAGAAATGTCCTTTTTTTGTACCCAAAATCAGATGCCGACAGGAGGAACACAATGCCTGAAAAAACAGTGCAGAAGGAACCGGGCAAAAAGCCCGCGCCATCCAAAAAGCCGAAACCGCAGCAGGAAGTAGTCGTTCAGATTCCGCTCTCCGAGCTGCATCCGTTCCCGGATCATCCCTTTCAGGTGCGAGAGGATGCGTCCATGCAGGAAACCGCCGAAAGCGTCAAGGAATACGGCGTCCTCGTCCCCGCGCTGGCGCGGCCACGGGAGGACGGCGGCTATGAGCTGATCGCAGGCCATCGCCGCAAACACGCCTGCGAGCTGGCAGGACTGGCCACCATGCCGGTTATTGTCCGTGACATTGACCGGGACGCTGCCACCATCATCATGGTGGACAGCAACCTCCAGCGCGAGAATATTCTTCCATCCGAACGAGCCAAAGCCTACAAGATGAAGATGGAGGCCATCAAGCGGCAGGGCGCACGGACGGATCTGACTTCGCCGAAAATTTCGGCGAAGTTCCGCAGCGATGATGAAGTTGGTCAGGATGCCGGTGTGAGCGGCGATACCATCCGCAACTACATCGCCCTGACGCAGTTAGTCCCGGAGCTTCAGCAGATGGTGGACGAGAAGAAAATCGCCCTCAGTCCCGCCTATCAGCTTGCGGCGCTGACATCCGCGCTGCCTTCTCGTCCAAGCCTTTTAGGGCAGAAATGTAAAGCAGAAAGTCATACGCTGAAAAATCGGGGTAATATCCGAAGTGCTGCGGCAAATAGCCTAAGAGGTTTCGATACTTCTCACCCAGTTCAACAATGCTCCTGCCATTCAGCATGATTTTTCCGGAAGTAGGCGTTTGGATATTGCAGAGCAGCCGCATAAGCGTTGTTTTTCCTGCGCCGTTTGCGCCCAGCAAGCCGTAGACACCATTGGTCAGGGTAATATTCAAATTGTCTACGGCGGTTTTGGAGCCGAACTTTTTTGTCAGCCCAATCGTTTTTAATTCCATAAAAAGCCCCTTTCTCCATAGGGAGCAATAAAATACTCTCCATGTGTTTTCATGGAGAGTATAGCGGGGAAATATCTACTTTTTATCTACAAGGCAGGAGATTTGAAGTAGGCGGATACATTTGCTCCAGTTGCAGTATTTTCAATCTTCAAATAGCCGTTGTGGTGTTCACAAAGCAGCTTGCAAATATATAGACCAAGTCCAAAATGCTCGGAATGGTTATTTTCCTCTGTGTAATATGGGCTGGTTGCTTTTTGCAGACTGCTTTTGTCAAAACCCTTCCCATCGTCTGATACGGAAAGCAACAAAAAGCCGTTGTCATGCAAGGCGAAAGATATCGTTACCGTAGTCTGGGCATATCGAACCGCGTTGGCAAGCAGGTTATTGCTGACCTGTGAAACAAATGCGCTGTCAAGGGGCAACTGTGAATTGGGTATATGATTTTGTAAAATCAACTCTTTTGCATTTTTCGCGCAAACGATTTTTGCGCTGTCATACAAAGATGATACCAATGGTTGCAAGCCAATCAACTTGTACTCTGGCTGAGTATCTTCCATACGCCTAAGATTGCTCA
>OGXJ01002213.1_pt1 | contig 13361 bp, 9 predicted proteins | sample 1576231 | NCBI WGS metagenome assembly OGXJ01 (sample SAMEA3541539, study PRJEB24748) | human gut metagenome | biome: human gut; feature: human-associated habitat; material: faeces | place: China | collected 2012
GCACCGAGGCGTCGCATTCTTCAGATGGTTCAACCCTTAAGTTAGCGCTTATGGGGGGAACCCCCGCTCTACCCTCACTCCTGAAATTATGCCTTCACGATAAGATTGTCAATCCGCAGGCTTTGTAGTCTGCGATCATGCCAGCAAATATTCTTTGCGAGTCGTTACGCAATAATCACAGAGGAAACTATTTTATCCGCAAGTCAACGATAGACTGCATACAGGGCGAAAGGAGGTAAGCCGAAGATTTCAGCGGGACGCTGAAACGGGAAAGCCCCTCCCGAGGAAGGGGCCTCAAATAAGGAAAGGGTCATGATGAAGCTACTCATCATCGTGGTGCTCTTAGTGATTAGCTACCCAGCATACTAAGACTACCAGGGCGGGGGAAACCCCGCTCTACCCTCACTCCTGAAAGTATGTCACTCAACCCTTGTTGTCAATCTGTAAGCCCACGTTCTTGCGAGGCGAATAGCAAAATTATCTACGCCGCCGGGCCTAATTCTGAAAGTTTCTTCGTTTGCTCTTATTTCATTATTGCAGTCGGTATGATACCGGACCTCAATAATTCTCTAAGAAAGGATTTCTTATGAGCGAACAAATCACGTTTGCCACCAGCGATTTTGCCAGTAACCCGGAACCACGTTGCCCCTGCATTCTGCTGCTGGATGTTTCTGGCTCGATGAGCGGCAGACCTATTAATGAACTTAACGCCGGATTGGTTACCTTTCGCGATGAGCTGCTTGCCGATCCGCTGGCCTTAAAAAGAGTGGAACTCGGTATTGTGACGTTCGGCCCGGTGCATGTGGAACAACCCTTTACCAGCGCCGCTAATTTTTTCCCGCCCATCCTGTTTGCCCAGGGCGATACACCAATGGGGGCCGCCATTACCAAAGCCCTGGATATGGTTGAAGAGCGGAAACGTGAGTATCGTGCAAATGGTATTTCGTATTATCGCCCGTGGATTTTCCTGATCACCGATGGTGCACCAACCGATGAGTGGCAGGCTGCCGCCAACAAAGTGTTTCAGGGGGAAGAAGATAAGAAGTTTGCTTTCTTTTCCATTGGTGTTCAGGGGGCGGATATGAAGACGCTGGCACAAATCAGCGTTCGTCAGCCTTTGCCTCTGCAAGGATTACAATTCCGTGAACTGTTTAGCTGGTTATCCAGTTCGCTGCGTTCGGTTTCCCGCTCCACGCCGGGAACGGAAGTTGTGCTGGAAGCGCCAAAAGGCTGGACGTCAGTGTGAGCTGGCGTCTGGTTTATGCATCCGTTGTTGGAACGTCGCACATTAGCGCTGATTTACCTTGTCAGGATGCCTGCCAGATGCAGGTTGCCTGGCTAAATGACCAGCAGCCATTATTGTCGGTATTTGTCGCTGATGGCGCAGGCAGTGTCTCGCAGGGTGGCGAAGGCGCGATGCTCGCCGTCAATGAAGCGATGGCTTATATGTCGCAAAAAGTGCAGGGTGGGGAATTGGGGCTTAATGATGTCCTCGCCACGGATATTGTACTGACTATTCGTCAGCGACTTTTTGCCGAGGCGGAAGCCAAAGAATTAGCGGTTCGCGATTTTGCCTGCACATTTCTGGGACTGATTTCATCGCCTGACGGCACCTTGATTATGCAGATTGGCGATGGCGGCGTGGTGGTGGATTTTGGTCACGGTCTGCAATTGCCGCTTACGCCGATGGTGGGTGAATATGCCAATATGACGCATTTCATTAGCGATGAAGATGCTGTTTCCAGACTGGAAACTTTCACCAGCAATGAGCGTGCGCATAAAGTTGCAGCATTTACGGATGGTATTCAGCGACTGGCGTTAAATATGCTGGATAATTCTCCGCATGTGCCTTTCTTTACCCCGTTTTTCAATGGACTGGCGGCAGCAACGCAGGAACAACTCGATTTATTACCTGAATTGTTAAAGCAGTTTTTGTCCAGCCCGGCGGTAAACGAGCGTACCGATGATGATAAAACGTTGGCACTGGCGCTGTGGTTACCATGAAACCCACTTTATATACTGCTACTGGTGAGTGCGTTACGCCAGGCCGTGAACTGGGCAAAGGTGGTGAAGGCGCGGTTTATGATATCGAGGAGTTTGTCGATAGCGTCGCCAAGATTTATCACACGCCGCCACCCGCCTTAAAACAGGACAAACTTGCCTTTATGGCTGCGACAGCTGACGCGCAGTTGTTGAATTATGTCGCCTGGCCGCAGGCAACGCTTCACGGTGGACGAGGCGGAAAAGTTATCGGTTTTATGATGCCAAAAGTTTCTGGTAAAGAACCGATTCATATGATCTATAGCCCGGCACATCGTCGCCAGAGTTACCCTCATTGTGCGTGGGATTTTCTACTCTATGTTGCGCGCAATATTGCTTCATCTTTTGCTACGGTTCACGAGCACGGGCACGTCGTGGGGGACGTAAACCAGAACAGCTTTATGGTAGGTCGCGACAGCAAAGTGGTGTTGATTGATAGCGACTCCTTTCAGATTAACGCCAATGGCACACTGCATTTATGCGAAGTCGGCGTGTCGCATTTTACGCCGCCAGAGCTACAAACCTTGTCGTCATTTGTCGGCTTTGAACGTACAGAAAATCACGATAATTTTGGCCTTGCGTTGCTGATTTTTCACGTCTTGTTTGGTGGGCGGCATCCTTATTCCGGTGTGCCGCTTATCTCTGATGCGGGTAATGCGCTGGAGACGGATATTGCCCATTTCCGTTATGCCTACGCGTCAGATAATCAGCGGCGTGGTTTAAAACCGCCGCCACGATCGATTCCGCTGTCGATGTTACCGGGTGATGTTGAAGCCATGTTTCAGCAGGCATTCACGGAAAGTGGCGTGGCAACCGGGCGTCCGACGGCTAAAGCGTGGGTATCAGCACTGGATTCTCTACGCCAACAGTTAAAGAAATGTACCGTTTCGGCAATGCATGTTTACTCCGCTCATTTGACTGACTGCCCGTGGTGTGCGCTGGATAATCAAGGCGTTATCTATTTTATTGATCTCGGCGAAGAGGTCATTACCACCAGCGGTGATTTTGTGCTGGCGAAAGTCTGGGCGATGGTGATGGCGTCAGTAGCACCGCCAGCATTGCAATTGCCATTACCCGATCATTTCCAACCGACTGGCAGGCCGCTTCCTTTAGGCCTGTTACGGCGCGAATACATCATTCTGATTGAGATCGCACTGTCAGCGTTATCGCTGTTGCTTTGCGGCCTTCAGGCAGAACCGCGTTATATTATTTTGGTTCCTGTGCTGTCGGCTATCTGGATTATTGGCAGTCTGACAAGCAAAGCGTACAAAGCAGAAGTTCAGCAACGCCGTGAGGCATTTAATCGCGCGAAAATGGACTATGACCATTTAGTCAGCCAGATCCAACAGTTGGGCGGGCTGGAAGGTTTTATCGCCAAACGGACGATGCTCGAAAAAATGAAGGACGAAATGCTCGGGTTACCGGAAGAAGAAAAACGTGCTCTGGCAGCACTTCACGACACCGCAAGGGAACGGCAGAAGCAGAAGTTTCTGGAGGGATTTTTTATTGATGTTGCCTCTATTCCCGGCGTTGGCCCTGCGCGTAAAGCGGCGTTACGGTCCTTTGGTATTGAAACAGCAGCGGATGTTACCCGTCGTGGGGTTAAGCAAGTGAAAGGGTTTGGTGATCATCTGACCCAGGCAGTTATCGACTGGAAAGCAAGTTGCGAACGCCGTTTTGTGTTCAGGCCGAATGAAGCGGTAACGCCAGCAGACAGACAAGCGGTAATGGCGAAAATGACCGCCAAACGACATCGGCTGGAATCGACGTTGACTGTCGGCGCGACAGAGTTGCAGCGATTCCGCCTTCATGCTCCAGCACGGACCATGCCGTTGATGGAACCGTTACGTCAGGCGGCAGAAAAACTGGCTCAGGCGCAGGCTGATTTAAGCCGCTGCTGAGCCATTTTCTTTTAACGAAATACCACTTCTGCCCAGCGTGCCAGCCCGGCGGTGACGGAGCCAAAGTCATCGCCGCCTGCAATCGGAATGCCCGGCAACTGTTCTGCCAGCGCTTTTTTAATCAGCGGCGAACGGGCGCTACCGCCGGTCAGGTAGATAACGTCCGGTTTTTCCTGGGCGTTATCCAGCGCCAGTTGCACCTGTTCCAGAATCCGCGCCAGTGGCTGGCTGAGGGCGCTTTCCAGCCCTTGCTGGCTAATCAGCGTAGCCAGTTCATCGCTGATAAACGGCAGTGAGGCGCGGGTTTCCGCAGTGCTTGAAAGGGCGATTTTGCTCTCTTCTGCGCTACGCACCAGGCGATAGCTTAAACGCTGACGCCAGACTTTCTGTAACAGGGCCACTTTTTCCGGTTCGCGGGCATCGCGTACCAGATCGTTAAGCAGACGACCGTTGGCACTACTGTAGAAATCACTCTGTGCAGGTACGTCGTTGATGGCAACCGCATTCCACCACGGCAGGATCGGCAGGGCGATGCCTTTTTCGGTTTCGCCACCCATACCCAGCAGTGGCATCAGGTTTTTAAACGCCAGGGCGATATCCAGATCGTTACCGCCAATACGACAACCACTGTGACCCAGCAGGCTGGCTTCACGATCGAGACGCGAACGCCACTGCGGTCCCATCAGCAGCAATGAACAGTCAGTCGTACCACCGCCGATATCCACCACCAGCACCCGTTTTTCTTCCTGCAAGGTGGCTTCGTAATCCAGCCCAGCCGCGACCGGCTCGTACTGGAATACCACGTCCCTGAATCCGGCACGCTTCGCCGCGCGTTCCAGAATCCCTTGCGCCTGGGCGTTTGCTTCATCGCCGCCCAGCCCCTGGAAGTTGATCGGGCGACCAATCACCGCCTGAGTAATCGCTTCTGGCAGCTGCGCCTGCGCCTGCTGGCGAATGTGCAACATCATTGCGCAGACCAGATCCTCAAACAGCGCTACCTGCTGCGGTTTTAAGCCGCTGGCACCGAGGAACGATTTTGGTGATTTCACAAACCACACTTCTTCTGGATCATCAATGTACTGTGCCAGTGAGGAAAGACCGAACTGCACGCTTTTCGCCGTAACATCGATATCTTCTTCGCGGTTATAACGAATCGCCCGACGTAACAGCGCCTGCGTTTCATCGTCGTCTGCCGGAACATCATGATGGCGGTACAGCCATTCGCTTACCGCTTCACGCGTTGGCGCGCAAAGCATTGAAGGCAGCAGCGTGCTGTCGTTTTCCATTTTTAGCAAATGCGGTTTACCGTCACGCATGACCGCCACTGAACAGTTTGCTGTACCGTAATCAAAACCAATAAACACGAAATAATCCCCATGCCGGTGAAGAAGGGGCGTGACTTTAGCGAAATGTTGCCGTCGCGACAACCGGAATATGAAAGCAAAGCGTAGCGTCTGAATAACGTTTATGCTGAAAGCGGATGAATAAGGAGATGCGATGTATACCCTGAACTGGCAGCCGCCGTATGACTGGTCGTGGATGTTGGGATTTCTCGCCGCCCGTGCGGTGAGCGGTGTGGAAACGGTCGCGGACGATTATTATGCCCGTAGTCTGGCGGTGGGCGAATATCGCGGCGTGGTGACTGCTATTCCGGATATAGCCCGCCATACTCTGCACATAAATTTAAGTGCAGGTTTAGAACCTGTTGCCGCTGAGTGTCTGGCGAAAATGAGCCGCCTGCTTGATCTGCAATGTAACCCGCAGATTGTTAACGGTGCGTTGGGCAAGTTAGGCGCGGCGCGGCCCGGATTGCGTTTACCCGGCTGTGTTGATGCTTTTGAGCAGGGTGTGCGGGCGATTTTAGGCCAACTGGTGAGCGTGGCGATGGCGGCAAAATTGACTGCCAAAGTGGTACAGCTTTATGGCGAACGGCTGGATGATTTTCCGGAGTATATCTGCTTCCCGACGCCTCAGCGGCTGGCAGCAGCCGACCCGCAGGCATTAAAAGCGTTAGGTATGCCGTTGAAACGGGCAGAGGCGCTGATTCATCTGGCAAATGCGGCGCTGGAGGGCACCTTACCAATGACAATACCGGGCGATGTGGAGCAGGCGATGAAAACGCTGCAAACTTTTCCGGGTATCGGGCGCTGGACGGCGAATTATTTCGCCTTGCGCGGCTGGCAGGCGAAAGATGTTTTTCTGCCGGATGATTATCTGATTAAACAGCGATTTCCGGGGATGACACCGGCACAAATCCGCCTTTATGCCGAACGCTGGAAGCCCTGGCGTTCTTATGCGCTGTTGCATATCTGGTATACGGAAGGCTGGCAACCAGACGAAGCATGACGTTGGTCGCCGGATGCGGTGCGAGCGCCTTATCCGGCCTGGAGAATGAGCGATTTGTAGGCATGATAAGACGCGTTAGCGTCGCATCAGGCGATGGGGAAGCACGCCTCAGTTAATCGCGAAATAACTACTATTCACCAGCAAATCCAGCGGTTGGGCATCGGCAATCACATCACCATAAATCAGATCGACGCCGATGCCAGAAAGCGTATCCATCACTAAGGGTAAAACGACTGGCCCGGCGATGGTTTTCATCCCGAGTCGCTGAGCGTGCCCCTGAATAATCGTAATCAGCATCTCATCCATCAAATTACCCTGCACGTTGGCGCATAACTCACCATCAAGTAGCAGGTAATCTGCCATATTTGCTTTCAGCGAGTTGAAGATTTGCAGATCGCGGCCCACCTGGCTGAGCACTATCCGACATCCCGCCAGCCGCAGTTTTTGCACGCTTTCTGCGTGATCTAAAATCGCTTCAGCCGGAATAATCAGATGTAATAACCGTGGTGGTAGAGGGCTATTTTCCAGCTGCTCAAGCAGATCATTCACCAGCGTGGCGCTACTCAAACCGGCAACGGAAAGGGGGAGGGAGATGCTTATGCCTTTACTGGCAACCGCTTTTGCGGCCTGCTGGAAAAATTCGTGGAATACCCGGCGGTCAAGAGCATGGCTAAGCGCCGGATCGCTGAAGCTACGACGAAATGTTTGTTCATCAATAATCTCGCCTTCGCAACTCCAGAGCTTAAGTGAAATCAGCCACAAATTACGCGCTTCCGGGATCCGTGGCGAAGCGACACCGTGGGCGAGCATCATCAACTGATTCTCTTTAATCATCCGCCACTGTTCATCAAGCGACATCGCCGCCCGTTCGCTATGTGCGGCAGCTTGCTGCGGTTCGTAAACCGTCACCCGGCCCCGGCCACCATTTTTGGAGGCATAACAGGCGATATCAGCCTGCGACATCACTTCTGCCGCCTGATGATTGTTGTCATCAATCAAGGTAATCCCGGCACTGGCACCTACCCGATGCACACGGCCTTCCCATATAAAGTGATAGTCATTCACGGCACTGATAATGCGTGTAGCGATAAAACGCGCGCTTTCAACATTACAGTCTGGTAGCAGCAGACCAAATTCATCCCCACCGAGTCGCGCCAGCACGTCGCTGGAACGCAGCATACTCAGCATTAACGACGCCAGTTCGCGCAGCAAAGCGTCACCCGCCGCATGCCCGGCGCTGTCATTCACCGCTTTAAAGCGATCAAGATCGATAAACACCAGGGCATGTCGCTGATGTGTACTGTTTACCGTTTGCAGCAGGATACGCAGTTGTTTCTCAAAACTGGCGCGGTTGGCGAGATGCGTCAGTGCATCATGGGAGGCGCTGTAGCTCAGCTGGCGCAGCATTTTGCGTGATTCGGTAACGTCCTGAATCACCAGAACCGAACCAATATTGCTGCCGTCCAGAGTACTTAACGGCGTAATACTGTAATGCACGTCGTAACTGCCGCCGCTCCGACAGTGCAACACCACATCTTGCTCGATCGCGGAACGTGAGGTGTCGGCACTGTAAATGTTCTCCATTAATGGTCCGTTGTCGCCAAAAGTAATATGCAACACCGTCAGGAGCGGAACACCTAACGCTTCTTCCTGCGTCCAGCCGCTCATCTTCTCCGCCACTGGATTCATAAAGGTAATTTTCATCGCCATATCAATACAGACCACGGCTTCACCGATGGAATCAAGCGTAATGTGCAGGCGCTCTTTTTCCTGAAACAATGCCTCGTTAAGCTGTTTCACTTCGGTCATATCCATATTGATGCCGAGGAGACGTTCGACTTCGCCTTCTTTATTCAGTACCCGGTTGGCGAGGGCGCGGATATGGCGAATACCGTCTTTTACGGTAATGCGAAATTCCAGTTTAAAGGGCGAGCGTGATTGCAACGAATCACGAATCACTTTTTCGGCATGCTGGCGATCTTCCGGCAGCACGCACTCGTACCACACCTGCCAGTTCGGTTTGATATGTGGAGGAATTTCATACAGCTCGAACATCCGCTTATCCCAGCTAAAAATATTCGGCTTCAACTCCCACTCCCAGATGCCAATCCCGCCCGCTTCGTTAGCCAGAGTGATGCGCTCCATCAGTTGCTGATTGACCTGTTCGGTGCGTTTTAGCTCGTTAATGTCTTCAATCTGAGCGATAAAATAGAGCGGCGTGCCATCCGTGTGGCGCACCAGTGAGACGGCAAGCAACGCCCAGACAACATCGCCATTGCGGTTGTAGTAGCGTTTTTCCATTGAATAGGTGTTTATTTCACCGCTTATCAGCTTTTCAACCTGTTGGAGATCTTTATTGAGATCCTCCGGCCAGGTCAGTTGCTGAAAGGTGAGTCCGCGCAGCTCTTCCTGACTGTACCCGAGAAACTGGCAGAGCGCTTTGTTGGTTTGCAGCCATTGTCCCTCGGTGCCCACTAACGCCATACCGATAGCGGAATATTCCATCGCGTTCCGAAAGTGGGTTTCGCTTTCGGAAATGTGTTTGCGTTCCGCACGAAAGGCATACATCACCATGGTCATGATGTTGGCGGGCAGCAGGATCAGCAAAAACGGTAGCCACGGCATATGGCTCATCAGGTACGTACGCGGCGTAGCAAGCAGGGAGGGATCCGCAGCCATCATCAGCGATACCATCATCACCGTGGTAAGGAAGATCAAAAAGGCTTCCATTCGTGGCAGGCGCACGGCGCTCCACATCAACAGCACAATAATGAAAGTAAAAGGCCACGGCAGATACAGCATCGAAAGCCAGCTTAACGTCAGTGTGATGGCTAACGTGAGCAGCGACTCAAAAAGCAACCTTGGGTTGCGATGGCGCAGCAGATAGTGTGGTTTAAATAACAATCCCAGCGGCACCAGTGCCAGAGCGCCGATGGATTCTGACAGTACCCATATCAAAAATGCCCTGAGAGGATCGTCTCCGGGCGTCAGCAGGACAACCAGAACACCCCCCAACAGAGGCGGAACAATGGCGCTGCCGAGTGCCAGACGCAGCCAGTCAGCCAGATTTTGCAAGGGGTTATACCACAGCAGCAATTTACGTAGTAGCACTGCCCCGACCACGGCTTCAACAATATTGATGGTCGTCCAGGTCATGTTCAGCGAGCTGGTGGAAAAAAGCAGGATGGATGCGGCGATATTTCCCAGCGAACAGCTCAGCGCAATTCCCGGCCACATGCGCCCGGCATGGCGATAAAACGCCACCATCATGATGGACGTCGGGAACCACAGTGGGGCGAGTTGGGTGCCAAACTGCGAAAGCTCAAGCGAGAAAAGGGTGAAGATAAACGAGACTAAACCTAAACTGACCAGGTGAAGCAGCGGGTGGGGCAGGGCAATTAATACATGCTGTGATTGTTTGCTCATTACCGCTTTATCCGCAAGACCTGGTCGCCAGTATTCGTTTCTGTGTTTATGCTAGTACAAAAGTTTTACATTTTATATGCGAATTGCTCATAAAGTGACGTAAAGGCGGATAATTTGCGCAACTGCGTATAACATTTTTTACCTTGTATAAAACTGATCAACGTAATTTGCCACCGGGAATTCTTCGTCAACAATTAACTCTGAGCGCGCGGCAACGCTATTCGACTGGTATCAGGCGGATGAAATCCCTATAATTGCCGCGTTTGGCGCTTCGTCGCCCCCTTCCTAACATCCAGGTTAATCAGGTCGCTAAATATATGACTGATCAGTCTCATCAGTGCGTCATTATCGGTATCGCTGGCGCATCGGCTTCCGGCAAGAGTCTTATTGCCAGTACCCTTTATCGTGAATTACGTGAGCAAGTCGGTGATGAACACATCGGCGTAATTCCCGAAGACTGCTATTACAAAGATCAAAGCCATCTGTCGATGGAAGAACGCGTTAAGACCAACTACGACCATCCCAGCGCGATGGATCACAGCCTGTTGCTTGAGCATTTACAAGCGTTGAAACGCGGCTCGGCAATTGACCTGCCGGTTTACAGCTATGTTGAACATACGCGTATGAAAGAAACGGTGACGGTTGAGCCGAAGAAAGTCATCATTCTCGAAGGCATTTTGTTGCTGACGGATGCGCGTTTGCGTGACGAACTTAACTTCTCCATTTTCGTTGATACCCCGCTGGATATCTGCCTGATGCGCCGCATCAAGCGTGACGTTAACGAGCGTGGGCGTTCAATGGATTCCGTGATGGCGCAATATCAAAAAACCGTGCGCCCGATGTTCCTGCAATTCATTGAGCCTTCTAAACAATATGCGGACATTATCGTGCCGCGCGGCGGGAAAAACCGCATCGCGATCGATATATTGAAAGCGAAAATAAGTCAGTTCTTTGAATAAGCTTGATAAATTGTGTACCGTTCAGTGATAACCTGGTATGCCCTTGACGTAATTGGCGTTAAGGGAGTGATGCGCGAAAGGAGAAAATGCCATGCGTCTGTGTGACCGAGATATTGAAGCCTGGCTTGATGAAGGCCGTTTGTCGATCAACCCACGTCCGCCAGTGGAGCGTATTAACGGCGCGACGGTGGATGTACGCCTGGGCAATAAATTTCGTACCTTCCGTGGTCACACGGCAGCGTTTATCGATCTGAGCGGTCCCAAAGATGAAGTGAGCGCCGCGCTTGACCGCGTGATGAGCGATGAGATCGTTCTCGACGAGGGCGAGGCGTTCTATCTTCACCCAGGAGAGTTGGCGCTGGCGGTGACGCTGGAGTCGGTGACGCTGCCAGCCGATCTGGTGGGCTGGCTGGACGGGCGTTCCTCTTTGGCGCGTCTGGGGCTGATGGTGCACGTCACCGCGCACCGTATCGATCCGGGCTGGTCTGGCTGCATTGTGCTGGAGTTCTACAACTCCGGTAAGCTGCCGCTGGCGCTGCGTCCGGGCATGTTAATTGGTGCGCTGAGCTTTGAGCCGCTTTCCGGCCCGGCGGCGCGACCTTACAACCGCCGTGAAGATGCGAAATATCGCAACCAGCAGGGCGCGGTAGCCAGCCGAATCGATAAAGACTAATTCAGGCCCATTGAGGATACCATGAGACGATTTCTGACGACGCTGATGATACCCCTGGTCGTGCTGGTGGCCGGGTTATCTGCGTTAGTGTTGCTGGTGAATCCGAATGATTTCCGCGACTATATGGTCAAGCAAGTTGCTGCACGTAGCGGTTATCAATTGCAGCTCGACGGGCCTCTGCGTTGGCACGTCTGGCCGCAGCTTAGTATCCTCTCCGGGCGAATGTCTCTCACCGCCCAGGGCGCGAGCCAGCCATTGGTTCGCGCCGACAACATGCGTCTGGACGTGGCGCTTTTACCACTACTGAGTCATCAACTGAGCGTTAAGCAGGTGATGCTAAAAGGGGCAGTGATCCAACTGACGCCGCAGACGGAAGCGGTGCGCAGTGAAGACGCTCCGGTTGCACCGCGCGACAATACCTTGCCTGATCTGTCAGACGATCGCGGATGGTCGTTTGATATATCCAGTCTTAAGGTGGCGGACAGCGTGCTGGTGTTCCAGCATGAAGATGACGAGCAGGTGACAATCCGCAATATCCGCCTGCAAATGGAACAAGATCCCCAACATCGTGGCTCATTTGAGTTCTCCGGGCGGGTTAATCGCGATCAGCGCGATCTCACGATATCCCTTAACGGTACGGTGGATGCTTCTGATTATCCGCATGATTTAACGGCGGCTATTGAACAAATTAACTGGCAGTTGCAGGGTGCAGATTTACCAAAACAAGGTATTCAGGGGCAGGGGAGTTTCCAGGCCCAGTGGCAGGAGTCACATAAACGCCTTTCATTTAACCAAATTAGTTTGACCGCCAATGACAGTACGCTGAGCGGGCAAGCACAGGTCACGCTGACAGAGAAACCGGAATGGCAGCTGAGACTGCAATTCCCGCAACTGAATCTTGACAACCTCATCCCGCTTAATGAAACAGCGAACGGTGTAAACGGTGCCGCGCAGCAGGGGCAGAGCCAATCAACGTTGCCGCGCCCGGTTATTTCTTCGCGTATTGATGAACCGGCCTATCAGGGACTGCAAGGCTTTACGGCTGATATTTTGTTGCAAGCCAGTAACGTGCGCTGGCGCGGAATGAATTTTACAGATGTTGCCACGCAAATGACCAACAAGTCGGGTTTGCTGGAAATTACTCAACTGCAGGGCAAGCTTAACGGTGGACAGGTTTCACTGCCGGGCACGCTGGACGCGACATCAATAAATCCGCGGATAAACTTCCAGCCACGGCTGGAAAACGTTGAGATTGGTACCATACTGAAGGCGTTTAACTATCCGATTTCGTTGACCGGAAAGATGTCACTGGCTGGTGATTTCTCCGGTGCTGACATAGATGCTGACGCATTCCGCCATAACTGGCAAGGACAGGCACATGTCGAAATGGCCGATACGCGCATGGAAGGGATGAACTTCCAGCAGATGATTCAGCAAGCGGTAGAACGTAATGGTGGTGATGTGAAGGCCGCTGAAAACTTCGATAACGTAACGCGTCTTGACCGCTTTACCACCGATTTGACGTTGAAGGATGGCGTCGTGACGTTAAACGACATGCAAGGTCAATCGCCTGTGCTGGCGCTGACAGGGGAAGGCATGTTGAATCTGGCAGATCAAACCTGCGACACCCAGTTTGATATTCGGGTCGTGGGTGGCTGGAACGGGGAAAGCAAACTGATTGATTTCCTTAAAGAAACGCCAGTACCGCTGCGGGTTTATGGCAACTGGCAGCAACTCAATTACAGTCTGCAAGTGGATCAGTTACTGCGCAAACATCTACAGGACGAAGCGAAACGTCGTCTGAATGACTGGGCCGAGCGGAATAAAGATTCCCGCAATGGCAAAGATGTGAAGAAGTTGCTGGAGAAGATGTAGGTTACCAGGTGACCAGTCCTGTAGGCCTGATAAGACGCGTAAAGCGTCGCATCAGGCGTTCGCGGCGGCACTATTATATTCTGAATATGTAAGATCGAAGGCTGTTCCGTTCACTTGATGTTCCTCGCTACTATGGAACGC
>OGXJ01002227.1_pt1 | contig 13315 bp, 12 predicted proteins | sample 1576231 | NCBI WGS metagenome assembly OGXJ01 (sample SAMEA3541539, study PRJEB24748) | human gut metagenome | biome: human gut; feature: human-associated habitat; material: faeces | place: China | collected 2012
CTATATCCATCAACGCTCTGGCGCAATCTCAGCAGTAGGTTTTCATTTTCTGACATGCAAAATCCTTAATGCGTTTCTCTGCCGATAGTGTGGCGGAAAGTAGGGGAGAGATGCTAGTCATTTTAAAAAAGTATGATCGGTGCCCTGGTTTTTGATGGTAATTTTCATTTTTATAATTAGTTGCGGTAAAAATTTTCATCAAAGAGCGGGGAGATGAAAAAATGATGCAAATATTTAGCGGCGCTTCGTCAGGCGCATGGTTTGAAAAAGCGCAGCGGTTCGGCAAATCGTTCATGCTGCCGATTGCGGTATTGCCCGCAGCGGGGTTGTTGTTGGGGATTGGTGGGGCTCTGTCGAATCCCAATACGCTGACGGCCTACCCATTCTTGAATGTCGACTGGCTGCAGGCAATTTTCACGATCATGACCAGCGCAGGTTCTATCGTGTTTGCCAACCTGTCGGTGCTTTTTGCGGTTGGTGTTGCCGTGGGACTGGCGAAAACGGATAAAGGCACGGCGGGCCTTGCGGCATTGCTGGCTTTTCTGGTGATGAATGCCACCATCAATGCTTTGTTAACGCTCAACGGAACGTTGGCGCACGAAAATCCAGGTGCTGTGGGCCAAGGGATGACGCTGGGCATTCAGACGCTGGAAACGGGCGTTTTTGGCGGGGTCGTGATTGGTCTGGTCACCTGCGCACTGCATAACCGTTTCAATAAAGTCTCACTCCCTCAGTTTCTTGGCTTTTTCAGTGGTTCGCGTTTTGTACCGATTATCAGTTCGCTTGCCGCGATTGTAGTGGGGGTGATCATGACGGTGGTATGGCCGCATTTCCAGAAGCTCATTTTTGGACTGGGCGGTCTGGTGGATGCGACGGGCTATCTGGGGACGCTACTGTATGGTTTCATTCTGCGTATGCTTGGCCCACTGGGTTTACACCATATCTTTTATTTGCCGTTCTGGACAACAGCGCTGGGAGGGAGCGAAATCGTCAACGGTCAACTGGTCGAAGGCACCCAGCGTATTTTCTTTGCCCAACTTGCCGATCCCAATACGCAGCAGTTTTATGCCGGTACCTCGCGCTTTATGTCCGGGCGCTTTATCACCATGATGTTTGGCCTGCTTGGCGCATGCCTCGCGATGTACCACACGGCAAAACCGGAGAAGAGAAAGCTTGTCGCCGGACTGCTGTTGTCGGCGGCCCTGACTTCTTTCCTGACGGGCATCACTGAGCCTATTGAGTTCTCCTTCCTGTTTGTGGCTCCGGTGTTATATGTCATTCACGCCTTCTTCGATGGTCTGGCGTTTATGATGGCGCATATTTTACATATCACTATTGGGCAAACCTTTTCGGGTGGACTGATCGATTTCCTCCTCTTCGGCGTGCTACAGGGGGAAGCGAAAACCAACTGGATGTACGTCCCCTTGGTTGGGGTTCCGTGGTTCTTTCTTTACTACTTCACCTTCCGTTATTTGATTAACCGTTTTAACTGGCTGACGCCCGGGCGCGAGAACACAGCCCAGGTGGAGTCCGGTCTGCCTCAGAGCGAACGCGCAGCGGCAGTCATCGCCGGACTGGGAGGCAAAGAGAATCTGGAAGAGGTGGACTGTTGCGCCACACGCTTACGCGTGACGGTGAAAGAGAGCAGCAAGGTAGATGAAGCTGCGCTGAAAGCGACCGGAGCGCGTGGCGTAATTATTCGCGGCAACGGTGTTCAGGTGATTTATGGCCCGCATGTCACCATAATTAAAAATGAAGTCGAAGAGATCTTATCATGATGAAAACTGTACTGGATTCCCTGAAAGGTAAACTAATTGTCTCCTGCCAGGCGCTGGAAAATGAACCCCTGCACAGCCCGTTTATTATGTCGCGTATGGCGCTGGCGGCAGCGCAGGGCGGTGCGGCAGGTATCCGTGCTAACAGCGTGGTAGATATTCGCTCGATCAAAGAGAGCGTCTCCCTGCCGGTAATAGGGATTATCAAGCGTGATTATCCGGGCTGCGAGGTGTTTATTACGGCCACTTTGCAGGAAGTGGATGAGCTGATGACCGTTGAGCCGGAAATTATTGCTCTGGATGCGACAGCGCGCCCGCGCCCCGGTGGGCAAATGCTGGAAGAGCTGGTTATGCAAATCCGTGTCCGCTATCCGTCCGTACTGCTGATGGCGGATATCGCCACCGTCGATGAGGCGGTAACAGCCGAGCGGCTGGGTTTTGACTGCGTGGGCACCACGCTCTATGGCTATACCGCGGACACTGCCGGGCATGTAATGGTGGATAACGACTGCGGTTTTTTACGTGAGGTGTTGGCGGCGGTCACAATACCGGTCGTGGCGGAAGGTAATATCGATACCCCGGAACGCGCCGCACGTTGCCTGGCATTAGGCGCGCATACCGTGGTGGTTGGAGGCGCTATCACGCGTCCGCAGCAGATAACGGCACGATTTGTCGCGGCGATCGCCTCGTAAAGCATCGATGGGGCATGATACTTTGGCGGGGATCTGCGATAATTAACGTTTATCCCCATATTGAGAGCGCTATGCAGTACCCGATTAACGAGATGTTCCAGACCCTGCAAGGTGAGGGTTACTTTACCGGCGTCCCCGCCATTTTTATTCGTTTACAGGGATGCCCGGTTGGCTGTGCCTGGTGCGACACCAAACACACCTGGGAAAAGCTTGAGGATCGGGAAGTCTCCCTTTTCAGCATTCTGGCGAAGACCAAAGAGAGTGATAAGTGGGGGGCGGCGAGCAGTGAAGACTTGCTGGCTGTCATTGGTCGCCAGGGATACACCGCGCGGCATGTGGTGATTACGGGGGGGGAGCCTTGCATTCATGATTTGCTGCCACTGACTGACCTACTCGAAAAGAACGGTTTTAGCTGCCAGATCGAAACCAGTGGTACTCATGAAGTACGCTGCACACCGAATACCTGGGTTACCGTATCGCCAAAGCTGAACATGCGCGGCGGCTATGAAGTGTTGTCACAGGCACTGGAGCGAGCCAACGAAATCAAGCATCCTGTGGGGCGCGTACGCGATATTGAAGCACTGGATGAACTACTGGCAACGCTGACCGATGATAAACCGCGAGTCATTGCACTGCAGCCGATTAGCCAAAAGGATGATGCCACACGATTGTGCATTGAAACCTGTATTGCGCGTAATTGGCGTTTGTCGATGCAAACACATAAATATTTAAATATTGCCTAATTACACATTTATAAGCGTTATAAATGGGTGGAACTTGTAAAGAATTCCACTCATTTGTATTATTTGTCGCCCCTGAAAACTCATCCATCTTGCCCATCCCGGACTAATCATTATCATTCTCTACAAATTCTGCGGCGTTAATTTTTCGCTGGAGTGAAAATTATTGCGGCGAAGTTTGGTAGATTTTAGTTTGTATAGAGTTATTTTAAATATTTACCTTTTTAATCAAAAGATTAAGTGCTCTTTAACATAATGGATGTGTTGTTTGTGTGATACTGTAAAGTTGGTAGATTGTGACTGGCTTAAAAAATCATTAATTAATAATAGGTTATGTTTAGAGAGTTCCCCGCGCCAGCGGGGATAAACCGTTCGCTGGCAATCCACTCAGGAATTTCGGGAAGAGTTCCCCGCGCCAGCGGGGATAAACCGGGCAGTACCGACATGGACGGTCACCACGAGTTGAGTTCCCCGCGCCAGCGGGGATAAACCGTGTATAGCGCCAAAATTGACGAAAGACATGTTGAGTTCCCCGCGCCAGCGGGGATAAACCGGTTGTAGCTGACAATGTAAATCATGGATTTACGAGTTCCCCGTGCCAGCGGGGATAACCATTCAGGTATGTTCAGGCCGGGCAGTTTCCCGCCCGGCCTTCCTCACTTACGCATTCGACCAGCTCTGGATCGAATCCGCATTCCCCATGCATCACTTCATACGATTTTTTCAGTATTACATCATTATGTTTGGTTAGGTCTTTGAAAATGCCTTTATTCATCGCGTCGTAGCGTTTGGCATTGCTCTCAATCGGTATAAAGATATCTTTCACGCGAACCATTTTGTCGACAGCCGTTGCGTAATCCGGGTATAGTCCCAGACCTACCGCCGTATTAATCGCTGCCCCTAGACTTGCACAACCGTTAATGGCGTTACGTCGTGCCGGAAGGTTGAACATGTCGGCAAAAATCTGCATAAACAGATCGCTGTTCGAACCGCCGCCAGTAATGATCACATGCTTTGCAAAGTGATTCATTTCATTACGCATATTGTCGTAATTGTTCTTCAGCGTCAGAGCCACGCTTTCCAGTATCGAACGATATATCCATGCGTAACGCGCAAGCGCTGCCTGCAATACCGGCACCAATAATAATAATGTCGCAGTCATCTTCCGTGTCATACCCCAAATATCCAGACTCAACTCCCTGACCGAGCCTTACTTAAGGGAAATTGACCGCCGACACACTCTTATCATTCGCCGCGATAGATACAACCTGCGGTGCAGGTTTCTTTTACCATCACCGCACTTAACAGCGGCACAACGGGTTTAACCTGATCCCAAATCCATTTTGCTAAAACTTCGCTGGTTGGGTTTTCCAGACCTGGAATATCATTGAGATAATGGTGATCGAGGCGCTCGTAGGTTGGCTTAAACGCCGCTTTCAGTTCAGCGAAATCGATAATCCAGCCCGTATGCGGATCGACTTCCCCGGTAATTTCCAGTCGCACCATAAAGGAATGCCCGTGCAGGCGACCACATTTATGCCCTTCCGGGACGTGTGGTAAGCGGTGAGCGGCTTCGAAGGTGAAATCTTTAAATAACGTGGTGGACATCATAATTTCTCTACAGGACGATAAAACCGCCGTAGAGTACCGGAAAGGCTGTTTTTTCGCATTATCTAAAACGACTTTGTTGCGCAAAATCGCTGATTTATCTTATTGATGGGCAATATTCATTTGTTTTTCATTAGGTTGGTTAATCTATTTTGTTGTTAAAGACTATTGCTAAAACAGGTTAGTCGATTTGGTTATTAGTTATCGCTATCCCGTCTTTAATCCACACCGTTCACCCCGTTAACCTTACCTTCTCTTCTGTTTTATGGGCGCTGACAGGGCGCAGAAACAGCTTTGCTTACTGGAACATAACGACGCATGACGACACAGGTCCCACCTTCCGCGTTGCTTCCGTTGAACCCGGAGCAACTGGCACGCCTTCAGGCGGCCACGACCGATTTAACTCCCACCCAGCTTGCCTGGGTTTCTGGCTATTTCTGGGGCGTGCTCAACCAGCAGCCTGCTGCGCTTGCAGCGACGCCAGCGCCCGCCGCAGAAATGCCGGGTATAACTATTATCTCTGCTTCGCAAACCGGCAATGCGCGCCGGGTTGCTGAAGCATTACGCGATGATTTATTAGCAGCAAAACTGAACGTTAAGCTGGTGAACGCGGGCGACTATAAATTCAAACAAATCGCCAGCGAAAAACTGCTTATCGTGGTGACGTCAACGCAAGGGGAAGGGGAACCACCGGAAGAAGCCGTCGCGCTGCATAAGTTCCTGTTCTCCAAAAAAGCGCCGAAGCTGGAAAACACCGCGTTTGCCGTGTTTAGCCTCGGCGATAGTTCTTATGAATTTTTCTGCCAGTCCGGGAAAGATTTTGACAGCAAGCTGGCGGAACTGGGTGGTGAACGCCTGCTCGACCGTGTCGATGCCGATGTTGAATACCAGGCTGCTGCCAGCGAGTGGCGCGCCCGCGTGGTTGATGCGCTTAAATCGCGTGCGCCTGTCGCGGCACCTTCGCAATCCGTCGCTACTGGCGCGGTAAATGAAATCCACACCAGCCCGTACAGCAAAGACGCGCCGCTGGTGGCTAGCCTCTCTGTTAACCAGAAAATTACCGGGCGTAACTCTGAAAAAGACGTTCGCCATATCGAAATTGACTTAGGTGACTCGGGTCTGCGTTACCAGCCGGGTGACGCGCTGGGTGTCTGGTATCAGAACGATCCGGCACTGGTGAAAGAACTTGTCGAACTGCTGTGGCTGAAAGGCGATGAACCTGTCACCGTCGAGGGCAAAACGTTGCCTCTGAACGAAGCGCTACAGTGGCACTTCGAACTGACCGTCAACACCGCCAACATTGTTGAGAATTACGCCACGCTTACCCGCAGTGAAACACTGCTGCCGCTGGTGGGCGATAAAGCGAAGTTACAGCATTACGCCGCGACGACGCCGATTGTTGACATGGTGCGTTTCTCCCCGGCACAGCTTGATGCCGAAGCGCTAATTAATCTGCTGCGCCCGCTGACCCCGCGCCTGTATTCCATCGCCTCCTCGCAGGCTGAAGTCGAGAACGAAGTACACGTCACCGTTGGCGTGGTGCGTTACGACGTGGAAGGCCGCGCCCGTGCCGGTGGTGCCTCCAGCTTCCTCGCGGACCGCGTGGAAGAAGAGGGCGAAGTCCGCGTATTTATCGAACATAACGATAACTTCCGCCTGCCCGCTAACCCGGAAACCCCGGTGATTATGATTGGCCCAGGCACCGGCATCGCGCCGTTCCGCGCCTTTATGCAGCAACGTGCTGCCGACGAAGCACCGGGTAAAAACTGGCTGTTCTTTGGCAACCCGCACTTTACGGAAGATTTCCTCTACCAGGTGGAGTGGCAGCGCTACGTCAAAGAGGGTGTGCTGACGCGGATCGATCTCGCCTGGTCGCGCGATCAAAAAGAAAAAGTTTACGTACAAGACAAACTGCGCGAACAGGGCGCGGAGCTGTGGCGCTGGATCAATGACGGTGCCCACATTTATGTCTGCGGCGACGCTAATCGCATGGCGAAAGACGTTGAGCAGGCACTTCTGGAAGTGATTGCCGAATTTGGTGGCATGGACACCGAAGCGGCTGATGAATTTTTAAGTGAGCTGCGCGTAGAGCGCCGTTATCAGCGAGATGTCTACTAATGAGCGAAAAACATCCAGGGCCTTTAGTGGTCGAAGGAAAACTGACAGACGCCGAGCGCATGAAGCTTGAGAGCAACTACCTGCGCGGCACCATTGCGGAAGATTTAAACGACGGTCTGACCGGCGGCTTTAAGGGCGACAACTTCCTGCTGATCCGCTTCCACGGCATGTATCAGCAGGATGACCGCGACATCCGCGCCGAACGTGCTGAACAGAAGCTGGAGCCGCGCCACGCGATGCTGCTTCGCTGTCGTCTGCCGGGTGGGGTGATTACCACCAAACAGTGGCAGGCGATCGACAAATTTGCCGGTGAAAACACCATCTATGGCAGCATTCGCCTGACCAACCGCCAGACGTTTCAGTTCCACGGCATTCTGAAAAAGAACGTCAAACCGGTGCACCAGATGCTGCACTCGGTTGGTCTTGATGCGCTGGCGACCGCTAACGACATGAACCGTAACGTACTCTGCACCTCGAACCCTTACGAGTCGCAGCTACACGCGGAAGCGTATGAATGGGCGAAGAAAATCTCTGAACATCTGCTGCCGCGTACCCGCGCGTATGCGGAGATCTGGCTCGATCAGGAAAAAGTCGCCACCACCGATGAAGAACCGATCCTCGGTCAGACTTATTTGCCGCGTAAATTCAAAACCACGGTAGTGATCCCGCCGCAGAACGATATCGATCTGCATGCCAACGACATGAACTTCGTGGCGATCGCCGAAAACGGCAAGCTGGTGGGCTTCAACTTGCTGGTGGGCGGTGGGCTTTCTATCGAACACGGCAACAAGAAAACCTACGCCCGCACCGCAAGCGAGTTTGGCTATCTGCCGCTGGAGCATACGCTGGCGGTGGCGGAAGCTGTCGTGACAACTCAGCGTGACTGGGGTAACCGAACCGATCGTAAAAATGCCAAAACCAAATACACGCTGGAACGCGTGGGGGTTGAGACGTTTAAAGCGGAAGTGGAGCGTCGCGCGGGGATCAAATTTGAACCGATCCGTCCGTATGAGTTCACCGGACGTGGCGATCGTATTGGCTGGGTTAAGGGCATTGATGATAACTGGCACCTGACGCTGTTTATCGAAAATGGTCGCATCCTTGATTATCCGGGGCGTCCGCTGAAAACCGGCCTGCTGGAGATCGCAAAGATCCACAAAGGTGATTTCCGCATTACGGCGAACCAGAATCTGATCATCGCCGGTGTGCCGGAAAGCGAGAAAGCGAAGATCGAGAAGATCGCCAAAGAGAGCGGGTTAATGAATGCCGTCACGCCGCAGCGTGAAAACTCGATGGCCTGCGTGTCATTCCCGACTTGCCCGCTGGCGATGGCGGAAGCGGAGCGTTTCCTGCCGTCTTTTATCGACAACATCGATAATTTAATGGCGAAACATGGTGTCAGCGATGAGCATATCGTGATGCGTGTAACAGGCTGCCCGAACGGTTGTGGTCGCGCGATGCTGGCGGAAGTGGGCCTGGTGGGTAAAGCACCGGGTCGCTACAACCTGCATCTTGGCGGCAACCGCATTGGGACACGTATCCCACGGATGTATAAAGAAAACATCACCGAGCCGGAAATCCTGGCGTCGCTTGATGAACTGATAGGGCGCTGGGCGAAAGAGCGCGAAGCGGGTGAAGGCTTCGGCGACTTTACGGTGCGTGCGGGCATCATTCGCCCGGTGCTCGATCCGGCGCGCGATTTGTGGGATTAACCATCAGCCCGGTCTTGTAGGCCTGATAAGACGCGTGAGCGTCGCATCAGGCAAGGCAAACAGTGAGGAATCTATGTCCAAACTCGATCTAAACGCCCTGAACGAACTGCCGAAGGTAGATCGCATTCTGGCGCTGGCAGAAACTAACGCCGAACTGGAAAAACTGGACGCTGAAGGCCGCGTCGCCTGGGCGCTGGAAAATCTGCCCGGTGAATATGTACTTTCCTCCAGCTTTGGCATTCAGGCGGCGGTGAGCCTGCATCTGGTGAATCAGATTCGCCCGGATATTCCGGTGATCCTCACCGATACGGGTTACTTGTTCCCGGAAACCTACCGCTTTATTGACGAGTTAACGGACAAACTCAAGCTCAACCTGAAAGTGTACCGCGCTACCGAAAGCGCCGCCTGGCAGGAAGCACGTTACGGAAAACTATGGGAGCAGGGCGTTGAAGGCATTGAAAAGTACAATGACATCAACAAAGTCGAACCGATGAACCGGGCGCTGAAAGAACTGAATGCGCAAACGTGGTTTGCTGGCCTGCGGCGTGAACAATCCGGCAGCCGTGCCAATTTACCGGTGTTGGCAATTCAGCGTGGCGTATTTAAAGTGCTGCCGATTATCGACTGGGATAACCGAACTATTTATCAGTACCTGCAAAAACATGGCCTGAAATATCACCCATTATGGGACGAAGGATATTTATCGGTGGGCGATACCCATACAACCCGTAAATGGGAACCTGGCATGGCGGAAGAAGAAACGCGTTTCTTTGGCTTAAAAAGGGAATGTGGGTTACACGAAGGGTAAATATTGCCGGATAAATTAAACGCCTCTGTCAGAAATGATGGGGGCGTTTTTATTTTGCGAGCAGCATTCCTGATTTTAAACGTGAAAATAGCAGAGGGAATCAGCAGGCATAGAATGGCGTCGGGTGCTTGAGGCTGTCTGGCGTTGAGCATTCGCGAGGTTCCAGATGGACAAAAGCCCCAGGCGATATTTCTATCAACCTGAGGCCAGCGTTCGAACCTAAGCAATTCGGATGTTAGTCTCTTCTTTGCAGGGAGGCAAGACATGCTGACAAAATATGCCCTTGTGGCAATCATCGTACTGTGTTGTACAGTACTGGGATTCACGCTGATGGTAGGCGACTCGTTGTGTGAGTTGAGTATCAGAGAACGTGGTATGGAGTTTAAGGCAGTTCTCGCTTACGAATCGAAGAAGTAGCCACCACGCGGGGGGTAAAATCCCGCGTACTGAATTGTGATGGTTTGGTCTCCTGCACCCTTTTTAATTTATATTGTTTATGTGAATATTATGCCTGTGTTTATTATTTATATGTTTTATAGATGAAAACCATTGAATTATTCACAATGTAAATATTTTAATGAACGATATATATCACAGATAATTTTTAATATATGCGTAAATATCCTTTAAGTTTTACGAAAGGATAAAAACATTGTGACTTTCTTTGATTTCTGGGGAAAAAACCGACGCGGCGAGAAAGAGGGCGGCGACGACTATCATCTACTTTGCTGGCATTCGCTGGATGTAGCCGCGATGGGCTATTTAATGGTTAAAAGCAATTGCTTCGGGCTGGCTGACTATTTTCGTCAACTAGGTTTCGATGATACGGAGCAGGCAGCACAATTTTTCGCCTGGCTATTGTGCTGGCACGATATTGGAAAATTTGCCCGCTCTTTTCAGCAACTTTATCTGCATCCACAACTCAAGGTTCCGGAAGGCGCAAGAAAAAATAACGAAAAGATCTCTCATTCAACGCTGGGTTACTGGTTGTGGAATCATTATTTAATTGAATGTGACGAGTTGCTTCCTTCCTCTTCACTCTCTCCCCGCAAACTTAAACGGGTAATAGCGATGTGGATGCCCATGAGCACGGGGCATCATGGTCGCCCACCTGACCGTATTGATGAACTGGATAATTTTCTGCCTGAAGACAAAGTTGCCGCGCGAGATTTTCTCCTTGAAATCAAGTCACTGTTCCCGCTCATAGAGATCCCCACATTCTGGGATGATGACGAGGACGTTGAACTTATAAAACAACTTTCCTGGTATATCTCTGCAACCGTCGTACTTGCAGACTGGACAGGATCGTCAACGAGATTTTTTCCACGCGTCGCACACCCAATGGATATTAAAGATTACTGGCAGAAGGCTTTAGTGCAGGCTCAAAACGCCTTAACCGTCTTTCCTCCAAAAGCAGAAACCGCACCTTTCACCGGAATTAATACACTGTTTCCTTTTATTGAGAATCCGACACCGTTACAGCAAAAGGTGCTGGAACTGGATATCAGCCGGCCCGGGCCACAGTTATTTATTCTGGAGGATGTAACCGGCGCAGGTAAAACAGAAGCGGCGCTTATCCTGGCGCACAGGTTGATAGCTGCGGGGAAAGCTCAGGGGCTGTTTTTTGGTCTGCCAACAATGGCAACGGCCAATGCCATGTACGATCGGCTGGTCAAAACCTGGCTTGCTTTCTATTCGCCAGAATCCCGCCCCAGCCTGGTGCTGGCACACAGTGCCCGCACATTAATGGACCGCTTTAATGACTCACTCTGGTCCGGTGATTTAGTCGGGTCAGAAGAACCGGATGAACAAACGTTCAGTCAGGGATGTGCAGCCTGGTTTGCCGACAGTAACAAGAAGGCTTTACTGGCTGAAATTGGCGTCGGCACGCTGGATCAGGCGATGATGGCAGTGATGCCGTTTAAACATAATAATCTGCGGCTTCTGGGGTTGAGTAACAAAATCCTGCTGGCTGATGAGATCCACGCCTGTGACGCTTACATGTCGTGCATTCTTGAAGGGCTGATCGAGCGGCAGGCGCGTGGCGGAAACAGCGTTATTTTGCTTTCTGCTACGTTATCTGTGTTCCCCGCGCCAGCGGGGATAAACCGCCATTCTTGTTGTCGTTCATCAAGCGCAGGGGGTGTTCCCCGCGCCAGCGGGGATAAACCGGGTAAATAACACAGCGTTTGAAACAGGCAAAAGTGTTCCCCGCGCCAGCGGGGATAAACCGGCGCAATACGGTGCGGTTTTCCCGGAAGTAAACCGGGCGCACTGGATGCGATGATGGGTATGACTTAGAATTCCCCGCCCCTGCGGTAGAACTCCCAGCTCCCATTTTCAAACTCCTCAAGACGCCTTCGCCAGCTCCTTCACCAGCGGTAGCATTATCCGCATAACATCACGGCAGCGACGTTCTATTCTTCCAGGAAGTGCCTTATCAATATGTTGTTGATTATCCAGTCTTACGTCATGCCAGCTATTTCCCGCCGGGAAGGCAGGTGTTTTTGCGCGTTGCTGATAACCATCCTTATTCCCAAGATTCCAGTTAGTCGCTTCCACCGAAAGTACAGCAATGCCCGCTTTGTCGAATATTTCTGCGTCATTACAACACCCAGTGCCTTTCGGATAATTTTTATTCAAACCCGGATTGGTCGTTGCGGCTATTCCGTGACTGCGCGCAATTGCCAGCGCCCTGTCGCGCGTTAATTTCCTTACTGCTTCAGGGGTTTTTACACCGCTGTTGAAATACAATTTATCGCCAACAATTAAGTTATCGAGATCAATCACCAGCAGCGTATTTTTCTTTTCGGTGTCACTCATCCGCTTGAGTAAATTCTCAGCGCCTAATTTCCCTTCCTCTTCGCCGCTGGTCGCCACAAATCGAATACCATACTCGGTAGGCGTATTTTTCAGGCGTTCTGCCAGTTCCAGCATGACACCTAAACCTGCGGCGTTATCATCCATTCCTTGTAACGTCAGCCCGCCGAGATTGGCATCGGCGTCAGCATCGCTCAGCGGGGCGTAAGTATCCAGATGCGCCATAATGATGATCTGCTGCGGCGCTTTGCCTTCATGAGCGGCAATCACCGTACTTCCTGTCACGTTATGCCAGTTCTTGCGATTATCGCGGGCGGTATAAATATACCGACTATTAAATGTCCGAATATCACTGCGATAACCCATTTGCTGAAACTGTTGGCGAATATAATCGGCAGATAACATTTCTGCAGGAGTTCCGGTCATGCGTCCCGGAAAGAAAGTAGCAATATGTCGTGCCTGAGTATTAGCAAAATCGCCAGGTTTAGGTAACGAGGCGTGTACGGGGAGAATAAAGCATACGCCGAGCGCCAGGGCAGCGGTACGGTGGCGCAATGCGGAAAACATAGTGAGTCCTTAAATACCATGCAAATTTTTTTACCGCCATAGTATGAAACTGCCGCTGCGCTAAAACAATTTCAAATCTTCCTAAACGCCCGAAATCCGGTGGCTTAAGCACTTTTTGATATTAGCTTTGCCAAATCGTTATTCCGTTAAGGAACTACTCATTCTAATTGGTAATTTCATTCGTTCACTTACGCTCCCTATAGTCGAAACATCTGATGGCAAGAAAAATAGCGGTATTGCAAAGGAACGGTTATGGATCAAAAACGACTCACTCACCTGCGGCAACTGGAGGCGGAAAGCATCCACATTATTCGCGAGGTGGCGGCAGAATTCTCAAATCCGGTGATGCTCTACTCTATCGGTAAAGATTCCAGCGTCATGCTGCATCTGGCGCGCAAGGCGTTTTATCCAGGTACGCTGCCTTTCCCGTTGCTGCATCCCCGGTGGCAACGGCACATTGGATTTTGCCCGGCTG
>OGXJ01002229.1_pt1 | contig 13311 bp, 12 predicted proteins | sample 1576231 | NCBI WGS metagenome assembly OGXJ01 (sample SAMEA3541539, study PRJEB24748) | human gut metagenome | biome: human gut; feature: human-associated habitat; material: faeces | place: China | collected 2012
GCATTGTTATGGAAAGAGAAGGCTGCTGAAGGTGGTAATTCTAAAGTGCAAGGCAAGTTGGCAAAATGGTACTTCAAAGGATATGGAACCGCAAGAAATTATGAAAAGGCTCTCTTTTGGTTTATTAAATCGAAACTTGATAAAAAAGAAAATATAGTCGGCATTGAAAGCCTCTTCGATTTTATTAAGCATAAAGCAAATGATGGAAATGCTTTGTTTCAGTATTTGCTGGCAAAATGTTATGCTTATGGTGCATTTGTGCCGAAAAATCGACTTTTGTCGATGATGTGGTATGAAAAATCCGCTGCTAATGGTTTCGTGGAATCGCTTATTAAATTGCGTCGTGTAGATTCAATATCAACAGAGGCCACAGATGAAGAAAAGTCAGCGGGAGTGAAGGATGAATACGGTGTACTGTATTCTCAGGATTGGAAGAAGGTTTTGTCATGTAGCTATGTTCATTGTAAATCTTACAATATACGCAAAGGAACTCGTGTTATTTGTGACGGAGCTTTTTGCAATCAAAATATTGAGCAATTGATTATCCCATCTTCAGTCGTTACGATAGGAGATAATCCCTTCACAAGTAATCCACGCTACCATGATACTAAAATCGCAATAAAGAATCAGTCCCCAAACTATATTGTCAATAAGGATGTTTTATATACAAAAGATGGTCGTACGATAGTGGCATATTGGGGTGAACAGAAACAATTCACAGTACCAGATCATGTTATATATATTGCTAATGGATGTTTCTCAAATGCAAGAAATCTTGAAAATATTTTCGTACCGCAAGGTGTCGAATCTATTGGGCGTATGGCATTTGTAGATTGTTATTCGCTTAAATCATTGGATTTGCCAAAGAGCGTAAATTTTATTGGAGAATCTGCTTTCTGGGGATGTGAAGCATTGGAGGAAATATGGTCATTAGGTTCCATTAAAACGATTGAGCCTAATACCTTTGAAGGTTGTAACTTAAAGTATGTTCACTTGTCATCATGTTTAGTTTCAATAATGGATAATGCGTTTATTTCAAATAGCGAATTGAGAAATATTGATTTACCAGACACTCTTGAAACAATCGGAAATCATGCCTTCGCATATTGTAGCAAATTGAAACGTATTAACTTGGGAGATTCTGTTAAATTTATTGGAGATTTTTGCTTTTATGGGTGTGCTATACAAGAGGTTCGTATTCCTTCATCTTTAACGAATTTAGGTATAAGACCATTTGATAAGGTGACAAATATCTTTACAAAACATGACTGTCAATATAAAGCTGAAAAAGGAATGCTAATAAATCAGGCAACAAAAACCTTGGAATGCTATTTCGGTGTTAGTTCAGCGATTACATTAAAAGGAATTAAATCAATATCCCCATTGGCATTTTACGAATCAAGAGTTGTAGAAGTTGTTCTGTCTGATGATATTATTTCATTGCCAGAATACGCCTTCTATAATTCGCAGAATCTAATAAATGTAAAATTGTCCGAGCGGTTGGAATTTATTGGAACTGGATCTTTCTATGGATGCGAAAAATTATGTGGTATATCCATTCCAAAGTCAGTACAAGAGGTAAAAAGTGCCGCACTTGGCAGATGTGTTTCATTAGAAAGAATAGAATTAAAAGGAGCAGCGACAAATATCTCAGAATCAATAATTGAATATAAAGATTACGAACATTTTCCATCTGCATACCATTCGCATTGCATGCTAATGGGGTGTTGTACATCAGATATATCAGATTACGACTATGAACCCAATATAGAGTCGTTCAAGTGCATTACTGTAGTTGTTCCTAAATCTACTAAGAATAAATATACTTTTAAACCCGTATATCATTTTGAAAGGTACCAGCGTGAAATGGACAGAAGATTTGAAATTATAGAGAACGATGAAAACAGCTAATATTATGAAAGTTGACCGTTTGCGAATGGGTACAGATGGTCAGGGCATAACCACGCTTGTAGCTTTCTATAAATGTCCACTAAACTGCAAGTATTGCATAAACCACAAATGTCATTTAATTGATTCTAACTCCAAAGTTTCCACCATTGAGCTTTACAACCATGTCAAAATAGACCAATTGTACTTTGCGGCTACAGGTGGAGGATTAACTTTCGGTGGCGGAGAACCATTACTCCAAGCTTCCTTTATCCAAGATGTTTTGAAACTCGGTGCTAAGAGCTGGCATACAACAATAGAGACATCCCTAAACGTTCCTTACAAAGAATGGTGCAGCTTGATTGATTTTGTTGATGAATGGATTGTTGATGTCAAAGACATGAATCCGTCCATTTATAAATGCTATACGAGTAAAGATAATGCAATTGTCATAGACAATCTGAAAAAGTTTGTGGATTTAGGGCTTGCAGAAAATGTTCTTATTCGTTTACCTTTTATTAAAGACTTTAACACGGAAACAGATATTCGTAGTAGTTACCAAAAACTTGAGCAAATGGGTTACTCTCGGTTTGATAAATTTTCTTATAAGATAGTATAATGGATGGTAGAACAAAATGCAAAATACTTAAGGGTATTCGTCAGAGAATCGCAGATATAAATGGAGTCAATTATGAACCATATTCCTGTTCGAACAATGGTGATTGTAAAGGCACTTGTGCTCAATGTGAAAAAGAGTTAGATTGGCTATGGGCACAGCTAAAGCAGAAAGAATCTCTAGGGTATAGAATATACGTAACACCTAAAGATTTGGAAGACTACGAATCTCATAACAGTATGACAAGACGTGAAACTAATACAATATAGAGTATGGCAGACATAAAAGATTTATATGATCAGATCTCAAAAATTCTGGAGGTTCAGGGATATAAAGAGTTTCAAGAACGTGCAGAGACTCTATATTACGATGAATCGGGTAATGACAAACATCTTATTATCAAGGGAGAAAAGCTGAATACGAATTACGATGCCGTGTTCGTATTAGGTGGTGTCCAATCTGAAGAATCATTATCAATAGACGAGTTAAAGGATTCTCTTGGAATAGAAAGAACAAGAGAACTTAAAGCAAAGAATGATTTAAAGGGTTCATTCCTTGGTATTTTGAAAAAGACTAAAGTTACAAATGTATTGAAACTGATTGAAGGAAAAGGATGGCACATACACTTTAATGCAGTTCAAGTTTTGTATTATAGTTTTGTTGACATCATTGATTCTATAGAAGGGTTAGATTCAGATCCATATGAGTTTAAAGCAGTATTATATGATATGCTAAAAACAACACCAGACTCAACTGTCGCCCATTTCAAAAAATATAAATATCCCAATATAAAGGACACGGAAATCAAGGATTTCATAAAAGGTCTTTTATATTTCGTTGAGCAATCAATAAAAACTGATACTGCAAAATGTTTGATATATCCATACAAACTAATTCTAAGACGATGTCTTGAAAATGCACTTAACCAAAAGAATTTGACTTTCATTCAAGATGAGACTCCTCATGAGTGGGTTAAAGACTATCTTCAGTTCTATCGCCAAGAAATAATTACATTTCGACATAAGACATTATTATTTGATCAAGAAAAACAAGTACAGGCCAAACTGTCTTCTGAAAACCTAAAGTATGAGGGGAATGTATTATGTCACTACTCATTTTGCGATTCGTCTATTAATGCGATGATACAACTAAGTGATTACATTGTTGGTATATTACGAAAGTACTTTATTTTCCTTGATCGTCTTCAACCAAATGTGGATGCAGATATAGATTCTTTTGATAAGGTACAGATGCAGAATTTTGAACTGCTTAATAAAATATTGAAAAGATCACTTCAATATAATCCTTTATTTATAAACACAATAATGAGCATACATTGCAGAAAGAAAATGGAACTGTACATAGACAAATATGGAAAGGTTTGAGTGCTTTCGTAAAACGCTATCAACAGAAACGGAGCTTTTGCACCCTCTTGTAACGGTTCAAACCATAATTCGGCATAATACGACTCAAAAACTGGCCGTTGATAGAGTAAAGCATCATTAAAACGTTCAAGTCATTGGGTAAATAACATTCCGGTCATCCGAGTCCCCTAATGTCAGAACTTTTATTTGTTTATGAATGCGATAACAAAATACCCAATGGATATAACCGTGTATAAGAGGCACGGCAGGAATATCCACAACAGCGACTTTATCCAACCATTTGACAACCAAACACCTTCCCTCTTTGACATCATATTAGCCATGTCATAGAAATGACGAGAGAGAATCTCTTTGGCTTCTCGTTGATGAGCTTCAAGAAGTTGCTGCTCGTCTGCAATTATACGGTTTCTGTGCTTTGAAAGTTTGTTCCAGTCAGATGTAGAGATTTTAGCACTGATGGTAACATCTTGAATTTTCGATAACGATTCTTTGAGATTCTTTTCTACAAGAGTTACATTGTTCACTGCTTTCTGAAGTGTAGAAGTGGCTTCATTAAGAGAGTCTTTTGCGTCATCCACACTTACCCTCGCTGCATCAAGTTTCTTACCAGCCTCTGTGTAGGCATGAAGCTGACGGTCAAACTTGTCGGAAGTTTGGTCTGTTTCAATGTTCTTGTCTATCGTATTCTGAAAAGAATCAAAGTTCAAATCAGAGATTTTGCTTTTTCCTATAGCCATAGTGATAATACTTTTAAATGAATGTTCTTGTTATCTTCCATATCTTTGTTTCCTGCGAGGATAGCACAGATGGTTTGCCATCATAGCGCAACGGTATACCCATTTCAAGTCGTCGTCATTTTTGTCTCGTCCCCAACCAGAGGTCGCGCCACCGCCTCCACCACCAGACTGGGCTGCAACGGTAGTGGCAGCATCAATGTATTCTGCAAATAGAAGAATCGCGGTTTTCTGCACATCCCCAATCTTGGCAAATACATTGTCTGCATCGAGGGTGATATTTTTATCTATCACATCCAGGCAACTCTGAGGTATATCAACAGGGTAATGATGGAACTCATCTGTAGAAAAGTTGAAGTGTCGCATGACGGGGCTACTATCCACAATGTCCGATGGTTTTGTTGCAGGTCGCATCTGGGTTTGATGTCCTGCTGCTTTGGGTTTTGGCAAGGCTGGCTTTTTCTTCTCTTGATTCTGCTGATGTAGTTTCGCCCATGTCATTTCTATTTTTGAAGGCATAAGACAACGCCCCTTGCCAAGTTCGGAAGACTTATATGTGGAGTTGCCACGTTTGATAGAATAGCCACGGACTTGACCATTATTGTCAGAGTGCAGCCTCACATCATACCCCTTTTGGAAGAGACATCTTGCATAAAGCTGCCAATCGAAATATGGCATCTTTGCCAATACAGACAGGCAATCTTGTGTTATCTCGTCCTTGTTGCGTAGGCTTACCTCTTGCGCATCCGTCCAACCCCGCTGTTGCGAAATCCTTGATGCTGCCATCATGGCTCTCTCATAGATATAATGGGCATCGTTCACGTTACCCATCATGTCTATGCGGTTCGCATCAATATGAAGGTGTATGATACCACTCTTGCTGTCATGGTGCAGCGCAACCACATATTGGCTGTTTTTGAGATTGGTTGTTGTCGCACTCTTGCGCTTTGACTTTTTTGAGAGGTCGATTGCATCAAACTCCCGGATAAAATCATCTGCCAACTTTTGCCAATCTTCCATGTCCCAACCTCGTGTCTCTTCTGATGTTGGTGAAACTTCCATTCGTATCATGTTTCGTTTGAGAGGATGGTGACGATTTAACATGTCCTCAAATTTCTTCTGTAAAGCGAGCATCCTTGCCCACATTGCTGTTGGAGCAATATCATCAGGAAGAAGATTGGTTTTTACAATCTCCGCCTTGTCCTTATCCACGGAGTAACGTATGGCATTTGCCCCGTGACTTATAACTTTTGCTTTGGCTATCATATCAGTATGTTTAATTATTGGGTTATATATTTCTCAATCTCTATCATGCGGTTAAGTATCACTTCTGCGCTCAACCGCCACTGCCTCATGAATATCTCACTGCGAAGGATATTCTCACGCTCTGACAGAGGTCGCCCTTTGAGGAAACCAAACAACTTCTGTATGTCACCTCTGGCATCAGAAAGACTGTTCAAGGCTTCCATTTCTTTGTCCGTCAACCTCCGCTTAGGATATTTCCCTTCCAGCCGTTTGCGTGCGTATGCACTTGTGGTCAGCCCACAAAGCGAGGCATATTCTTCTATCTCCTTATGAAGCTGTGATGTCAGTCTCACAATAAGACGACTCGTATATTTTGGCGTGTCCTTTTCTGTATTCTTCTTTTTCATAATTGGTAATTTTAATGTGTGTAACCAATGCGAGCTTGCGAGCGTTCAAGAAGTCCATCGGCATACGGACAAGCGAAGCGAGTTTTGTATGACATTGGTATTTCTTGCAACACCGCTATCAAATTCACCGCATAAAACTTTTGTAGCGTTGAGGAACTGCATTGTTCATCAGATATTCGTTGAGGTCTTTGTTCCCCTCATATTCGCATGCCATATCCGAACACTTTTTTCCCAAGGCTGTGGCGATTTGCAGCGTTCCCGTTCTACCAGCAGCATCATTATCCAGATGGCAGAACACTTGTGAATATCGTTCAAGAACTGGCAAGGCTTGCGGAATGTTTACTATGGAATTAAGCACCACAGCATCGCACTTACCATACAGGACGAGATAGGAAAGGTAATCCATGAACCCTTCAAACACATGGCACTCTGTTCCATGCTTTGCAATCGTGGTAAATGCTTTTGGGGCAATACATCCCTTGAAGTAAGGATTGCGAAGCTCATAGCCACCAGCATCATTCTTGAAACCAATAGCGAAGTAGTTCTTCCCACTTACTTTGTAGTGTATTTCCACGCATTGACTTTTGGCAACTGTGGAACTGATACCCCTTGATGAAAGATATTTCAATAGAGCCGGATGTTCAAGAACCTTTACCTCTATGACCTCAAAAGAGGATTTTTCTTCGGGCTTTATTGCTGTCCTCTGTTGAATAGGGATGATAGCAGTCTGGCTCATCAGATGCAATACTTCTGAAATGCTTTCAGTGTGGTATAACTCCATTGCCAAATCAAGGATGTTACCACCTTTACCCAATCCGAAATCATACCATAGGTTTTTGGTTTGGTCAACCTTGAACGAGGCGGTTCGCTCAGAATGGAGTGGTGACAGGTACCACCACTTACTTCCCTTCTTGCTTACAGGTTCATAGCCTTTGTTTGCAAGGAAGTCAGATATTTGGATTGTCTTTATTTCTTGTATAGTCATCATACGAGATTGAATTGTTGAAATGTTGAGTTGTTGAGATATACGGCTGGTGAAAAGAAAAATTAGCTTTCTCTTTTGCCCAGTCATGTCTGATTTGTTGAAGTGATGTTGAATTGTATCTATTTGAGAATCATTTATTCATATGCTCTTTTCAACAATTCAACGACTCAATAAGGTGTTATATCCCCAGAGAGTCAATGAAGTCCTTTGTCACCGTATAGAAGCGTCCAACCCTGCTAATGGAAGAAAGCCTCCCTGGCTTACAACAGTCGCACTGATATGTGGTATAGGTAAGCGCATTGTGGGCGGGCGTGAGTCGCCAGACATCCTTCACTACCTTTCGTATCTGCCATAGCTCTACCTTGACCCCGTTCATTGAAAAAATGGGTATCAAGTCCTGTGGGATAAAAGACACCTTATCCACATTTTGCGTCTCCATAATATCACGTATCAGTTCTACCATGTCCAACTCCGTATGATTGCGGTTACACCGAATGATGCGGTCAAGTGCTTCTGTTCTGATAAGTGCTGGATTGAACCACATGCGCCCTTCCTTGAAGGTGGAGAGAGAGCGATGCTGCAAATAATAGAGAAAGGCAGGTATCTGCTCTCTGAGTTTCTGTAGAAAGTTGGTATCATCACTTTCAAGAGGACGGATTTTGCGTACCCAATAGCGGTTTTCTCCCGGATCAATGATAACGGGATAGAGTTCGTTATTGGAACAGAGCACAAACTTGGCAAAGAAATTGACCTCCTGCCTGTCCTTACCCTTTGCCTCCACCTTGTAGGTTTGAGCCGTACTGAGATTCTTCAAGCGTTCTGAATCCTCCCTGCGGCTCAGCAGCACTTCATCCACAACGATGAGTAGCTTGCCAGCCCAGTCTGCATTGAACTGGCTCCTGAAATCCTCATTCGTATTAAAAGTGGCATTGTCCTGAAAGATGGCTTTAAGGAAATTCAGGAAAGTTGTCTTGCCTGTATTACGTTCCTCTGACACCAACAGGAGGATGGGCAACTTCTGCGTAGGTTGCATATAGAGCAACTGCATATAGTCCAGTCCCAACTCATATTGTTCTTCAAAGATATGCCGCAGCAACTTCTCTATATCGGAGAAATCGCCCTCTGCCGGAACATGGTCAATGGGTTCATAGAGGTTGTAGAAGCCACTGACTTCCTTCTGATAGTCCGCATGGCTTGGCACCGTGCAAAATCCATCATACTTTGCGATGGGAGGTATGTTGTCTCTGCCGTAGTCTTGGCGGATTGTGCCAAAGCTCCACGGTATGCGGCGAGTGGTGGTCGTTCCATCAGCCAAAGGCTGCTGTACTACCTTATATATAGTAGTCCCTACTCGGATGTATTGTTCTTCCATAACGCTTCCTTGATTAAACAGTCAAACCATTGCCACACGCACCTTGAACCTTGGACTTCACAAGCGAGGTGATTTCCTTTTTTGAGTAGAGATTTCTGCCTCCAAGTTTGTGAACGATAATCGTTCCCTCCTTCTGCATACGCCACAGCGTGGTGTAGGTAATGTGGAGCCGTTCACATACTTGGTCACGTGTGAAGTATTCATCACTCTCTTCTACGGGCAGGTCGGTTTGCGATTTCTTACCGACCAACTCTTCAACCATTTCAGCGACAACCTGCTTCAGGTCGTCCTTCTGTAACATTATAAAATTTCCTTGCATAACATGTTGTTTTGAAGTTTATGCTGCGAAATTACGGTGGAACAAAAAGAAAGCACCTCGGTAAAAATCATGTCGATTTCTGCCGAGGTGCTTTTAACGTATCACGGTATGTTTTTAACTTATGCGCCACTTCTGAGGTAGGAGCAATACTTGGCGAGCAAGTTCTCCAATGGAAGGTCGCCATTTTCAAACCGCTTTGCATCTAAGGGTAGGACTCGCTCGCATACCTGTACCTTACCCTTGTAAAGAGCCTTGATATATGGAGTTCCATTTTGTTCTTCTATACGGACTTCAGAAAAGAATACCGTGATGTCTTCCGGGTCATATATGATGGAATAACTCGGTCGTTTGGCACCGGGTATATCCTCTCGCAAGATGTCCTTTTCTATCAGGTCTTGAATGTCTCGTATGGCTGTATCTTTGGAGCATTTTGCCAATGTTGCCCAAGTCTTAGAGGTTATTTTGGCCTCATAACCATCAAGGAACAAGTTCAGCATATCTGTTTGCCTCTTACTCATAGGCACGGAGGAAGCCTTCTGCCAAAAGAAACTTTTGTTCAGGATGGTGCTGACGATGTTATTTGCTTCATCAAGTGCAGCAGACAATGTACTGGCATACCACAGAATCCACTCCGTGATGTCACCGTCGCCATGCTGCGCCCTTTCCAGAATATCATAATAGTGTTTCTTGTCCTTGTTGATTTGGGAGGAGATATTATAAAAGCGGAACTCGCTCTTGTCTGCACGAGCTAGCAGCATATCTGAAAGTATGCGTGCCAATCGTCCGTTTCCATCTTCAAAAGGATGAATACTGATAAACCAGAAATGTGCGATGGCCGACCGAATAACCGAATTTACGTTTTCCTGACGGTTGAACCAGTCAAGAAATTGGGCCATTTCCGCCTCCACACGCTCGGGTGAAGGAGCGATATAATGAATTTTCTCACGCCCGAACATGCCAGAAACAATATGTTCTTCGTTTGTTCGGTACTTTCCCACCTCTATCTGTGAGCCTTCACTATAACCTGTAGGAAAGAATGCTGCTTGCCATGCGCAAAGTTTCTCTTTGGTCAGTGGTTGGTCGTAGTGGTTCACAGCATCGAGCATGACCGCCACGACAGAATCCACATAGTGGGATGGTGCCGTTTGTTTCACATTCTCAATGCCCAATTTTCGGGCTATGGACGAGCGCACCTCATCCACATTCAGGCGTATGCCCTCTATTTCTGACGAATAGACCACATCATACGTCAGGTTCTCCGCCATCGCCTTTAGTTTGCTGTCAAAGCCAAGCGAGGCAAGTCTGCCGTACAGCAACCCCTGCTTACGGTTCACCTCTTCCAAAAGTGCTGTCAGTTCGGTAACATCCCATTGGAAGGCTGTCCAATTATCTCTTTCGTGTATATACATCTTCTTAAATCTGTTTGTGCAGCATTAAGCCATGAATAACGTCGCAATATTTGCGACAAAGTTAACAATTTAATGTCGTATTGCCAAACAAAAGCAGGACAATGTCGCAAAATTTGCGATGATATACACATCAAAGCGTCTGATTGCTATGACATTTACTTACATTCCACTAATACCATATTTTTCATCCAAAGTTAAGAATATGAAAGATTACGCCCTAAACTATTCGGCTTACACTACTTTAATATATAATCTTCTCTCATTATATAGTCCGAACCATCCCAATACTTCTTTACATCACTCTCTGACATCTCATATTTATGAAGTATTAAGGACCTTACTTTATTCGGCAAATCTTTCCAACTTTTCCTTGCAAGATGCTTTCTTCCGATAGCAGTAGATGGGTCATACCACTCTTTTTCTCTTCTTTCTATTGCTTCTAGTCTAGGATCTATTGTAGTAGAACCTTTTGGTTTAAGAGCACTCAATCTTTCTGCTGCTTCAGGAGTTTTCTTCATCCTCTCATCGGAAGCATTTGCATGAGGATTTGAACTTGTATTGTCAATTTTAGTAAATTCATCTGTTAAGACCTCAAGTATCACTTTTTCTATCTCTTTCCGTTTTTCCCGTATTGCATTTTCACTATAACTGCGACCTATATCTTCAATCCGAATAGAGTGTCCATATCCACAAGATCTATGTCTATCTTGTATAATACTATCAACTATTGAATAAAACAGCATCTTTAGGGTTAATGGAGAATTTATGGAATCAGGATTCTGCCATCTTAGGAAAAAAGATAATTCGTCAGACTTATCCCACCATTCGCCATCTTCTTCTATAAGAAGTTCGTCTTCATCAATTAGCCAAATACCTGTAGTTGACAAAGTGATAATAATTTTCTCACTCTCAGGTATGGTATTTCTTCTACTGGATTGGTTATGATATTTAATAGAGAATGAAAATAAATCATGCACAAAGACCTTCTTTTCCTCATCCTCATTTATTATAGTTGCTATTTCTCTCATATGATATGTGTTTTAACGTACGTCTTACGCATTTCATTGTTGTGTTGACATCAATATACATCAGGAGATAATCGTGTCCGCAATCGTATGCCTAACAATTTGGCCTGTTCCTTTCCGAATTGAACCGCATTTTCAGACAGACTCAAATTATAGTCGTAGCCTTTGTCACTAATGATGGCATTATAAAGGGCTTCTGCCCAATCAAAGCCAGACTTAAATCCAAAGTTTGGAAACTTTTCCAAGATGGCAGTATGGAAAGTTCGGTAGTTGTACGTGTCATTGAGCAACTTGCAATTGGTCAATGCCGCAAAGAGGTAAGGTAGTATGGAGTCCGTATCATTTTCCGATACCCATTCTGAAAGAATCTGTCGGATTTCATGCGTGAGGACTTCTGCATGGGCAGGAACAAGCATTTCTTCAAGCAGGATATAGACTTGCTTGCGTCCTCGTCTGCCTTTGGTCTCTTGCAAGGTAGAACTGACTACATCTTTTGTCTCACCCTTATTCATGGATTTCCAAGTGCTTTTGGTATAGCCAGCCTTATCCATACTGGTAAGCAACAAAGACCTCATGATTTGCCCGCCAAAGCTTTTCTGCCAGTTTGAAGAACCATCGTCCATCATTATTTTGGAAAGCAAATCGGCTGCCTTGACAAAACCATTGTCAAATATCATCCAATAGAATGCGCTGAGCAAGAAAGGATTGTTGTGTTGCAACTTCCGTTTCGTTGTCTCTTGGCTAAATGTGGTGGCGAACAAGTCTTTCAGTTTCTCGTGGGCTTGCTGAGTGTCGTTTGCAAATTGAGCCTTGTTGTAACTTTCTGTTCCCGGACAGAGACATCCCAATATCTTGATGATGCCTTTGATGCCATCTAACGACAATGTTTCTGCCAAATAGGACATACCCTTGAAAGAGAATGTCATATCACCCTCGTAGGCTTTGGCGAAGAAATCGGTAAATTCCAGATACTCTTTCGAATGTTCATAGTGCCAACGGCGCAAACTCAACATGTTCAAGTCTTTGATAACCACCTCGTGGCTTTCGCGTCTTTTGTCCTGCAAATAAACTTTTATTCCATCCTTGAAGTATTGTGCATCTTTGGATTTCTCGAACTTGGACATGGCTTTCGCCATTTCTTCATATCCATTATCTAGTTCCAAATAACAATACAGGCAACAAGCGGACACATTGCCTTCTTTAATAGCCTTGGAGAAACCGTCTATTAAATTCTCTGCTGTGCCACCTTCCTCGTCCATTGCCTCAACGAGCAGGTTCTGGAACGTGTCTGTCTCATCGTCATTCAGTTCTGTTCCATTATCGCACAACCAATTGTTCAAGACAGATTGAATCTTGCTCTTGAAGTCAGAATAGATTTCTTTATTCGCTTCAAGCCATTCCTGCATTTCCATATTATCGTCCATATAAGTATTTTAGTTATTGCCCCTTAGACACATCAGCGGTATGAAAATCACAAAGAAATCGGTATTTTTGTGGCATTTCATTCGGCCTTTTTGCGGTGCTCACTTTGTGTTTTTGGGGCGTTTCACTTGGTATTTTTGAGGCATTTCACTTAGTACTTTTGCGGTAACAATCCGTTTTATTCCCCAGATAGATTAGAAATCAACTCCATTCTATCCTCTTCACTCAGCCCCTTCAACATATCGAGCAAGGCCTTCTTATCTACAACTGTTGATGTTTCCTTGGACTTCTCGTTGAGCAAGTAATAGTTATACTCCAGCATTTTCTCCAGAGGATAGGCACCGATATAATTGGAAGTTATATCATTTCCACCACTATGCCCCATGCTATCGCTTATATATTTATAAGGTACAACGCCTGAGTTATTGAGGTTGGTGGCGAAACTATGTCTCGCCCAAGTTGGTGATGGCGTTTGTTTCAGGTCCAGCAACTTAGCCACCTTTGC
>OGXJ01002234.1_pt1 | contig 13296 bp, 8 predicted proteins | sample 1576231 | NCBI WGS metagenome assembly OGXJ01 (sample SAMEA3541539, study PRJEB24748) | human gut metagenome | biome: human gut; feature: human-associated habitat; material: faeces | place: China | collected 2012
AAAGGGGAAATGTTTCTGTAATTTGTTATATTTTAACGAATTATCTGCCAGATAAGAACTTTTTAAGTCCTCGCCGGATAGAATCCAGTCCAAAATCTTCCGGATGAATCTCGGAGAGAGGTAGGAAGAAAGAATCTGCTACATCATCCATGGCGGAGAAATGGCTCATGTCTTCTACAGTGCAGAGGAAAAACATATCGAGAGTATGTACAGGGAAACCTGAATAAACATAAATATTGGGAAGTGTGAACTGGTAAACGGCTTTTTTAACTTTCAGCCCTGTTTCTTCCAGTACTTCGCGGGCAACACCTTCTTCGCCTGTTTCATTCATATCGATGAATCCGCCGGGAAGATCGAGAGTCCCTTTGGCTGGCTCTTTGGCACGTCGGCAGACAAGCAGTTCACTTTTCTCATTCAAGATGAGTGCTACTGTAGCGGCAGAAGGATTGAAATAATAGACAAAGCCGCAATCTGCACATTTTTTAGATTTCTCGTTGTTGACCTCAAAATGAGAGGAACCACATTCAGGGCAATATAGGAATTGGGCAAGAGGATGTTTCATGATCGTGTATATTTCCAGGTTTTTGTTTATGCTTGCAAAGTTATAAAAAAACGAGATTAAGTAAACAAAAAGGAGGAAGAATGAGCCCTGTATTGCAGAAGTAGGAAATGAGAGTTATTTCTAACTCCTATTTCCTACTTTTTCTGAAACAATCAATAATACTCCCGTTATATGAGTTGTTTGGTTTCCATAACAATGAAAGTACTATCTCTTGGAAGCAATTAACACCTTGTTAATTGGGGGATATTAAAGGAGATATGCGAAAAGCATATTGATAGACGGTGTTTTTCTGAATTTCATATTTAGGACGAGGTCCTGGCCCACAACTGCCATTACCCAATCCACGCTGAATACAGTCTAAGTTCAAAACTACTTCCGCACGACGAATATCCGGTAGATAGTGACCAAATTTCACATCCTGCAAATCCTTGTCTGTATAATGCAGCGCACTGAAATCAAAAGTGTCTGCAGAAGTTATTTTAATACCCTCCCCTTTGTCATCAGTCAGGGTTAACCATCGCGTATCACAACGCTCACCCATTGTTTGCGCACGTACATAATACTCTTGCATGTCGGTAACTGTAGATTTATATTTACCTATATAAGCGGCGTTTTTGCGATCCTGATAGTTTTCCATAGAACCTCTTCCGTACCATTCGATTGCTTCTAAGGTAGGATTAAAGAATGCCTGTAATGATAAACGAGGCAGATTGAAATTATCATTTGTTTTGAAAGAAGCATCAATATCCACTACACCATTGCTATAAAGGTGATAAACCTGTGTGTAAGGGACTTGAATATCCCCATACGTTTCTTTCAGTTCAATTGTAACAACTGCAGAAAGCTTATCTTCAGCCATATTCCAGTCTAAGCGCAAGATTTCACGTTTTGCCCTTTGCCAACTTCGCCAATCATTATTGATAAATCGGAATGTGTTTAACGACCATCCTTCACGCATGTGGATCATATTTTTCCCATTATAACGCAAAGCCACCAGTTTGCCTTCTTGTCTATCAAAAGATATTTCAGTCTTGGCATTCCTGATATGGAGATAAGGCCAATCCGAATCGACTATCCGGAAAGGATGTTTATCAGTAATAGCAGTTGTATCTATAGATGGTAATCCTTCTCCGGCATTTCCCTTCTGAAGTAAAAGTTGTTCGGTCGCCACCACATGCCCTGCATTTGCCCATACACAATCATTCTTTAGTTTTACCTCCAGATTGAGGAAATATTCAGCATTGTTCGCGAGGTTATCCATATACGGAAGTTTTAATTCGCAACGTTCCCCCGGTTTAGTATCCGGGAGAGCCATTGTTCCTGTATGAACGGCAGCACCATCTTTCAAAATAGAATAATACAATTCAAAATCCCGTAAATTTAAGAATGCATACCGGTTATGCACACTGATGGTCTTATCGTCTACCGACTTTAATGTAATATATTGATATACCTTTTTGACTTCCCACAATTTGGGAGTCTCTTTTCTGTCGGGGGTAACGATGCCATTACAGCAGAATTCATTATCATTCGGACGGTCTCCGAAACTGCCTCCTACAAAATAATGGTCGGCAGGTCTGCCATACATATTGATACCCTGATCTACCCAGTCCCATATGCATCCTCCAATCAAGCGCTTGGAGTGATTTTCAATATAATCCCAATATTCATCCAAATTTCCAATAGCATTACCCATGGCATGGGCGTACTCACAAATAAAATAAGGTTTGTTACGAGGCTTTGTGTCATTATCAATTACGGCTTCAATAGATGGATACATGTTTGAATCGATATCCATTGCATCATTCTTTCCTGCGTAATGAATAATGCGGCCGCTATCTATCTTTTTAACCTCTTGGTAGCAAGTGGCAAAATTATTACCGGCACCGGATTCATTTCCTAATGACCAGAATATAATCGAAGGATGATTCTTATCTCGCTCCACCATCCGGACTACACGATCCACGAAAGCTGCTTCCCAGCTCTTGTCATAAGATAATAATGCATTCGCATGAGCTTCTATATCAGCTTCATCCATAACATATACTCCATAATAATCATATAAAGCATACATTTTCGGATCGTTCGGATAGTGACTCGTGCGAACTGTATTAATATTGAAGCGTTTGAACATGAGAATGTCCTGAATCATGCTTTCTACAGGTACAGCCTTTCCCAGTCGGGGATCTATATCATGCCTGTTTACCCCTTTGAAAAGAACAAGGGCATTATTAATATATACCTTATTATTGCGGATTTCGATCCGACGGAAGCCATATTGTTGGGATGTAGCCTCAAGAACATTTCCTTGATTATCTGTCAATTCAAAATTGACCGTGTATAAATGGGGAGTTTCGGCACTCCATAACAGCGGATTTGAAATGGACATCTTACCCTCACAAATGTTTTCCATATCATTGTACATTTGTCCTGTAGACACTGCTATCGAACGGATAGGTTTTCCTTGAGGGTTCAGTAAAGAAACGTGTAAAGTAGCATCTTTTACTTTCTTTCCGTAGTTATGTATATTTGCCTTTATCTTCAGCTCCGCTTTATCCAAGTTGTCATTAATTGACGATGCCAAATGAATATCACGCAAATGTATTTTAGGAGTTGCGACCAAATAGACATCACGATGAATGCCACTTAAACGAAACATATCCTGATCTTCCAGGTAGCTTCCGTCGCACCAGCGATATACTTCTACTGCCAGTGTATTGTTTCCGGACTTCACGTAAGGGGTAATACGGAACTCTGCGTCATTATTCGCCCCTTGTGTGTATCCTACTCGCTTTCCGTTTACCCATACATAAGCAGCACTGTAGATACCATCAAAATGGATAAATATCTCTTTATCTTTCCAGTCTGCAGGAAGAGTGAAATCACGACGGTATGAACCTACGGCATTCGGTTCTTCCATAACGGTATATCCTTCCTGTACCTGTATGAAAGGAGGATTGTTTCGGAACGGATAATTTTGATTCGTGTAGATGGGAATGCCATAACCTTGCATTTCCCAATTTGACGGAACCGGTATCTCATTCCATCCGGACACGTCGTAGTTTGTCTTGTAGAAGTCTACCGGACGTTCTGAAGGTTGTTTAACCCAATGAAACTTCCAGTTGCCATTTAGAAGTAGATACCGGGAGGAGTTCGTACGCTTCCAAGGGGTAAGGTAACTCGCATCTGCCTGCATCTCTTTTGTGTTGGCAAAAGGAATAAAGGTAGCTCTTCCCTCTTCTTTATTCCGTTCAAAGACTTGCTCATTCTCCCAATCATTCTTACTCCGCTTTCTCTTTGAAAGAGGTAGAACATCCAGATTTGATTTAATAATTTTCCATTGATGATTCTGTTGAGAATTATCTCCTTTTAGATGATAGGCAAATTTGCCTTCCGTCTCTTCCTTGTATCCAAGATAATATCCTGTCCAAGGACTTAGAAGAGTACAAGTCCCATCACCCAATTCAGTGAGGTACCACTCCTGTGGTCCGTTTTCATGTATGGTTTGCCACATCACTACAGGGCATTCACTTTGTCCCTTGCCACCATTGCCGATACTTAATTGGAGCAATGGGCTGACAATATAATAACGACCCTCAATCTCCGAAGGAAATAAATTCCATACTTGCGTTTCTTTGGTTTCATCCCGTTTACTAAGTATGACTTTCGGGTCCGAACTCCCATCTTCATAAAGTTCTAGCGATAAACCATTAGGCGTACAAATTTGATATCCTTGTTGAACATCAATAGTCTGTGCCGAAGTTATTGCTATCACAAATAGTGAAAAAAGGCATAGTAATATTAGTTTTCTCATCATTCTTTATTGGATAAGCCTATTTTACTCGCGATAATTTATACTTCTGGTCACAATGTCCAAAAGTAAAAAAGGACAGGTACATTGGTCTTATATCCAATGTTTGTAACTTCTCTGTAGCTTTAGTACGTCCAATGGGCTGAATCTTGAGATTGTCAAAATAGGGGGTGCAGACACGCTGTTTTTGTAACGGAGCCATCAGTCCGGCCATTCCACGCGAATAACGTTCAGATGTAGCTTTCACTACCTCTTTACCATCAACAAAGCCCGTCAGTTCATCACCGAGGAAGCGCAGCTTCAATGAATGCCATTGGCAAGCACTGACGCCTTCAATTTTTGCACTATCCAATGTGTATTCACCTCCAACTTCTATATCCTTGCGAGCAAGAATCATTGCTTGTTGCTCAGCATCGCCTATAAGCTCTTTAGGGTTAAGTTTTCCTCGGGTGATGACTAGGGAACAATTACCCTTGTCGTCCAATTTCAGATAGTATCCTTTTGCCCAAACACCATAGCCGGAACCCACATCGCACACGCGACCCATTACGGCAGCCTCATCTTGCGGATTCAAATAAACATCGGCACTAATTTCGTAATCAAGCCAGGCCGAATCCCCAAGAATGGTATAGTGGTGCCATTCAGGTGCCCAGCTAAGCGTATGCTCACCCACTGTCTGACGGATGCACTGTCCTTTTTTGTCGGGACGTTCCGTGAGTTCGAAGCAACCGATTATGTCAGCAGTATAATGTGGTAGATAGCCCCATTGTTCGGGATGCGTATAACTGTCAAAACTGTCTTCGTATGGGATGGGGAAAGGTTTTGACTGCGGAATATTTGCAAACGAACCTTTTTGCTGTCCCGTGGTAGTAGAAAGAGAATAGACTGAATTTGGTTGAAGTGTAATGCTATAGCTTCCATTCTTAGGCGTGATGTCATTCATACGAACGAATTGCTCTTTTTCATTGCTATACCATACACATAGTTTATTAGTGGATAAGCCATCTGTAACCTTAATTTTTACGGTTTGTGATTTCTTTACATCCTTGGTCTCGAAGATAATACTATAGTCATTCGTCTCTGGATTTTTCAATGTTGCCATTGTACCGCCGCCTTTGAGATTCACACAACCATCATCTACATATTGCCAACCAATTTTGGTAAACTGTCCATAGTGGGCATACCCCCAAAGAGCCTCGCGTACTACGTAGTTTCCACTCCACGGTTCATGTGCTATCAACATGGAAGGATCAGAACCATAAGGTTCCAAAGGATAAACTCCTGCAATGTCATACCAATTGATAACTTTTGTAGCGCCGCTGATAATATAGTTGTCGTTGAAAGCTTTCACAATGGTAATTAATGCGTCAAAACCTTTGCGATAGATATGATCTTCAGAATTCCAGATAGGTTTCCCCATTGATTCGGCCATTTCTCTCTGTTCTTTTGTTAAATGGATTTCACTGAAAGTATGAGCACTAACTACATCAAGAGCTTCTTGCAGTTCTTTGTCGTTTTGCATATCTTTCAAAAAGTCCATCTTCGACTCGCCCCAATTGTCAAAACCATGCAATTTTACATGCTGGAAGCCATTCTCATTCATGGTTTTTTTAAGCATTTTGGCAAAGTCATAACTGGCACCCTTCTCATTGTGGCATCCAATGGCGTCAAACTCTAATCCATGTATTTTACGTAGACCGGTCAACCAGGAGACATAGTAGTCTGCCATATCCTGTGACCAATAATTTCCTACCCATGCAGGGGCACTCCAAGCTGTTCCGTCAAGTGACAACTGTGGATTACGTTTCTTGGCTTCTTGCATTATCCACCATGTATAACCGCGCTGATAGTTAAAGTCACCACGGAAGTGGCTATGACTGGGCATGGAACCTTGAGTAGAGTTGCCATCGCCGGGAATTTCTACGAACAATGAACTAACCGAGCCACCGAACATAGGTTTGTAGACCATATCCAGAATTTCGTTACGCTGTTGTTCAGGATAGTCTTTCAGTAAGACAGATGTTGCACCGCCTCCATTGACCGCTCCGATTCCGTCAAAACGCTTACCTTGACTTTTTCCACTCAGTTGTATAGTTTGCTGTGCTACGCTAATTGATGAGTAGCAAATAATAAGTAATAAAGTGATTAGCCACTTCTTGCTTGTTTTTTTAATCATAAGATAGCAATTTTAATTATAAGATAGTAATTCATATTTATTCGTGAAAACGTTCTATTACTTCCATACACATCCTTCCGTTATGATAGGGACATTTCCAGAAACCTGCTTTATCATCGGTTTTGTTTACAGTACCATCTGCCCGTAGGCTCCAGAACCATTCTCCTTCGCTGTCGATCAGATATTTTTTTATGAACTCCCAACATTGGGTAGCCCGTACTAATGACAAACGGTCATCAAAATACTGGTAAAGATTCATATAACCCACAACAGATTCCGCTTGTACCCACCAATGCCGATCGGCGTCTATTGAGGCGCGGTCACCGTGCATCTCGTAAATCATACCAGCACCGGGAAGAAATCCTTCAGAGGCGGCTTCTGCCATGTCAATTACATAAGGTTCGATATGCTCTGCCAGCCGTCTGTCGCCAAGAGTTAAAGCTGCTTCATGCAGGAGCCAGGAAGCTTCGATATCGTGTCCGTACGAAACAATGTTATATTTACTGTTCCAGTCATCATCAAAAAACAAATCCAAATGTTTTGTTTCAAGGTTCATAATCCGGTCTGTGAAAAGCTCTATAAGATTCCGCAATTGCTTTTCCAGCCAATCATCTTGCCATATCCGATATAAATTGGCATAAGGTTCCAGAATATGTAAATGCGTATTCATCGTTTTCCGTTCATTCTCATCTTTTTCACTCAAACGCATATCTTCTATTGTTTCCCATTCACGGGTCAGCGCCTCACAATATCCGTTTTTTTTCCGGTCAAAGCTGTGTTCTTCAATATCATTGAATAAACGTATGGCGTACTCCAATGCCTCCTTGTCTTCCGTCGCTCGGAAATACTCACTAAGTCCATAAATAGCAAACCCCAACGCATATATTTGTTTTTTGGTGTCCAAAGGAGTATGGTCTTCGGAAAGTGACCAATATACGCCTCCATATACAGGATCGTAAAAATGATCGATGATTTCTCTTTTAGCGCGGGTTGCCATTTCCAAATATTCTTCTTTACGGAGCAGGCGATAGGCGGATGAAAATGTCCATAGAATACGTGCATTCAATACCACTCCTTTCGGAGCCCCACCAATCACTTCTCCGTTACCGGAAATACATCCATAAAATCCACCATGCTCTGTATCTACCATGCGATTCATCCAAAAAGGAAGAATATTCTCTGTCAGTACACTCTGCATTTCTTCCCTTAACTTTGTTACTGTCTTTTCCATTTATTCCTTTCTTTTAGCGTTCAACTGATTGGTTATCTCACACATCCGTTCTTCCGATAAAGGATACAGACTTATAAAAAGTATGCTAAGAACCGTCCCTACAGCCGGCAACCAACTTAGGAACATTTTAATTCCATGAATAGTCTCGACACTCTGTATAGCGTTAGCTTCAAACCCGAAAAATGCCAATAACCATCCTGTTGCTGCACTACCGATAGCCCAACCAAATTTCTGGCTCATGGAAGATGAAGAAAAGATAAGCCCTGTGGCACGATGACCGGTCTGCAATTCAGAGTAATCAGCACAGTCCGCATACATCGACCATAATAAAGGAAATATGCTTCCCGCACAAATACTGATTAGTATCTGAAAAGTGAAAATAAGCACCAATTCCTCTTTATCCAGCCAATAAAAGATGACGGAAAACACTGTGGCTATCAGCATGGCTCCCATGTATGTTTTCTTTTTACCAATGCTGTTACTTAACGGAGCAGCCAGAATGACTCCTAAAATATTGGCAGCTTGCCCCACTGCCAGATATAGCCCGCTTAACACAAAAGAAATGCCGAACAGAGAAATAGAGGCATGTTCTTCCTCTACGATATAGTATTTGAAGTAATACACTGTTGCCCCGTCGCGAATGGAGTTGAACACCAAAGCGGCAATCCCGGCTCCTAAAAGAATCCACCAGGGACGGTTATGAAGTAAGTCCGACAAATCAGTTTTCAATGAGTTCTGCTGTTCCCGGATAGGCTTTACGCGTTCTTCTGTCCAGGCAAAGCATCCGTAAAAAAGCAAAGCACATAACACGGCAATGACAACGACACTCATCATCCAACCGTATTGTTCACTATGGTCTTTGCTAAAGAAATTGACCATCGGCATAAACAAGAGCAACGCGATAAAACTGCCGATATACGCAAATGTCATACGGTAGGTGGAGAGTGTATTCCGGTCTTTTGATTCCGGGCTTATGACACCGAGTAATGAAGCATAAGGCACATTAATGGCCGAATACACCATCATCATCAGCGAATAGGTTATATAGGCATACACTATTTTGCCGGTGTTACTTAAATCCGGAGTCATAAATGTGAGTATTCCTATCAATGCAAAAGGGATGGCCAGATATAATAGATAAGGACGAAATTTTCCCCAGCGTGATTGAGTCCGGTCGGCTATTACACCGACAATCGGGTCAAACGCGGAATCCCATATACGGGTGACGAGAAACATCGTACCTACTACTGCAGCAGGCATTCCGAAAACATCTGTATAAAAAATCATCAGATAGGAGCCGAACAACTTCCAAAACATAGAAGAAGCCATATCGCCCAAACCATATCCAATTTTTTCCTGAAGTTTTATCATAGTATTGAGTAGATGATTATTTATTCATCAAACGAAGGTTCTTCTCTATTTGCTTTATCAGCGTAGCCACCGAAGACGAGGAAGACAGACCGTCAGACGGGGTATTCAGGCAATAATCCACCAATCGGTCAACCGTAGAAGTAGCCACATGCATACGTGTGTCGGAAGAAGCATAGTAGATAAACACTTTGCCATCCTCATCAACAATCCATCCGTTGGTAAAGAGTACATTGGAAACATCTCCGATGCGTTCTTCTCCTTCCGGAGCCATAAAGAAACCAGCCGGAGAGGCGATCACTTTTGTCGGATCTTCCAACGAGGTCATGTACATATAAAGCACATAACGAAGCCCGGCAGCACACCCTCGTACTCCGTGTGCCAGATGTAACCATCCTTGCGGAGTTTTGATAGGGTGGGGACCCTCTCCATTTTTCACCTCCTTGATGGTGTGATAATAACGCCGGTCGATAATTATTTCATCTTTTACTTCTGCATGTGTCATGTCGTCCAGTAGTGCCCAGCCAATACCGCCACCGCTGCCGGCATCGATAAAACCATCTTGGGGGCGTGTGTACAAAGCATATTTTCCATTTACAAACTCCGGATGAAGAACCACATTACGTTGCTGGCTTTTTGTTTTTAAATCCGGCAAGCGTTCCCATATTTTCAAGTCCTTCGTACGGGCTATTGCAGCGGTTGCCGTAGCAGACGAAAGATCGCCAGCCGGAGCTGTGTCATCGTGGCGTTCTGCACAGAAGATTCCATAAATCCATCCGTCTTCATGAGCTGTCAAACGCATATCATAAATGTTCGTGGCAGGAATGATATCTTCAGGCATCACTATCGGATAATCCCAGAAACGAAAATTGTCAATTCCATTAGGACTTTCAGCCACTGCGAAAAAAGACTTGCGGTCGGCTCCTTCTACACGGACTATCAATAAGTATTTTCCATTCCACTTGATAGCGCCGGAGTTTAGGGTGGCGTTCATGCCAATACGTTCCATCAAAAACGGATTTGTTTGTTCATCCAGATCATACCGCCAGAAGACGGGAGTATGAGCTGCTGTGAGTATGGGATATTGATAACGTGTGAAAATACCATTTCCATTTTCCAATGGCTTGTTTGTACGAGTGATTAACTGTTCGTACTCTTCAAAAAGTGTTTGCAATTTATTTTTAAAAGAAGTCATCTTTCTATTTTTTAAGTGTTTCAAATTATACTAAAGACTGCTTCTCCTCTTTCGAATAAAGAAGATCATTGAGGTAGCATTTCATTTTTATGATGGTCTATTTCTTCAATACATATACTGCAAATGTTTTAGGCTCAATTGTCACATTCAGTATATTTCCGTTAACAGCCAATATCGATTCTTGAGGAATAATTGCATAGGGGTTATCTAGCGTATTTTCTTTCAATATATTGTCTGTTTGGAGTTTAATAGCACGGGCGCCTTTTAAGGTTTCTTTCTTTTTCAAACCATCTATCTTTATAGATAAAGCTTGGGGCTCATCAGAAACATTGGCGACTTTGACAATAATTTCATTACTATCCTTATCTAATACTGCACTTGCAAACAAACCGTTTTGATCCTCTGAACCGGTTACTGGTTTCTTATTCATGGTTAATTTCAGCATGTTAGTACCCTTGTAAGTAGCATACAACTGCTGCACATAGTAACTTACAGTACCAACTGATTTCAAATTATCGAACCAGATCAAGTCAGGACGCCATTGCCAACCCTCCACATGAGCAAACAAAGGAGCATACGTTGCCATATGAACGATATCTGCATTACGTTCCAAACCTGTCATAAACGCAGCTTCCATTAAAGCTGCATTGAAGTGGTTCCATTTTCTACCATTACCATGACAAGCATATTCACCGGCAAATACTTTCGGACCTTTACGGTCATAGTTGTCATACCGGGAACCTTGGGCTAAGAACCAATCTTCAGGGCGATAAAAGTGCTCATCTACCAGGTCAACTTTCAAACGTGTCATTTCTGGCCACAAATAGTTGAAATCATTACCTTCCGAATGGGGACCGGAACTACCCACGATCTTGATATCGGGATAAACAGCACGGATGGCTTTAATAAATGGTTCTAAACGTTCTGGATATTCAGGTCCCCATTGTTCGTTCCCAATACCGATGAACTTCAAGTTGAATGAAGCCGGATGTCCCATTTCGGCACGAAGTTTTCCCCATTTAGTTGTCACATCACCGTTAGCAAACTCAATTAAATCGAGCGCATCCTGGATATATGGCTGCAATTCTTCAAGTGCGGCATGAGCGCTGATATGATAGTTTTGAAACTGGCATGCCAGACCACAACTTAATATAGGAAGAGGCTCTGCACCAATCTCTTCTGACATTAAAAAGTATTCATAAAAACCTAAACCGTAACTTTGATAATAGTCAGGGTAGTAACGATGAGCAAAGGTATATTGCCAACGATTCTCGTTCAATGGGCGATTCTCAACCGGACCAACCGAGTTTTTCCAGTTGTAACGAGTTTCTAAGTCAGTGCCTTCTACAATACATCCACCAGGAAAGCGGAAAATACCGGGCTTCAAGTCGGCTAAAAGCTGGACCAAGTCTTTACGTAAACCATTTTCATGCCCCTTCCAAGTATCCACAGGAAAGAGCGAAACATGTTCTAAATCAATAGTTTCAACACCTTCCAGAAATATACGAAGTTCAGCCTTTGGATTAGTCATCGAAGGCTTTAAAATTACTTGATACTTTTTCCATTCCTTTGAATCGACAGTAATGCGTTCCGATGCAAAGGCATGTCCCTCTTCCATTGTCTTGGTATTCACTAACTCGACACGAATCATTGCAGCTTTGCCTCCATCTGGGATTCGTGCCCAAACAGAAAAACGATATTCGGCATCTTTCTTTACACCAATACCAAAGAAGCCTTCGTTACTCAAACCGGTAAGCTTATGCCCATGTCCTTTATAGAAGAGACGTACATAGTGGGGATTTTTCTCGAAAGGTCCGTCATCTTTCACTTCAAACTTACCGAATGCTTTCCAACCCAATAAAGGCTGTGGGAATTCAAACGAACGGTTTTTTACTAACTCTGCGTACAAACCGCCATCAGCTGCATAGTTGATATCCTCAAAGAACAAGCCATACATCGTGGGTTGAATTTCCGCTCCGATTTTCTTGGTTGAGATTACAAGCTCCTTGTTTTGTGCTTGGTAATGGTCGAACGTTTGTCCCGCCACCGGAACTGAAAGGCAGACCAATGCTATTATTGAGAGTTTGTTTTTTTTCATTACATTAAATTATTTATTATAGGTTGAGAAATCAGTCTGTCTATGTTCGTCATCTCACGGTTTTACGCGAATGACCGTAAATGAGTACGCTGGCATTGTATAATCAAATTCATTCGAAGAGAGTTCGAATGGCGTTATAACAGGTTTGGAAGTCTGGTCCGTTGGAGCACCTGTAAGTAAAGTTCTGGTAGCTGTGGGGTGTTGTAAATCTACATCTTTCAGTGTAATTTTTGTATTGACAGTAGCCGGAAGCATATTCACTAAACGAACGATATAATCACTGCTATATTCATCTTTTACCACAGAAACACCGATACGTTTCTTCACCCCTTCCTGTTCGTGTTTCACTTTCACTTGGGAAGTCAAGTAATGAGTACCGGGATTCTGACCGTACATTTGTTGAGTGTAATAACCTACGCAACGCGCTTCTTGCCGGGGACGCGCTTGCGATTCTCCCGGGGGAGATAATCGCGAAGGCGGGGCTGAAGGGCACGATATCCCAGGGCGCCGCGCTGAAGATCATCTCGCTGCTCGGGGAGCAGGCGGGCATTTTCGGAATGATCGGCGGTCAGAAAACTTCTGGGGGAAAGCTACCAGAACACCGGCCTGACCCACAGCCAGACCCTGATGGTCATGGCGGAAAATCTGCTGCATCAATGCGGCAAAACTGTTAACGACGTAAACGCAGTGGCCGTGGCCGCAGGCCCCGGCTCCTTTACCGGCGTGCGCATCGGCGTCGCCGCCGCAAAGGGTTTCGCATGGGGCAGGGAAGTGCCCTGCTACGGCGTCAGCACGCTGGAAGCCATGGCGCTTTCGCTGGGCGAATATCAGGGTTACGTGTGTCCCGTAATGGAC
>OGXJ01002235.1_pt1 | contig 13291 bp, 8 predicted proteins | sample 1576231 | NCBI WGS metagenome assembly OGXJ01 (sample SAMEA3541539, study PRJEB24748) | human gut metagenome | biome: human gut; feature: human-associated habitat; material: faeces | place: China | collected 2012
AGGTTTATATGAAAAAATACCAATGTCCTTGCTGCGGATATTTTACTTCCTGCCAGTAGTCGAATCCCCGCAAATACGAGGCTTTGTCGTAGCAGAGCACGTATTTCGAAGCCGATGTCAACTCCTGCGCCTTGCCGGGCAGCAGATCACGCACCACTTGCGGCAGGAACTCGGTGAATTTGACCTCCATCACCAGCTTGCCCGGCTCAAGCACGGGCAGTACCGGCAGTGTGGAGTCGAAAACATCGAATCCGCCGACCGCCGCACGCACGTTCATATCGAAGGTGATGCGTACGGTTCCGGCGTCAAGAATCCACGGCTCGCGCTCATAATCGACGATCACGCGAGGGCGCATCACATTGCACATGCATTCCACATAAAACTCGCGGCACAACTGATACTCGCTGTCACGCAGAAATTCGTAATCGCCGGCAAGAATACGGTCGAACTGCTCGTGCGTGAGCGGTGCATCCTCCTTGTAGATCCAACTGTCGCTTTTGCGTTTGCGTTCCAGTTTGATCACACGATCGCTGTAATCGTAGATGCGAATACGGTATTTCCTACGCAGCAGCACACCGTCGACTTTTTCCTGATATGCGGTGTTCCAATAATCGTCGAAATACAGGCTGCGAATCATATAGCCGCCGTTTTTCGCATGCTTGTCGAGGCCAAGCAGCGGCGCCATACGCACGTTCAAGTCGGCTTTTTGCGCGTATGAGATCAGATATTTGAGCTCATGACGGAACCGTTCCTTGGCTGTGCGCGGTGGAACGGATAATTCCTCGCCGACGCGATGTTTGATACGTTGCAGCAGCGACGTTCCGCGATTGCCACCATCACTGCACATTGGCATCCTCCACAATGCTGCCGTCGGCTTTCACATAGAAACACTTGGTGCCGTAGATCTTGTTGCCGTCGGTGACGTAGTAGTCAAACGCGTCCTGCGTCTCGCCTGATGCATTGCGCACGCTCACCTTGATGAAGTACTGGCCTTCACCAGGCATATCCATCACGGCTTCCGGCAATACGAGGTCGCTCTGTGTGAACACCACGTCTTTGCCTTCGTAATCCTTGGCCACGGTAACGGTATAGCGCAGATCCTCATCGTTGAAATCATAGGAGACATCCCAGCTGAGTTTGAGCTTGCCGTTGGTAGGAGTCGGCTTGCCGATATAGAACGGCATGGGCTTATTGAACCCGGTTCGGTACGTCTGGTAGTTCTGTTCGATTTCGCTATGCAATTGGTTTGCCACCGTGTCGTATTGGCTTGACGTCAGAGGCTCATGCATGGAGTCGGGCATCTTCCGCACGTATGGTTCAACGATGGAACGGTACCGCCGCACCATGGAATTGATGCGATCGGCGCTCATATACTTGTATTCGTCTTTCACGGCCTTGCCGAGCGCGGTTCGGAACGACTTGGTTTGCAGACAACGTCGGAACAGTATGTTGCCCCAATAGTTGCTGACACCGTTCTCCCAGCTTTGGCCCTCGGAACGTTGCCTGATCTCGTATTCCTTGCGCATGAGCATACCATCGTTATCCCAGTCGAGCAGGTAAAACGTATCCGAATTCGTGGGACTATACAGGTACATATTGCGGCTTTGCGTATCGATATTGCCGGTCAGCAATTGGAATGCCATCCAATATGCGAGATTTTCGGTATCGAAATATTTGCCGAGGATTTCGCCCATCGGCACTGAATAATCATTGAGATCGTTCAGCATGGCGATCAGTTTGGTATGGTCGTTGTCGCCTTTGATTTCCAGTTTTTCTTCGAATTTCGCTTGATCGTAGTCAGGATCATCGGCGAGTTTGATCACGTCTTCGTCTCGATAGAATTCGAAATAATTGACTTTGTACAGCTGGCCGTTCTTATCAAGTCCGTGCACCTGCAATGCGGTTTTGTTGAGCTGTTCGACTTGCGTGTACAGACCGTAATCGTCAAAGGAATCCGATCCGCTGGTCTCGTCTTTCACGTACAAGTGCACGAATTGCGTGCGCAGTCCCATCATCTGGTCGATGCCTTTGATGAGATCGTACGCCATTTTGTTACGGAAACGCAGACCTTCGCCCATATGCTTGTTCAATGCGATGGTACGCTGCCCACGCCACTTGCCTTTGCCGCTTTTCAACTCGATCTTGTAGTTCTTCTGCTCGTTTTTGCTCGATGACTGGCCACGTATCTGCACGGTGGCGTTCGGCGCGCTTTCACCAAAACCAAGCTCCCCGGAAACCGGTCCTTGTTCGTCGCCGACCTGCAGCAAACCATTGACCTTGTAGCGTCCAACGCCCATGGCCGCATAGTCATCAACGGAATACTGGTTGATTTCACTCCAGCTATGGTCGGCGCCTTCCGACGAATTACCGCGCGATACCGTCAAATACATGGTTTCGACACCGCTATCGTCATACACCTTGTATAACGATTCGTTGTCGCGCAAGTGTGCGCCGTCGATGCTTTGTTCAGCGCTTTTCTTGACTTGCTCATGCGTCTGTGACGAATCCGATGATTGCGATTGTTCATTATCGTTGGGTGATGAAGTCGCACATCCGGCGCAGGAAAGCACCGTCAGCATTGCCGTCAATGCCGCTATTTGCTTGACAAGCGTGGTAATGGCTTTTGTGTTGCGTCGGTTCCACCATGTCATGATTTACGATTCCTCCCGATTATGACATCCGTTTCTGCAATATTCGCCTTGCCAGAAGACCGTGCATGCCCTGAGCGATGCAATGATTGGTCGACCCGCTGTTCGCCATGTTCAAGCAGTATGCCCAGTTCGGTGAAACGTCCACGTTTCGTTTGCGCCACAATCGGCTGCTGCCCCAGCACTCGGTATGGCAGATTGTCGGTGTATGAGGCGAGCCGGAATGTCGCATATATGGCGAACAGCGATGCCCCCATCAGAAAACCGAAACCGAACAGCGACGTAGTGAAGAACTGTCCGATTACTGTGAACACAACCGTCGAACCCGCAAACAATGCCGACGCCGTCAATGCACCGGAATAATCGGTAAAATACAGCAGAATCAGCATCACGGTGTTGCCGACCGCATAAAGGGCATACCCCACGCAGAGCACACGGAAATATCCGTGCATCACATCGCTGAATCCTAAAGGAAGCGCGTTCAGCACTGTTTTTTCCAATGAAATCACGGCAGCGGTCACCAACAATTGCTTCAACGCCGTGTAATGCAATTCTCGATTGAGCACAGTCAGCATTTCATCTTCGGCAATGGTAATGTCTTTGACCGTGCCACCATCGTTGAGTAGACTGTAATACGAACGATATGTCGGATAGAAATTCACTTCCACCGACACCACAAAATTCACCGTGGTGATCAGAATCGTCAAAAATGCAAGCATGGCGGGCACATCGTAATATGGCGCGCCATAAAACAAACCCTTCACCTTGATGCCGAGCGGACCGCACCAAGTGATCACCAAATGGGCGAACAGGCCGATGGTGGTCAGCAATCCGGTCAACGCCAACGGCAGAAACTGGTCAACCCACTGCAGAAACAGCCACGGATGCTCACGACTTTGCGGAAAATACCGATGCAGCAGCAGCACATCCCACACCAGCATCACACCATAGCCAAGCACCACTGCGAACAACAGCGACTCCACAGGAGGGCAGGCCAACGCAAGCAACACGCATGACGTAACGAACGCCACCAACACCGCAGCCACGAAAGAATACAGAATGCTTTTGTAATCCTTGATGGCCGTCAAATAGCTCATCGCATTCCAGTTGACGACCATTTCAAGAAACAGCCATAAACACAACGCGCCCTGCATCAGCGTGGCACCGGAAAACAGCAGAAACACCGTGTACAACACCGCGCCCACCACCAGCATGATGCCGGTAGACCCCCAGAACGACGGCAGAATCATCTTCTCATCGTGATCAAACAACATATCCGCCAGAAAACGGGTGACCGGCATCGACAGAAAACTCGTCAACACCAACGAGGCAAGCAGCGTGTAGGTGATCATGCATACGAGCAGATCGCGGTCGGGGCGGCCCACCTGCCACCAGCTGCTCACGATCAGCACGCCGAACTGCAGAAGCACGCCCAGCAGCATCGGACCAGCGCAAATCACGCCGGCATAGCCGTAGGCTCGCAGCATCGCCATCAAGCCCCTACGATGAAACAGTTTCTTCAGTTCAAATCCAATACCGGCCATATCAGCGCTCCAATCCGAACTGATTCAATCCGAACTGATCCGCGGTATCGCTATACAGCTTGCGATAATCGTCAAGCATGCGCTCATGCCGGTAATAGGCATTCACACGATTGCGTCCGATCTGCCCCATGGTTTCACGCAGCGTGCGGCTGGAACACATGCGTTCCATCGCCCCGCTTAAGCCTTCGCGGTACATGGGAGGCACATAAAAACCGGCAGTGCCGAAATCGTCGCCTTCCTCGCCTTCCAAAAGCTCACGGCAGCAGCCGACGTCAGTGGTCACGCAGGGGCGTGCGGCTGCGAACGATTCCAGCACCGACAGCGGCTGGCCTTCGGAAATGCTGGTCAACACGGTGAAATCAAGCTTGCGCATGTATTCGACCACGTTCACACGGCCGGTGAACTCAAGATTGCGCACACCCAACTGTTCCACAAGCTCATAGCATTCGTCGGCATACTCCTGATCGTCAACACCGCCGAGAATATGCAAGCGCACATTGTCAACGCGAGAGGAAAGCTCATGGAACGCGTGAATCAGGGTTTTCACATCTTTGATGGGCGCCATGCGCACCACCGCGCCGATATCAACCCAACCGTCGTCGGGTTTGAAAGGAATATCGCAGAAACGTTCGTATTGAATGCCATTGGGAATCACCTGGCAGGCATCGGCGGGCGCACCCATGCCAATTTGGATAAGACGGGCACGACCGAACAAGCTGGTGATGCGCCACGCACGATGGTAGATCTGTTCCGAAAGCATGTAGAAGAAACGGATCCAACGCGGCCGGAAAGCGGGCGACACCCATTCGGCGGAAATGATTTCCTCTTCACGTTCGCGCGTGTAAATGCCATGTTCCGTAAGCAATACCGGCGCATGGTTGATGGAACCGCCCAAACAGGCCAACAATCCGCCATATCCAGTGGAAATCGCATGGTAGATCTGCGCTTCCGGCACTTCGCAGTCCATCAAGTACAACACCGGCAGCAACATGGAGCGCACGGTATGGAAAGCGTCGGCGTAGGCCACATACGGATATTCTTCCATGCAGATTTTCGTAAACAAGTCGATGAATTCACGGCTTTGCAGGAACGACAGCGGATGCACGCCTCTGGTGTGGAACAGGTTGAACAGCACATCCCAGTCTGGGCTGCCAAGATTCACCAGTTCGCGCAATGACCGCAATTCCTCTTCGGTGAACGACACTTGCGCTCGTTCACCGCTCAGACGCAAGGCGTCGTCGAGGAACACCTCATGCACTTCCACCACATTGTCGGGCAGGTCATATACGAATTTGCCGCGGTCTTCGGCTTTGGCGCCGATCACCCACAATACGAACTCGTGCTCTTTCATCGCTTCGATATAACTGTGCATCCACGTGGACACTCCACCATGCACGTACGGGTAGCATCCTTCCAAAACCAGGCAGATTCTCATGCCTCTCCCCCAGTCTTGCGTTTGATATGAACCGTGGCGTTCGTGGCTTTGAGCAGATACAAGTTGCCGGTCAGCTTGGTGAGGCTTCCGCCACGAACCCTGCCAGGCGTGCCATTGTTGGCACGGAACATGAGCCATCCTTGATCGGTGAGGTTGCCAAGTTTCAGATCCCAACTGTCGTCGGACGTTTCCATCGAAACGGTCAATCCCGAAAAACGTTGGATGGCTGCGGCACATTCCGTGCCTGTCTGCATACGAATGGACGGTGCCGACGATTCCAGCCAGTCAAGATAGTTTTCCAATCCCTGGTAGTACTTCTTCCATCCTTCTTTCGCTCCACGATCTTCATCAAGCAGATCGTCGGGATGCATGAAGTGCGTGCTCACATAGTGCATGTTCAGTTCGGAAACCGCGGCAAGACGCATGTACGTGTCGCCCACCATGCCGCCGGACACGATACGTGGAGCCTCCACCACGCCATCGGCCGCAACACCGAACTCCTGTATGTACGGCAAGGAACTGTCGGAAGGCATATACGTACTGGCGATGGCGCGAATCTGCGGCACATCCTCGCCTATGATCTTTCGTCCCTCTTGGGAGAGGATATTCGACGGCGGCACGTATACCGACGATGTTGCGGCCGGCAATACGTCTTTCTGGAATGCGATCAGTTCCTGCAATGATGCCACAATGGCTCTGCGATTCGGCCATTGCACGTACGTGTATTCGTTGCCGTAATCCGTATTCGGCAACACCAACGGCTGATGGTTGTACCCGTGATATCCGATTTCGCCGTTTTGCCGAAGCAGCAATCCCCCATAATACTCGAATTGTGCGCCGTCCGTCTGCCGTACCGGATCATCCTTGGTGTCATCGCCGTAACTCTCAATCATCACACCGGTGAAACGAATACCGTACCGTTCCGCAAGACGCACCAAATCCGGCCACCATACTTGAGAATAGAATTCAGCAATACTTATGTTGTAGTCACGTTTGATGTATTTGCCATTGCCGGACGGTACCGGAGAGGGAAAATCATCCAAGTAGAACGCTGCGCTGTTGATCACCGGATAGGCCGTGGCAGAACCGAGCAGGCTGAACGCCGAAGCGTAAAATCCTCGAAACACCTTGCCGTAAATGCCGATATTGCACATCACAGCCGTTCCTGACTCCACCGCGTTCCTCCACACCAATGGCGTTCTGCCATTGCTGCTGACCGCTTCCACCTGTGCACGATCATCCAATGCGACGCTCAGCGACGATTTGAACGGGTCACTGAACGTGTACGTCTGACCGCCACCCAACATAAAATCCTCGGACGGTGTAATTCCCTCAGTCGCCACATATTCGTATGTGGACGATTCAATGCCGATTTGCGGGCCGATCACATCCAAATAGCCGGTTTTCTCCGGAGTCATGGCAAACATGACGCCACCGCCCTTTTTGGCCCATTGCATGATTTGCAGCACATGCTCGCCCAGACGGTCGAGATTAGGCATGGCCACCACTATGGTGCTGTAGTGAGTCAACGCTGGAAATTCAGCGTTTTCGTCAGCCACGTCAACCGTAGTGGTGGGGACTTTCATATCAAGCAGAATCTGGTCAAGCATGGCTTCGGCATCGCTGACACCCTCCTGCGAACTGTCGACCACCAACAGATTCGTAGCTTTTTCGCCAGCGATGGCATTGGCAGCAGGAATGGCTTTGTTTCGATCCAAATACGTAATGTCGAACCGCGTGGCACCGTAATGCACGCCCAAGCTTTCCACCAGCAACACCAATGCGATGGCCATGAACACAGCCCAGACCTTGACCAGACCTTGCCAGCGGAATCGCTTCCACTTGGCCAACACGTCTGACAGGAATCCTCTGATCATGCGCGTTCAGCCTCCTTGGCTCCAGTCCAGAACCGCAGCGTGCGTCTTCCTTGGCCACCGAGATAAATATGCTTGCTTTCAATCTGCTGAACGGTGTGGCGCAACGCATCGCCATCATTGCGTGCGGCATCGAGTCGTAGACGCATCAGCCATACATCGCCTTGATCCGGCCACCGTTCCATAGCGCCGTCAATGGTGTGCGCGGCATCATCAAAGAGTCCAAGATCAATCTGCATTTGCGCAAGACGGCACGCAACGTGATAATCGCCATGTTGGCAAAGTCGTTCCTGCAATACTTCGGCATATCGCTGCTTCTGCAACTGCAATGCGTATCCTTGCGCAATACCGGAATTGATATATCGTTCCAGCGCATCGCAATAGCGTTCCAACATCGTTTCGGAATTTCGATGCTGCAGATAATCGTTGCGGCAGCGCTGCAATGCAAGATCTTCCTTGGCACTGATCTGTGCCAAGGCGGTAGCCGCGTAATGCACGACTTCCACATCCTCATTCAGTCGGGCCTGCGACAGCACATCGATATAACGGCTGGGATTGTCGTTGAGAATGGACATCACCAGACTGCGCCGCTGACTCGAATCATTGACGATCAGTGCCTCTTCCAACGGCACGGTATTGGCGAAATCAGCTCGTTCCTCAACCAGGATGCTTCGACGTTCCTCATCATCCACACGCATTTGCTCAAGCCCCGGAGCCGTGTGCTCGCCAGCGCGCATCAGCGTGCGCGTATGCAGCATCAGCACGCATAACGGCCCCCACAATGGCACCAGCAGCATGAAAGGAAGCAGCCGCCCCTCCACGCGAAGCACGCCAACGCGAGACAATACGCACAGCAGCACGCATATCATTACATGCACGGCGATAAGCAGCATCGCCATCACCGTCGCGTTCACACTGTGCCGCCTTCATGCGATGCAGAATCATTCGGCGCAACGTTCCTGCGCAGCGTTTCATCCGCTTGCGATTCAGCGGCCACTTGTTCCGAAGCCTCATCCAGCAGCGCGTCTTCCTCTTGCCCGGAAACGCGTGTCACATGCAATCCAGCTTGGGCCAAACGCTTGTTGATGATAGGCAGCTCATGCTTGCCGGCCTGGTTCATCAACACATACACGTTGCCGTCTTGCAGTACACCCGCCTCGTCCGTCTGACGAATGGCCCCCATGAGACGGCTGCCATTGTCTTGCCAAGCATCATCCACACGCAGCAGCAGGTGATCGCCCATATGGTCGTGCTTGAGTTCGTTTGCAGCCAACACTTTAGGCAGAAACGCCTGGGTGTTCAAGAATTCAGTGCCGGGCACCAGCATCGCATGCCGTGCAACATCCTCATAATCGAAGGCGCGTACCATCGCGGATTCCACCAAGCCGCACATGATGGTGAACAGATTCTGGAAGTACAGATTCATTTGGTCGGGCTGAGCTTTGGCAAGCACAATCACCACGGCCAGCTTGCCATCGGCATGCACGCCTGCCGCATACATCGGAAGGTTTTGTTCGAGATTGCGGTTTACCCACAATCCGCCATGATCCAAAGCAATGACAACGTTGGCATAATTCTCAAGCAACGCCGATTTGCTGAACAAAGATTCAGTCTGCGGGCTTGCGGCCATCAAACGCGCGAAACGACCACCATTATCGATTCGGTAAATACCGAAACTATCGCCGCCCAACGTATCTTGCATAATGCGAATGGCCGCACGATACAGCTTTTGAGGCTGCACTTCGTCCAATTCACGGGTCATCGCATACATTTTGCCGAAACTGTCGCGTCTGCCGATAATCTGCCCGCGCAACATACGACGATCATCGAGCACATCGTGGTACAGGTCACGCAGGAACGCAAGTCGTTCACGCAGCAAACTGTTTTCGTCACGCATGAATCGCAGGTTTTCGCGATTACGCAGCTGCACATACCCGCATACTGCGCCGGCAACGAAATACACCACAAACGTAATCCAGTTCGACGTATCGTAAAACAGCGGAGCGAATGAAGCGCCCTTCGATGCATACGACAACGCCATGCCGGCACATGCGAGCGCGGCCGCGAACACGCCTGCGTTCAGTCCGTACATCGTGCCGACGATCACCACGAAAAACAGGCGCAAATCCACGGTTCCCAGCTGACTGTTGCCTTGTACCGCGGTGCGAAGCAATTCCTCCAGTATGAACGTGACGCAGATTTCGAATGCGATCCATGGTTTCGAATGGTTGCGTAGAAAATCCCAGACCGGGTGCTTCTTGGATTGTTCCTGAGCACGCGCTTCTTTCCAGCGCTGAAGCACAGGGGGAAGATCCTGTTTGAGCGAATATCGCGGCGACCAGCCATAGTGTAATCGCAGCACATGATCGTCTGCTGGGTAATGTTGGGGTCTGTCTTCGCCAAAAGTCACCGATAATCCGGGAAATGCCACGCTGATCGCATCAGCCAAATCACCGTATGTGAAGTCGAACACGTTGGGCACATGGAAGATTTCGCTTTCGGCGGTCCAATCGTCGAACATGCGGTAGATCAGTTCGGCAAGATCGTCGGCGCAGAGAAAGCATGTCTGTTGCTGTTTGCGTTCGCAGAATGAGATCGACCCTGCCGATGCCTGTTCGAACAGTCTGCCGAAATATGCGGTTGCTCCATTGCGCTCGGGTGCATACAAGTATGGACAGCGAATGATTTTCGCTTCCAGACGGTAGGTGCGCGCGTAATACAGGCAGAGTTCTTCCGACGCTCGAGACATCAGACTTTTGCTGGTATCACGTACGTCGGCGTTTTCCGGATAGGTGAATTCGGATTCCGGTCCGCATACCATCAGCATTTGCGTGGATCTGTTACGTATGGCGTGCAGCAATCTGCGAAGATATCCGAGATCGCCGTCACGCTCACTTCGCGGGGTGAGGCCTTCGGAAAAGAATACGATGCGATCGAATTCGTATGTGGTAAGAGTTTCGGCAAGGATGTTGGCGTCAGACATGTTGACGATTCTGAGACGGTCATTGCCGTCTACGGTGCCTTCTCGTTCCGCTATCACCACATGGTCTCGGGGAAAGGCATGCTGAATCCACTGCTTGGTAATGAAGTCGGTGTTGCCGACCAGAAGCACTTCCATGCCGTCACCCCAGCGAATACTCCCTTAACGGGGTTACGGCATAACTCTGCCCACAAACCCCCATTGTTACTGCCTTACGGTGTTCCAGTGTAGCCAAACAGCAGACAGACTCCCCCTCTAACGGAGGTTTTCTTAGTCATTTCTCAGTAACTCGCAAGTCAACATGACTTGCGTCGACCATTTTAGGGGGCTTACCCGCAATGCGAGCGCGTATTCAACCAACAGCCGGCATCAGTGGCTTGGCGCTAGACATACGGCCGCAATCGTCATACGTGTGGGCAAAAAACAAAGAAACCTCGGAGATTTCCGAGGTTTCAAGCCATGGTGGCTCCGAGCGGCATCGATCCGCTGACCTAACGATTTTCAGTCGTTCGCTCTACCAACTGAGCTACAGAGCCATGAACAGGAATCTGTTCGAGCGACCCCGGCCGGACTTGAACCGGTGACCTCCGCCGTGACAGGGCGGCGCTCTAACCAGCTGAGCTACGGGGCCATTGCCACCTTGTTACCAAGGCAAGTACCCCCTGAGAGAGTCGAACTCTCGTTGTCAGATTGAAAGTCTGGTGTCCTAACCGTTAGACGAAGGGGGCGCTTTCAGCGTTTCCGCTTGACAACTCGCTTAACTATACGCGAATCCTCGAAACATGCAAGTCTCGGCGTGTCGCAACGCTGCGCAATCACGGAAGCCATGCTGTTCACATGTTGAAAATCGTTGAAATAAAGCCATTTCAGCACATGAACAGCATAACATGAAGCCTCATACGCAGCGATAGGTGAAGTCATGAATCACACGACCGGCAGCAAGTCCTTTTTTCTCGAAATTCGTCAAAACTCGACCAGAAAAACGCTCGGATTCACTGAAATCAGCGTGTCGCAGACTTGCGGCTTCGTCGGCATTTCCCTTGCCGACATGCTCAACCGGCAGACTCACCGTCAACTTGCCGTCATTATGGAATCCTTCAATACCGTCCATGACCTCATGCACATGCAATGCATAGTCTTCAATATCGGTAGCGATACGCCACACTCCTCCAGCCTGCAGTGTGCGATGAATCTCACCGGCAAGCTCCGGTTGCACGATGCGGCGCTTGTGGTGACGCATCTTGGGCCATGGATCGGGGAAGAAGGTCCACACTTCGGCGATCGAGTCATCCGCGGCGGCTTTGAAGAGTTCAGGAGCGTTGACTTGTGCGATGCGCAGATTGGCGAGGCCTTGCTTGCCTGCGAGCAGCATGGTATGCGCCACGCCCGGATCGTAGACTTCGAGCGCCAGAAAATTCATTTCTGGGTGTTCGGCGGCCGCGGCAACAACGTTTTCGCCCTGGCCGGTGCCGATTTCCACAATCAGAGGATTGGCATTGCCCCACGCTTCCGCAATATACGACTGGTCGAACACCAGATCGTTTCGCACGTCAAGGGAGCCTTCACCTGCATTGATATCCAAAAGATAGGTATCGGCATGGGCATCCCATGCGCGCCGCAAGCGTGCGTCGAGCCTGGCGGAACGGCGCACGAAGGACAACACCTTGCGTCCATACAGAGCAGGGCGCTGACCAGCATCAGCCTGTTGTTCACCTTGTGTTTTTGACATGTTTTGTTCGTTTTCGCCGTTTACTTGATTTTCAGTCGGCGTGTTCACATCTTCTTGCATACCCTATTTATAGAGGAAACGCAGGAAAGGGTCGATTATGTGCGTTCCTGTTCATGTGTTATACTCAAATTGTTCAAAAGGTAACAAACTAGAGCAAAAGTGAACAACGTTCGTTGAACGTTCGTTTTTCGAACAAAGCGCTTTATCGCTCATTTGGAGGAAAGGCCAGAACATGACAGTTCTCGTCACTGGTGGGTGCGGCTACATCGGTGCCCACGTCGTCCACGCTCTTCATCAGGCCGGCGAACAGGTCGTCGTCGTTGACGATCTGAGCTACGGCAAGCCAACCCGCATCGAAGGCTCCCGCCTGTACGGCATGGATATCGCCGCTCCGGGTGCCGGCGAACGTCTCGCTGAAATCATGAAGGCCGAAGGCGTCGACTCCGTCATTCATTTCGCCGCCCGCAAGCAGGTCGGCGAATCCGTTGAGAAGCCGCTGTGGTACTACCAGCAGAACATCAACGGCATGCTCAACGTGCTCATCGGCATGCGCGACTCCGGCGCCAAGAAGCTCGTCTTCTCCTCTTCCGCAGCCACCTACGGCGTTCCGCCGGTCGACGTGGTGCCGGAAGACGTCGTTCCGATGCTGCCGATCAACCCGTACGGCCAGACCAAGCTGTTCGGCGAATGGATGGCTCGCGCCTGCGAAGAGCCATACGGCATTCGCTTCTGTGGTCTGCGCTACTTCAACGTAGCCGGCTGCGGCCCGGTCGAGCTCGAGGATCCGGCAATCCTGAACCTCATCCCGATGCTGTTCGACCGCCTGAAGAAGGGCAAGGCTCCGGCGATCTTCGGCGACGACTACCCGACTCCGGACGGCACCTGCGTGCGCGACTACATCCACGTCTCCGACTTGGCCGACGCCCACATCGCCGCCCTCAAGTACCTCGACCGTGACGAGCGCAAGTACGACGCCTTCAACGTCGGCACCGGTGAAGGCACCTCCGTGCGCCAGATCGTCGACGAAGTCAAGAAGGTCACCGGTCTGCCGTTCACCGAGGCTGTCATGGCCCGCCGCGCC
>OGXJ01002256.1_pt1 | contig 13205 bp, 9 predicted proteins | sample 1576231 | NCBI WGS metagenome assembly OGXJ01 (sample SAMEA3541539, study PRJEB24748) | human gut metagenome | biome: human gut; feature: human-associated habitat; material: faeces | place: China | collected 2012
ATTCGGGAATACCAGAAAACTTCTGGAGCAGCTGATCGGCAGTGACGCAGATATTTTGATCTGCACAAAGTCTGATCTTGTGGTACGGGATATTGATCTGCTGAAGAACCTTGGACGAGTGACCGTTTCACCTTGTCCGCTACGAATATGGCGGCACGCGATTCATCGCCGTTCAAGAGGGTAAGCCCGCGCAGAACCTGGTGCTCTGGAGCGGCCGTATCCATAATTCCGGAAATATTCAGCAAGTATGGGGGACTGACTACTCCAATTCCGGAGACGAGTTCAACTACGTCCGCTACTGGGGCGGCGAGTGGGCGGTTTCCAATGACCGGAAAGAGTGGACAAAGGTAACCGGCGAGGGCTCCACCGGGACTTACTACAGCTGTAAAGAGCAGCTGGCGGCCTATTACATGGTCCGCACGGAAATCACCAAAGAGGTCACGACGGACATTGCGGACTGGGGCAAACCCAAGAGCGGTAATGAGTACGCAAGTCAAGTAAATGGCGATTTTGTCCTTCTGGACTTCGCTGTGAAGTATGAGAATGGCAATCGGGTACCAAGTGGGTTCCCGGTAAATGAGACCATGGCGTTCCACTGTGCCAGAAATGATTCAGCAGTCGGTACCCAGAATGGCGTGAAGTACCGCAAGCTGAATAATTTCCGCGGCGTGAATACCAGCGACTATGAAATCTACATGCTCACTGTAACCATGACGAACGATAACGCCTCAACTACGCTGACTTCTAGTACGGCACAGAGCGGCTATACGTATGGCGGCACAGAGCAGATCGTCTGGGCCATTGACGAAAAGACCAAGACAAACAGCAATCTGGACGCGTATACGTCAATTTCTGGTGCCAAGAGCGATTATTCCGGCTGCACGATCGGCGGCGATCCCTATGTTCGCGGTGTGGAGATTTATAACAAACACGGCGCCCTGATCACCTACTACATTCGCGCAAAGGTAAAGACGGATTCTCTTAGCGTCCACTACGTTGTGCAAAACACTGGTGAAGAGTTCTATAAATACTATATTAATGTCAATAACGAAGCCGGACACGACATGGCGTTCAAGGACGGCATTGAGCTGGACAACCCTTGGAAGGGTGTGCTTCTCAACAGCGAAGTGGTGAATGCCGAAGGCAGAACGCTGACCATCACAGCGGACCTGACGAATTTGCCCATTGACGCCCAGTATCGCTATAGTACCTATACGTGTGAGAAGGTCGAAACGAAGAAGGTTAATAAGGAAGTCTGGCTGTATTACACATTTACCAGCACCGCGACGTTTGTGGTGGATTTCGGTCTGCCGCTGAAAATTGCACCTGCGAATGTCAGTGCCAACCTGAGCGTCGCTCCTATTAAGACAGTGCAGATTGCTCACAGCACGAAGTATGCGGACCTTTCAGTTGACGAGAACAAGAATATTATCTATCGCTTGACCAAAACCATCGACGGCGAGGATAACATTACCGTCAGATACACTGGTGCCAATGCCAGTACGGACAAGATTGGCGAAGCCAGCTTCACCCTCACCATCATCCCCGCCAGCAATGTGTACTATGAGGACAGCCTGGCCACCTTTACGAACGGCAAGGGCGCGGCTTCGGGCGCGGATTGGAAACTTGTGGACAACAAAGGCGCCGAGACTACGGAGGGGACTGCCCCCACCCAGGCCCTGGAGGAGCTGGGCAAGCATAGCAACGTTTATGGTCACGATGGTGCCTACGACAATTCCTCCATGCTCTCCATGGGCACCGCCCACAAGGTCACCGTGACCGCAAACATGGCCAATACTGATACTTGGAAGGCACAGCCCGACTCCGCTTGGCCCACCGCCCAGTTTACCTTCAAGGGCACCGGCTTCGACATCATCTCCCTGACGGACAACACCTCCGGCGCGATTGTTGTTGATGTCTATAAGGGTTCTAAGACCGAGGGCAGCAAGCCTGTACATAGCTATTTGGTAAACAATTACTATGGCTACACGTACAACCAAGAAACCCAAAAGTGGGAAGTCGACAAGAATGCTGGAGCAAATGCCATCTACCAGATCCCCGTCATGAAGGTTACGGGTCTCGACTATGGCGAATATACCGCTGTCATCGAGGTGTTCTACAACTCGTTCTTTGATATGAATTATGACGAGAATAGCGGTAAGAACCAGTACAGCTTCTGGCTGGACGCCGTTCGCATCTATGACCCCATGGGTGTAAACCGGACTGAATATAAGGATGACCATGAGGGCTATCCCCAGTACATCAAGCTTCGTGACACTCTGGTGGATGGAACAGCTAAGCCTGACGAAACCGACAAGACAGTATTTATTGACGGCGGTTCCACAGCTGATATTATGACGACCTACGCGAACCTTGGCCCCAACAACGAGGTCTACCTGATGAACGGCCAGGCCATCACCTTCAAGCTGACCGGCGCTGATGTGGACAAGATTGCCAGCATCCAGATCGGTGCCAAGGCCCCCAAGGGTACGGCTGTCCTGAATGTGAATGGTACGGATATTGAGAGTAGCCTCTCCACTGCCACGGAGATGTACTATGACATCACCACACAGGTTACCGGCGGTAGTTATCAAGTGACCATCACCAATAATACCACCACTACAGACAATATCCTGTCCCTGACCAACCTGAAGATTACATTCAAGGAGAAGCCGACGGGAGAGATCACCCTCGCTGCCCTGGACACCCAGGAGCAGGAGAACGCCGTCAACCTGGTGCGGGCTCTGTTCACCGCGCCGGTGGCCACCTTCAGCCCGGAGACCTTCCAGGCGGACTGGGGCCGTGCGGTCCGCGCCGGTAAGCGGGCTACCCTGACGGTAAAGACCTCTGCGGATGTGGAAAGCATCACGGTGGATGGTCAGTCTATCACCAGCTATACTACCCGCACCCAGCGCACCGGCTGGGGCTGGTGGTCTCCCAAGGTCACGATCAATACTCCGGCTCCCACCGCCAGATAAAATCCCGTTGCGGAAAAAGCTTTCGCTCGCTCCTTTTTATGAGCTCCTAACAACCGGCTGATATTGCTTCCGGCGCCATGACCGAACATGAATCCGAACGCCTGAATAATTGCCATCAAGCCAAACACCACGCCTACCGCTCCGGTGGCACTGGTGCCTAACTGGCTGACGAACCAGGTATCCACCATATTATACAGATTCGTGATCAGCATACTGATGGTAGTAGGCAGTCCAAGTTCCAGGATTAACCGTGCTACCGGCTCCTCTGTGAGCCGTTTATATTGTTTCTCCTCTTTTGACAATGTTGTATCACTCATATCACATAGCTCCTATATCATTACCACAGTTTCCATTCGGTTCTCTCTATGGTTTTACACTATTCTATGCCACAGTAATCCGCAGGCTGCTTCTGCCCGGTTTGAAATCATAATCCGTACCCATTCATCGTATCGCCAAAATAGCGTCTGCCCTACCGGCACGACGCTATTATAGAGGATTCTCTTTGAAAATGTAAGCCCTTTCAGCTGCTTTTTTACTAAAATTTTATGTTCAGCCTCACAGCTTCTCACTGAAATAGCTCTTATAGCCCTCCCCGAAGATCTCCGTGGCACTGGTGACGATCATAAATGCCAGGGGATCCTCTTCCTTTACGATCTCTTCCGCCTTGGGAGAAATGTTTTTCTTCATGGCGCACATGATGACGCTCTTCTCCTTGCCGCTGTAAGCACCACTGCCCTGTACATAAGTCACACCAATGTCCAACTCCTCCAAAAGTCTCCCTGCAATCTTCTCTGCATGGTCGCTGATAATATAGATCAGCTTCGCCTCATCACGTCCATATAATACCACATCCAGCACCACCGATGTGATAATGACCACGATACCGGCATACAGTGCCTTGTCAATGTTTTGGAATACAAACGCTGATGCTATGACGATAACTACATCTGTCAGGAAAAACAATGCTCCCGTCTTAAGGTACGGGAACTTCAAACGCAGCAGCTTAATAATAATATCTGTTCCTCCCGTAGTGGATCCGGCCTTGAACACCCAGCCCATAGATACTGCCATCAGGGCACTTCCGGCCAGAGAGGCAAGTAATGGATCTGTGGTCACTGCTCCTACCGGTGTCAGCAGGTTTGTAAACAGTGAGGTCATTGCCGTACAATAAATCGTAGACAAAATAAACCGCAATCCAAATTTCCAGATACCGATCAGCAGGATCGGTATGTTGATGAGTAACATCCAGGTACCTGTCTCAATTCCGAACAGACGATTTAAAATAATGGCAATACCGGTGATACCCCCGGGTGCCAGGGAGTTCGGATCTAAAAACATGCTGACGGATACCGCATAGATGAAAGAAGCCACTGTGATCATTACATAATCCCGGAACATCTGCAGGGGTGTCTTTTTATCCAGTCTCTGTATTTCCAATTCTTTTTCAGTCTTTTTCGCCATATTTCTCTCCATTTCCACACATAAAAGCCGCATATCTATAATATGCGGCTTTTATCAGTGATACATTCACTTCTTTTCTAAGAAACGATGCAGCGACATCTGCATGACTCTGCACAATTATATATTTGCTCTGACCAACTTAGGCTGATAGCCTTCTTTTTCCAGGGCAGCAATGATCTCTTTCTTATGCTCGGTACCGAATGCTTCCAGTGTGATACGCAGTTCCACGGCAGCGCTGCGGTTGATGGATACAAACTGGTTGTGCTCCAGCTTGATGACATTACCGTTAACGCCGGCAATGATACCGGATACTCTGCACAGCTCACCGGGCTTGTCGGGAAGTAATACGGATACGGTGAAGATACGGTCTCTTAAGATCAGACCCTGCTGTACTACTGAGGACATGATGATGACATCCATATTACCGCCGCTCAGGATGGATACAATACGCTTATCCTTCACATTTAACTGCTTTAAGGCTGCCACGGTCAGCAGTCCGGAATTCTCCACGATCATCTTGTGGTTCTCCACCATATCCAGGAAGGCTACTACCAGATCCTCGTCCTCCACAGTGATCACATCGTCCAGATTCTTCTGTAAGTACGGGAAAATCTTACTTCCGGGAGTCTTAACCGCAGTACCGTCTGCAATGGTGTTGACCTTTGGCAGGGTGGTTACCTTGCCGTTCTTTAAGGATACCTGCATGCAGTTAGCTCCCGCAGGTTCCACACCGATGACCTTGATCTTCGGGTTCAGCAGTTTTGCCAGTGTGGAGACACCGGTTGCCAGTCCGCCGCCACCGATAGGAACTAAAATGTAGTCTACCAGGGGAAGCTCTTTGAAGATCTCCATGGCAATGGTCCCCTGACCGGTCGCCACAGTCAGATCATCAAACGGATGAATGAAGGTATATCCGTGCTCTTCTGCCAGTTCATATGCTTTTGCACATGCCTCATCATAGACATCACCGTGCAGTACTACCTCTGCACCGTACCCTCTGGTACGGTTTACCTTGATCAGAGGTGTGGTGGTGGGCATTACGATAGTGGCCTTGCTGCCGTAGCATTTTGCTGCATAAGCAACGCCCTGGGCATGGTTGCCTGCTGATGCGGTGATCAGTCCCTTGGCACGCTCTTCATCCGTCAGTGTGCTCATTTTGTAATAAGCGCCTCTTAACTTGTAGGCTCCGGTAAACTGTAAGTTCTCGGGCTTTAAGTATACACGGTTGCCGGTCTGGGCGCTGAAATAATCACTGTATACCAGCTTGGTCTCTAACGTTACCTTTTTTACGATTTCACTTGCTTCTTCAAATTTCTCTAAAGTCAACATTTCTTCCTGCATTTTTCTTCCCATGCCTTTCTGTCACACTTTCCTTGGTCTGTCGGTTATTCCTCCTGCGTATCCGTCTGTTGCTCGTTCTCGGGCAGATGCAGTTCTCCGATATCCTCCATATTCACATCAAACAATGCGTTTACAAATTCCTCAGAATTGAATTTCTGGAGATCCTCAATGGTCTCCCCCACACCGATGTATTTTACCGGAACCTTCAGTTCGGACTGGATTGCCACCGCAATACCGCCCTTCGCCGTTCCGTCCATCTTCGTCAGTATAATGCCCGTGAGGTCTGCCACCTCACCGAATTCTCTCGCCTGTACCAGTGCATTCTGTCCGGTGGTACCATCCAGTACGATCAGGTTCTCTCTGTGGGCATTCGGGAACTCCTTGTCAATGATGCGGTTCATCTTTCGAAGTTCTTCCATCAGGTTCTTCTTATTATGCAGTCTGCCGGCGGTATCAATGAGAAGCACATCCACGCCTCTTGCTTTCGCTGCATTCACGGCATCAAACACCACACTGGCGGGATCCGCGCCCTCTTTTCCGCCGATCATGGGCACATCCGCTCTGGATGCCCATTCTGCCAGCTGATCTCCCGCTGCGGCACGGAAAGTATCCGCTGCGGCGATAAGGACTTTTCTGCCCTCATCCTTTAATTTACCTGCCAGTTTACCCACGGAAGTGGTCTTACCCACACCGTTGACACCAATGACCATGATCACGGACTGTTCCTTCTCGAAATCATAGGCGGTCTCATCCACCTGCATCTGCTCCTTAATACTTTCGATCAGAAGCTGTTTGCATTCGGAAGGCTCCTTGATATGCTTTTCTTTTACCTGCTGTTTTAATCTCTCCACAATGGCAGTGGTGGCATTGACACCGATATCTCCCATAATGAGGATTTCTTCCAGTTCTTCGTAGAAATCATCATCAATGGCGGAAAAACCGCTGAAGACCGAATCGATTCCCCGGACAATGTTATCACGGGTCTTGGTCAGCCCTTCTTTCAGCCTCGCAAAAAAGCCTTTCTTTTCCTCACTCATCCCTTTTCCTCCAATCAGCATTCTATCCAGAAAAACGCTTGCGTTTTTCTTGTATGAAACTTAGAACTTCTTCACGAAAGAGCCTTTACTCTGAGTGATTAGAAGTTCTTTTCATACTCTAATCGTCCAGGTCCTTGTCAATGAGGTTGACGCTGACTAAGGTAGATACGCCCTTCTCCTGCATGGTGATACCATACAGTCTGTCCACCTGTTCCATAGTGCCTCGTCTGTGGGTAATGACAATGAACTGGGTGTTCTTGGTCAGCTTATGTAAATACTTTGCAAAACGTCCTACATTGGAGTCATCCAGTGCGGCCTCGATCTCGTCTAACAGACAGAACGGAGACGGCTTCAGGTTCTGAATTGCGAACAGTAGGGATATGGCGGATAAAGCCTTCTCTCCACCGGAGAGCTGCATCATGTTCTGCAGCTTTTTTCCGGGGGGCTGTGCGATGATGCGGATGCCTGCCTCCAGAATATCCTCATCCTCCATCAGTTCCAGTGTTCCCTTACCACCACCGAAGAGTTCCTTGAATACCTTATCGAACTCTCTGCTGATCTCTGCGAATTTCTCCGTGAACTGTTTGCGCATGGCGGTATCCAGTTCTTCGATGATGCCTTCCAGCGTCTTCTCCGCCTCTACCAGATCATCATGCTGGGTCTTCATGAAAGTATAGCGCTCCATCAGGTTCTTGTAATCCTCAATAGCGTTGACATTGACATTGCCAAGCTTACGGATCTCATCCTTCAGACCGCTGATCTCTCGTTTCATAACAGGCAGATCATTCATCTCTTCGTTGCGGAGTCCTGCCGCATCGCTTAAGGTGATCTCATACTCATCCCACATGTAATTGATCTGACCTTCGATGCCGTCCTCCAGCTTTTTCTTCTGTTCGCCCAGACGATAGACTTCCTTATCCAGAGCATTCATACGCTCGGACATTTCCTCTCTGCTGCGGAAGAAATCTTTCTGTTTTGCAGACAGTTCTTCCTTTTTCGCAAGGTCTTCGTCCAGCTTCTTCCTGGAAGCATCCTGATTCTCATGAGAAGCAGCAATGGTCTTCTCAATCTCCAGGATATTATTCTTCTTGCGTTCCACTTCCTGCGCATTTTCCGTCAGAGCTTCTAAAATCTCATTAAGCTCTGCCTGTGCACGTTCCAGCTCGCCGCCTATACGATCCACATTTGCCTGCTTGTAATCCAGCGCCTGACGCATCTTCTCGACTTTTACTTCCCATTCTCCTGCGTGGGCGGAAGCTTCGCTCTCTTCCAGTCTGCAGCTCTCCAATTCTTTCTGGAAGCCCAGGATCTGTTCCTGCGTCGTCTTCTCCAACTCTTCGCTGGCAGCCAGTTCCTGCGTAATGGATTCCTTGCCGGAACGGATCTCGAAGATCCTGGTCTCGATCTCCTGCTCCTCCAGCTTCAGAGACTGTGCACTCTCCGCCTCTTCTTCCATACGCTCTCTTGCCTGGGAGATGTTCAATCTTGCGGTATTCTGCTCAATGGACTTGCGCTGCATCTCGGTCTTCAGTGCTTCCAGATCCATACGAAGTTTATTTCTCTTACTCTTGGTGTCTTCGATCTTCTGATTGTAAGTCGTGATATCCTCAGAGAGCTTTTTCACCTTTTTCTCCAGTTCGTCCATCTCACGACGTCTTCCCAGGAGATTGCTGTTGTTTTTAAAAGCACCGCCGCTGATGGCACCACCGGGAACTAAGAGTTCACCTTCCAAAGTGACCATGCGGATGCCGTAATCGAATTTTCTTGCGATCTTCACGGCATTGTCCACATTGTCTACCACAACGATACGTCCCAGCATAGCCTTCGCCACATTGCGGTATTCTTTTTCCGTATTTACCAGTTCATCCGCCATACCGATGACACCTTTTTCCTTCAGGGCCTCGGGATTTTTGAATTCCTGAGGTTTGGTAATACTGGTCAGGGGAAGGAATGTGGCTCTTCCGAGGCGGTTCTGCTTTAAGAATCCGATCATATGCTTGGCGGTCTCTTCGTTATCCGTTACGATATTCTGAATATTACCACCCAGAGCGGTCTCGATAGCGGTCTCATATTTGGCTTCTACCTGAATAATATCCGCTACAACACCGATGATACCTTTTTCTTTTTCCTTCTGCTCCATGACCTTCTTGACGCTGCCACCGTAGCCGTCATACCGCTCGGTGATATTGGTCAGGGCTTCCAGTTTGGACTGCTCCTGATGGAAACGGTTCTGTGTCTCCCGCAGCTTCGCATCTAAGCCTGTGAGATTCTCACGGATATTGCCCAGCTCCAGTTCGGATGCTGCCTCCTGTTCGGTCATCTGCCGCAGTTCTTCGGTCACAGTCTCGAAGGTCTCTTCCAACTTCTTGATTGTCTCTTCTCTGGCAGCCTCATCGGATTTGGCACGAAGCAGTCTGGAATTCAACTCTGCCTTGCGGATATTGATCTGCTCCATCATAGTATCGAAACGTCCCATCTTGGACTTGATGGTAGCCCGCTGGTTCAGCTCGCCGATGATGGTATTTTTCCCGGCCTCAATATTATTATTGAGTTCGGTGATCTTGTTCTGGATAGCTTCCAGGTCGGCCTTTGCCATGGCTGCCGCCTCTGCGATCTCCTGCACCTGAGTATCCGTATCCTTTTTATCGGTTAAAATATCCTGTTTTTCTTTTTCTTTGCCGGCGATTTCTTCTTCCAGGGCTGCCTTACGATTGTTCAGATGGTTCTCACTGCCGTGAGCGGAATTGATCTGCTCCTTTAAGACATTGATCTCACCTTCCAGTTTGCCCCGCATCAGGCCGGTATCCGTCAGTTGCTCTCTGGCGGCTTCAATGGCTGCATCCAGGCTTTCGATCTCCTGCTGGATCCGCTCGTATTCTTCCTTGATACCTTCGTACTTTTCACTGGTCTCGTTCAGTTCATTGCTGGCCAGATTATATTTTTCTTCCATGGAAGACAGCTGTTCTCTGAGTTTCTTATTTTCCAATAAGAAGACATTGATATCCAGAGTCTTTAATTCTTCCTTTTTCCTCAGATAGACCTTAGCCACCTCGGATTGCTTCTCCAGAGGGCCTACCTGCTTTTCCAGTTCGGACAGAATATCATTCACACGCACCAGATTCTGTTTTTCGTTCTCCAGCTTTGTCTGGGCTGCTGCTTTTCTGCGCTTGAATTTCACGATTCCAGCAGCCTCGTCGAACAGTTCACGCCGTTCCTCGGGTTTACCGCTTAAGATCTTGTCGATCTGGCCCTGTCCGATAATGGAATAGCCCTCCTTACCGATACCGGTATCATAGAACAGCTCATTGACATCCTTTAATCTGCAGGGAGTACCATTGATCAGATATTCACTTTCTCCGGAACGGTAGATCCGTCTCGCCACTGTAACTTCGTCATAGTCGATCGCCAGCTGGTGATCGCTGTTGTCCAGAGTAATGGCAACATAGGCGTAGCTCAACGGTTTTCTGGTCTCTGTTCCCGAGAAAATAACATCCTGCATGCTGGCACCACGCAACTGCTTGATGCGTTGTTCTCCCAACACCCATCTTACTGCGTCCGCAACGTTACTCTTACCGCTGCCGTTAGGTCCTACGATACCGGTGATTCCGTTGTGGAACTGAAATACGATCTTATTGGCAAATGATTTGAACCCGTGTATCTCAATACTTTTTAAATACATATCCTCTATCCCTCAATAGCAGAAGCGCCTCATAAGCTGCCTGCTGTTCTGCCGCTTTTTTTGTTCTTCCCTGCCCACGGCCAAGGCATTCTCCCTCCATGTCGATCTCTACCACGAAAGTCTTGTCGTGTTCCGGTCCGCTCTCCTCTAACAGCCGGTACTCGAACTCTTTTTTGAGTTTCCCCTGAATCAGTTCCTGGAGATTACTCTTGCTGTCGTAGAAGAGACGCTTGTCCTCTAAATCCGACAGAATGAAGCGGTCAATAAAAGCCTTGGCAGGCTGCATGCCACCGTCCAGATAAATGGCACCAATCATGGCTTCCATACCGTCAGAGGTGATGCTGTCTCTGCGTCTGCCGCCGGTATTCTCTTCGCCTTTACCCAAAAGCATAAACTGTCCCAGCTCCAGGTCTCTGGCACAGAATGCCAGGGAAGGCTCGCACACCATGGAGGCGCGCATCTTGGTCAGCTCGCCCTCCGGAACATCCGGGTGTTCCCGAAATAGGAAATCACTGGATACCAGTTCCAGTACGGCATCTCCTAAGAATTCGATACGCTCGTAGTTCTCTGTTTTGTTGATCTTTTGTTCATTGGTATAGGAGCTGTGGGTCAGAGCCTGCTTCAGCAATGCCTTGTTGTGAAAGCAATAGCCGATGCGCTGTTCCAGCACGTCCATTGTATAACCATCCAACATTTTCTTGTCCTCACTATATTCCGTAGTCCCGGCTATGGTAAGAAACGCGGCACGCTCGTACTTTAGTACGATGCACTCATGTCGTAGAGCGTAACGGTACATAGGCGTGGAAAATACCCACGCAATGCGTCCCTTGGGACGCTATGGTACCGACGTCTGCTTACGGCGCGCTTATTCTTAACCATAGCCGTGCCTACTGGACTACATAATTACCCTCACCATGCCTATTCATAAATGGCTGTCAAGTGTGTCCCGTTTTACGGAACACATCGTATAAAAACAGAGGGGAATGACCTCTTGTGCGAGCAAGCTCTCACCGGAGTCATTCCCTCTATTTTTGCATGGCTCGTAGCTTTACTAGTTCACTGCGTTCTTGATCATCTCTACTGCTTCTTCTACAGTAGTAACCTGCTCTGCAGACTCTGCAGGGATCTCGATATCGAACTCTTCCTCGATACCCATGATGATCTGGTATACATCCAGGGAATCAGCACCCAGGTCATCCTGGAAGGTGGTCTCCATGGTGATCTCATCGGGATCTACATTTAATACCTCAGCAATAATTTTCTTTAACTTTTCGAATTCCATAACAGTTCCTTCTTTCCAAATATTTTGTAATTTTAATTATTTTCTGCAGCCTTATCTTCCAGACCGATCTGCTCTTTGATCTTTTCATTGATCTTCTCTTCCTTAAATGCGATGCATTGCAGGATGGAGTTCTTCACTTCCACAGCCTTGCTGCTTCCGTGGGTCTTCACTACCAGACCGTTTAAGCCAAGCAGCGGAGCTCCTCCGTACTGGGAGGTATCGAAGCTCTTCAAGGTCTTCTTCAGTGCAGGCTTTACTAACAGTGCGCCGATCTTACTGCGCAGTGTGGACATCATTCCCTGCTTTACCTGATGCAACAGTGCGGAGCTGACGCCCTCGTACATTTTCAGTACCACATTGCCGACAAACGCTTCACAGACGATGACATCTGCCACACCTGCCGGAATATCTCTGGCTTCTACGCTTCCGATAAAGTTGATCTCGGGACAATTCTTCAACAGAGGGAAAGTCTCCTTGACCAGCGCATTACCCTTCTCTTCCTCAGCACCGATATTCACAATACCGACTTTGGGATTCTTAACGCCCATAACGCTTTCCATATAGACACTGCCCATCTTGGCAAACTGTACTAACATGGAAGGTCTTGCGTCCACATTGGCACCACAGTCCAGCAAAAGGCTGACACCGTTCTCCGTAGGGATCAGGGGAGCCAAAGGAGGTCTCTCCACGCCACGGATACGGCCTACGATCACCTGTCCGCCTACCAGTACTGCACCGGTACTTCCTGCGGATACGAAAGCATCGCATTCACCGTTCTTCACCATATACATGGCTTTGACAATGGAAGAATCCTTCTTACGGCGGATCGCCATAACCGGAGGTTCTGCAGTCTCGATGACTTCTTCGGCATGTACGACTTCCAGCTGTTCTGCATCGTAGGTATATGCCTTTAATTCTTCCCGGATCACCGGCTCCTTACCTACCAGGAATACTTTGACACGTTTGTCCGCATTGACAGCCTCTACAGCGCCCTTTACGATCTCGGTGGGAGCATTATCTCCTCCCATCGCATCTACAGCAACATTTACATATTCTGCCATTTCGTCGTTCCTTTACCTGTTTGTGTTTATCCGCTTATCATCAAACCGCTCCGTGGATCGCACCAAACAGTTTGATGATGGCAGATTCATTCTTACTATACTAAAGGCGTATATAAAAAGCAAGTGATTTTTTTGTGAAAGCAAAAGGAGACTCCTTTCGGAATCTCCTCTTTTCTTTTCACTTAATTTCGCTTCATTGATTTATAAATTAATCAACGCTTACGACCTGCTTCTTATTGTAAGAACCGCAAGCCTTGCAAACTCTGTGAGGCATCATCAGTGCACCACATTTGCTGCACTTTACCAATGTAGGAGCGCTCATTTTCCAGTTTGCTCTTCTCTTATCTCTTCTACCTTTGGAAGATT
>OGXJ01002267.1_pt1 | contig 13158 bp, 4 predicted proteins | sample 1576231 | NCBI WGS metagenome assembly OGXJ01 (sample SAMEA3541539, study PRJEB24748) | human gut metagenome | biome: human gut; feature: human-associated habitat; material: faeces | place: China | collected 2012
TCCTGGCACTCAAAACACGTTGTACTAAAGTCTGGTGGTGTTATTATGCAGCAGGCGGATCAGGTTGGAAACGGTTTCCAACAATCGGATTTATTGTATACGGTGGCAGAGGTTTCTTTACAGGGTAATAAGATATTACCGTTTGAGCATCTGACAGCTAAAGTGATTGTGAACTTAAAAGGAAACGGTAAGAATGAAGCCGAATTGGCAAATGCTGTTGTAACAATTGAGAATTCAATTCTTTCGGGTGGTGTATTTGAAGGTGTATTGTCTGTTTCCCAAGGGGAAGGCAAGGCGATAACTCCGAAAAAAGTGACCTCATCCGGTGAGTATGTTTATTCTTGTCATGCTTTGTTGATTCCTCAGGATATGAAAGGAAAGAAGTTTATTAAAATCCAAATGAGCGGGAGAACTTTTTACTATATTCCGGAAGAGGGGGATGCAAACCTGACCGGTGGATTTAAGTCTGTCTACAATATCACAGTAGGTGATCAGAAGATTGTTGTTACGGTAGAAAAGAACTCGGCGCAATGGGGTGGTGAGGAAGATGAAACCATAGGAACCGTACCGATTTCGTGAATTGCCGCCTGATAGTGATTGATATATAGAAACAATTGGAATAAAGGAATGAATTATGAAACAATATAAGTTTTTATCTACTGCTTTATTTTTGGCTGCAATGGTGGCATGGAGCGGTTGTTCGAATGAGGATGAAAGCCTTCCGGTGACATCCGGTACAGGAGGACTTGTTATAAACGTGTGTGATAAAGGTATGGAAAATGCAGAACCTTCCGTGTCGCGCGCTGTGACAGACCTGAATTATAATACCACCTTTGAAATAGGAGATTGTATTGGTCTTTTTGCTGTGAAAGATAATTCTATCTTGAGTGATGTGAATAATATGAAGGTGCAACTAACAAGAGATGGTTGGCAGCCGGCTATGGAACTACAATATGACGGAGCATTGAAAGGTGCTACTTACTATGCCTACTTTCCATATAATGAGAATCTGAACATCAATTTTGTTGAGGCAGATTTTTTTGCTTCAACGGTTGCAGGATGGAGCATTGGAAAAGACCAGTCGACTAAGAAAAACTTTGCAGATTCTGATTTGATGACCTCTTCGGGAAGTACCATCTATAAAGGTGATAAAGGTGAGTTTCTTATTCAATTGAATATGGTTCATCGTATGTCATTGGTTGTGATCTCTTTACCCGGAACGGAGTACAAATTTACTAATCCGGAACTGAAAGGAACTACTTATGCCGTTAAGCCGAGTGGAGACGTGGCCTTTTATACGGAAGAAATTGCACGTGACAAGGAAATCAAGCCTTATCGTGCAGACGATGGTTCATACCGTATGTTGGTCAAGCCGGCTACAGCTCCCAATATTGTGGGGGTGTTGGGTGATAGCAAATATAATGTTGATTCTGCTATTGCTGCCGGAAAGTATAAAAGGTTTATGGTTGACGGTGGGAATGTAGAGAAAAATTATACATTGCAAGTGGGTGATTACTATTGTGCTGATGGAAATCTTGTGAGCCGGGATTGTGCACCGGAGGAAGTTCCGGATAATTGCATCGGCATCGTCTATTATGTGGGTAATCCGCAACCGTCTGTATTATACAAAGAGGCTATTGAAGCAACTGAAGAAAAGGATGCTTTGAGACGTGATTATCCTAATTGTGTGCATGGGTTGGTTTATGCAATCAATCAATCAAATGCTGCCGCAACAAGTGTCGCTTCAAATTCAAAGTTAGATTATGCTAACTATTTTACGGCTAATGGTTTAGATAGCAAATATTTTTGGGGAAACGGAAACTCGGCTCCTGAATATAGTTGTATTTTAGGATATAATAATACAGAGGCATTGAAAGAAATACACGTACTAAATGGCAATGCGGCAACAAATATGATTAGCAATATATCTGCGTACTCGCAATCGATACCTGCTCCAAGCCTTACTACCGGATGGTATCTGCCTTCTGTGGAGGAATTGGATATTATCTTTGAAAATAAAGATAACATCAATTCGTCATTGGCTAATGTCGGAGGGACGGCTTTGTGGATAGAAACTTTTGCCGGTACAGGGTATCAGACGTCTACGAATACCGGAAGAACAATGTATCGGGTTCTTTACACAAATGGAACTTTTAGTTTGAATTCTGCGACAAATGCAAAAGGTGATTCCGGATTTTTCCGTTTCTCTCTGGCATTTTAAGACATAAAAGGTAAAAGTGTATGGTAAAAAAGATCCTGATAGGGATTTTGGGGATGGGAATGTTTTTTCTCCAACAGGGTTGCACGGGAAATGTTGCCAACAAAACGACAAAAGAACAGGCATGGAAAGAATTTGCCAATCCTCAAGACTCTACCCGCACAAAGGTTTGGTGGTTTCACGGTGAAACGGAAACCACCAGAGAAGGGATTACCGCTGATCTGGAAGCATATAAGCGTGCCGGAGTGGGTGGAGTGGTTTATTATGATCAGGCGCATGGAAAGGGAGAAAATGCGATTCCAGCCATGTCACAGGAATGGTGGGACATGCTCCGATTTGCTGCATTGGAAGCCAAGAGAATCGGTTTGTCCTTTGAAGCCAATATAGGCAACGGTTATGTGGCGGGTGGCCCTTGGATCACTCCTGAATTGGGTATGCAAAGGCTTATAGCTACCGAGATAATCGTAGAAGGAAAGTCTGCGTTTAAGGGAATATTGCCTAAACCGGATAGCAAATCCTTTTCTGATGTAGCCGTTTTAGCTTTCCCTATTTATAAAGGGTTTTATGAAACAAACCGGACACGTAACCCGAAGTTATCAACTAACTTGGCTGGATTATCTGTTGAGGCTCTGTTTGATACAAGCAGGAAATTGACAACAATCCCTGCACAGGAGCCGGGAAATTCTGTATTTGTAAACTTGGATTTCGGGGATGATTTTGTAGCGCGTAGCATAACGTATCGCGTAGGTACACGAGGTAAAAGCCGGGGTGGTGCAATGAATGTACCGGGGAAGCCGACGGAGAAATTCGTAGCTCAAGGATTCATTGAACAACCGGATTTCGGACAACTGGAGGTTTCGGAGGATGGAATCAGTTATCAGAAAGTATGTGACCTGAAGCCGGTTTATGCGGCTGCATCCGGCAACTGGAATCAGAAAACCGTTTCTTTTCCGGCTGTAAAGGGCAGATATTTCCGTCTTAACCTGCATGACTGGTGTCATCCGAAAGATAAAAAGCCGCAGATGTATTTGGGTGACGTGTTACTTTCTTCCCGGGCGAAAGCTGATAAATGGGAAGAAAAGGCCGGGCTGTACTCCGAATATGTCTTGCCGGATGAGACACCCGAATATGTCGGAGAGGAAGTGATAAATCCGGAGCAGATAATAGACTTGACTGCCCGAATGAACAGGGATGGAGAACTGCAATGGGATGTGCCTGAGGGTGAATGGATGATTCTAAGGTTTGGACATGTGCCGACAGGAGGAGTCACTAAGCATTCACGCGCCAATATGAAAGGATTGGAATGCGATAAACTATCTGCCGTGGCAGTCAAAGTGCAGTTTGATAATTACTTCAAATTGATTTTGGATACTCTGAATGCAGCAGGATGTTCGTTGAAAGGCTTAACTATGGATAGCCAGGAGGCAGGTTCGCAGAACTGGACTTCCGGCTATGAGAAAGAATTTGTTCAGCGCAGAGGATATGATATACATCGTTATCTTCCGGCTCTGATGGGATATATTGTCGGTTCTCCGGAAGAAACAGACGGTTTCTTTTATGATATGCGTCGGACGATAGCCGATCTTGTTTCAGAGAAATATTACGGTACACTGGATAGTTTGTGCCGGCAGGCGGGTGTTGATTTTACCGCTCAGGCTTCCGGTAACGGATTGAATTTGGTAGCTGATAACTTTCAGGCTAAAGGACGGGTACAGAAACCACAAGGTGAGTTTTGGGGACATCACGTACATGGAAGCTATGATATCAAGGAAGCCGCATCTGCTGCACATATCTATGGAAAGCCGATTGCTTCGGCAGAGGCTTTTACAGACGTGAGGTATGATGACTCATTTGCCGAGATGAAAAACTTGGCCGATTATGCTTATGCTTTTGGGGTGAATGAATTTGTTGTATGTGCATCCGCTTATCAGCCTTGGCTGGATAAGATTCCGGGAAGTACGGGAGGTGGCAGGCATTATTGTCTGAACCGTAACAATACGTTCTGGGAATATAGCCGTCTGTTTTGGGATTATCAGGCACGATGTGCGGGGTTAATGAGAAAAGGATTGCCTGTTGTGGACTTATGCATCTTTGCAGGTGATAATGCTCCGGTGAAACTGCTCACTTACCGTCTGCCGGAAATTCCGGAAGGATATGATTTTGATGTCTGTACAGCGGATGCGTTGATAAAGTGCATGAAGGCTCGTGACGGACGTATTGTATTGCCGGACGGAATGAGTTATCAGATGCTTGTAATACAGCGTAACGGAGATGTCACTTTGGAAGCTTTGCGACATATTGCTTCACTGGTGGAACAGGGAGTACCGCTATATGGACCGAAACCTCTTCGTTCCGGTTCGCTGAAAGATGCCGGAAATGCGGAAGAATATGCAAAACTGGCAGACAGCTTGTGGGGCGGGGAGATGGCTGCTTCCGGTTCTCATACTTATGGTAAAGGGATAGTTTATTGGGGTATGTCCCTTGAAGAAGCTTTGGCACAGGCGGGAATCCGTCCGGATATAGCGTTGAAGAGTGGCAATACTCCTAAGGATAAAGTGTATTTCGCTCACCGGCAGTTGGCTGACGCGGAAGTTTACTTCCTGAATAATCATAGCAAGAATGTATTCAATAGTACAGTGACTCTACGCACCGACGCCCAATATGCCGAATATTGGGATCCTGCTACCGGAAAGCGTTTCAGCCTACCCGCGACTCCGGAGAAGAACGGTTTGGCAGTAACGATTACTTTGCAACCCAATGAATCCGGTTTTATTGTAGCATCCGGTCAGCAAGCGGAAGGCATCTCTCAGCGAATGATTGGTAGTACCGAAGTGGTTGTTCCTGTTGAGGGAAGCTGGAATGTTTATTTTGATCCTCAATGGGGAGGTCCGGGGGAAGTTGTGTTTGAGGAATTGACCGATTGGACACGTAATACAGATCACCGGATTCGCTATTATTCGGGTACGGCTGTCTATAAAAAGACAATCACTTTAGACAGATTGAATGAAGATGAAGAACTCGCACTTCGCATTCCCCAATTGGGTGCTATGGCACAAGTTTTTATCAATGGTAAGGAGGTTTCAACGATATGGTGTTCGCCATGGGAGGCTGATTTGACCCCTTATGTGAAGGAGGGTGATAATGCATTGGAATTGCGCGTTGTCAATTCGCTGACGAACCGTATGATTGGTGATGTTGCTTTGCCGCAGGAAGAGCGTTACACGTATGCTTATCCTGAAATCGTTAAAGTGGGAGACCGGTTGATTCCTTCGGGCATCATGGACGAAATATTATTGGTAAAAAGGTAGCATATAGAGAGTTATGTGGATATTTGTTTATTAGTTAAGGTTCATAAAGGCTTAGGAGATGGAGAATTCTTTACGTTGTTGAAATATGAAAACAGTCAGAAACGAATGAAACGATTCTTGCCTTTTATCATACTTGTATGATAAAACTTTTTAAATGTGAAAGTTCTAGGCTGCGAACTTTGTTGAGTTTTGTAGCCTTTTTGTTGTGTAAGTAAGATTTGTTTTAGTATACATGGATATTTTGTTGAACTTGTTTTACAATAGTAATTTTAATATCAATATGGATACATGTATACTAGTTCAAAGTGGGTATATTTTTGATATCTATAGCGGAATTTTTAGAATTAATGATTTATATTTGTAGCATCTTTAAATCGAAAACACATGCGGCAGATATACCTTGTTTTATTTTTCCTATTGTTTTGTAGTAGAGCATTTGCTTTTGATGTCTTGAATATCACTACGATAACCGATCGTAACGGTTTGTCTCAGAATACCATCCGGTGTATGATGCAGGATAGTCGCGGATTCATGTGGATGGGAACGATTAACGGGTTGAACCGTTATAACGGAAAGGAGTTTGTAGTGGTACATCCCGAGTTGCCCGGCTCTTCGCTGTTACCCGACAGCAGGATACGCTATATGGTTGAGGACAAGAATGGCTTTATCTGGATACGTACTTTCTCGAACACATTGTTTTGCTATGATCCGGGCACTGAAAAGATGATCGATTATGATCCGCAGAATAAGACGAAGATATTTACCCAGATTGAGGTCTTGTCCAATGGCGATGTGTGGATGTGGGGAAATAAAGGATGCTGTCGTATCCGGTATGTCAATGGGAAAATGGAAGCATGGAGCCCGAAGGATGAGAAATTACATAACCAACCCGTCTCGTTTGTGTTTGAGGATTCGGATCATAAAGTATGGATTGGTGCCCGTGAAGAGTTGTTTATGGTCACTGGCGATAAAGTGGAATCGATGTTGAAAGGAATGAGTTTCTTTAATGCCCAGGAAGGAAAAGACTTGTACTTTATAGGAGGTGGGTTTATTGCAATTTTCGACCGTTCCCGTCTTTCTTTTTCACCTGCTATCTATTACGATAAAGAGCACGCTTCAACCCATTCTCGTTCATATATGCTCAATGAAGGAATTTTGATGATTGCCACCAATGAAAAGACATATACCTTCGATACGAATGCAAAAACATGGATTTCGTCTGCAGCTTTTTTTCAGGGGAACGATTTGCGCAATGCAAACTTTAGCGTAGACAATCAAGGGAATGTATGGGTATATAATATGTCCGGAACGTTATGGCGACATCGTCCGGACAACACTTTCGAACCTATAAAACTGATACCTTCCGACATACTTTCCCTGATTAGTCAGGAACGCTATCAGATTTACCATGACTCCCGAAATATTATCTGGATTACAACTTTTGGTAACGGTTTGTTCGCCATTGACGAGAATAATGGGAAAATATTTCATTATACAGCAGATAAAGATCTGACTACTAATTATCTGCTTTGTGTTACAGAAGACAAGTCCGGTGAAATATGGGTAGGAACTGAATTGGGAGGAATCAGCAAAATATCACTGACCAACTATCCTTTTGATATATTTTATCCGTCTCCGGGAGGAAATGTGGATAGGGATAATGCGGTACGGCTCATATATGAAGACCGGGACGGACGATACTGGTTTGGAACACGGGACGGTAATTTGCATGTATGTGACTCTACGTTGCACCAGACTTATGAGCACCGGATTGAAGGTGGATTGCCATTTTCAATAGCAGAGGATACTCTCGGCTATAAGTGGTTGGGAACCAAAGGTGGCGGGCTATTTCTTTTTTCTCCGAAAGGGAATGTTATAGTAGAAAAATATTCTTTGGATGATTGGGTGTGGCAATCTTCGTCAAGCAACAATATATTCACCATTATGCGTGACAATAAGGATCGGATGTGGATGGCAACATTTGGTGGTGGACTGCATCTGGCGGAGAGGCATCAGGGAAAAATAAGTTTCCGGCAGTTTGTAACGGAAAACAGGCATCAATGCATGATGCGGGCAATGATTCAGGACCGGACCGGACTGATATGGGTGGGAACTAATGATGGAGTCGTTGTCTTTCATCCGGATGAATTGATTTTGGATAAGAATAAATATATCTCCCTGCATCTTCATAAAGAGGATCAGCAATCGTTGAGTCATAATGAGGTGAAAGTGGTTTTCGAGGATAGTAAGGGAAATATCTGGTTGGGTACTACTGGTGGGGGATTGAATTTGCTGGTTCGGGAAAAGTCTCTGGAAAAGTCCTGGTTCAAGCATTTTAATGCGGATAACGGTCTGGCTAATGAGACTGTGCAGGCCATATTGGAAGATAAGGAAGGATATATATGGGTAAGTACGGAGAGTGGCATCTCGAAATTCAATTTGCAGACGGAGCGTTTTGAAAACTTTGTTTTTTCAAACAATCGCCATGCTGCTATTTTCAACGAATTGTCGTGTTGGAAGAAGAAAAGTGGCGAATTGATGTTTGGCAGTTACAATGGAGTTTATATTTTCAATCCTTCAGGGATCAAATTTGATACTTACGCTCCGCAAGTGCTTATAACGGGCTTGTGGATTAATGGAAATTCTATGCATCCCCAAGGGCAGGATTCGCCTTTGACCGAGAGTATAACGAGTACACACAAAATTGTTCTGGAACATAATCAGAACTCTTTTAACCTTGAATGTACGATGTTGAATTTTCATGCGGCAGAACTTAACCAATATGCATATTATCTGGAAGGATTTGAAAAAGACTGGAATCTCGGCTCACGCAATAATATGGCGACTTACCGGAATGTTCCTCCGGGCACGTATGTGTTTAAGGTGAAGGGGTGTAATAGTTTCGGCGTGTGGAGCAGTGAGGAAACTACTCTGAAGGTCATCATTCTTCCGCCTTGGTGGAAATCGTGGGTTGCTGTACTTTTATATGTTGTGGTGGGAGGAATACTCATTTTCTTTGTATTCAAGCTTGTTTTTAAGATGCATCGGCTGAATATGGCTGTTGAAGTTGAGAAACAAATGACTGAATATAAGTTACGTTTCTTCACAAATATCTCTCATGAGTTTCGTACTCCGTTGACTATTATCCGTGGTGCAATAGAAGAGTTGTCTAGCCAAAAGGACTTGTCGCCTGCTGCCAACAAACAGTTGAGTTTATTGACGAAAAGTTCTAACCGGTTGTTGCGTCTGATTGACCAGCTACTAGAATTCCGCCGCTTACAAAATAACAAGATGGAGTTGAAGCTGGAAGAGACGGTTGCCGAACGTTTCTTTTATGACATCTATTTGACTTTCAAAGAAATGGCGTCCAAGAAACAGATAGAATATCTTTTTGAATCGAACGACCATGTGAGAAAGATGCTGCTCGACCGGAGCAAGATGGATAAAATTGCATACAATCTTTTGTCTAATGCTTTCAAAAACACACCAGCAGGTGGAAAGATTGTGATGAAACTCGACTCTTCTACCGAGAATGATACATTTACATTAAGCGTTTCGGACAATGGCCCCGGAGTCCCTTCTGAAAAACGCAAGATGTTGTTTGTTAGATTTGAACAGATAAACTATGCTTCTGACGGTACAGGCGTTGGATTGCATCTGACTGCTGAGCTGGCCAAAGTGCATAAAGGTAATGTGGCTTATTCGGATTCTTCTTTGGGAGGTGCTTGTTTTTCATTAACAATACCGTTATCGGATAAGAATTATGATCCGGCAGACATACTATCGTCTTCGGCAGCCGAACCGGAAACTGCGGCTAAGGAAATGACAACTGATTCGGCTTTGCCTGATGAGAAGGCGGTGGAAATTTTGGGATCATCTGTAAATAAGCCATTTAAGGAATACAAGGTAATGGTAATTGACGATGATGATGATGTTCGCACGCTTATAGAAAGTCAGTTAGGGAAATATTTCACAGTTTCCACGGCTTCCAATGGAGTGGAAGGGTTGGAAAAATTGGCGGAAGACCAGCCGGATATTGTTGTGTGCGATGTGATGATGCCCGAAATGGATGGGTTTGAGTTTACGAAGCGGTTGAAAAATGATTTTAATATCAGTCATATTCCTGTTATTCTGTTAACGGCCTATTCTTCGGAAGAACACCAGTTGAAAGGTATTCAACTGGGAGCTGACTCTTATATCACCAAGCCTTTCAGTGTGCAATATCTGTTGGCTCGTGTAGTGAAACTCATCGAACAGCGTGAAAAGTTGCAGCGGAAGTTTGCTACGGAACCAGGCAGTTTGCAACCTTTGATTAGTACTACCGACAGGGATAAAATATTTCTGGATAAGATAAATGCTATTATTGAAAGAAATATGGGAGATGCAGAATTTAAGCTGGATACTTATGCTCCAACCTTAGGATTGGGACGTACTACTTTTTACAGTAAATTAAAAAGTATTGTCGGTTGCTCTCCCAATGAGTATGTGCGCCTGCTCCGGATGAAGAAAGCAGCGGAATTATTGATAACTTCTGATGTGAATATATCTGAAGCCGGCTATCAGGTTGGTATCAATGATCCTTTCTATTTTAGCAAATGCTTTAAGAATACGTTTGGAAAATCTCCTTCGCAATACAGGAAGAGTGCGGGAAAATCTGATATAGAAGAGTAAGTAAGGCATCTATTAAGGGAAATTTATTTTATAGGATTATATATTTAAGGTGATATATGTGTATTATGCAGGGAAATGTACTATAATACAAATATAGATATACTTAATAAGGTACTTTTGCTATAAAATAAGAATAAATTATGAAGAATCGTTTTCCTTTTTTGTGCTTGATTATTTTTTTTTTAGTGTTTACCTGTTGTGGATTTGCGAAGGATATGTCTACTTTTTGTATAAGAGCGGGTAGTAGGATTACTGTTGTGTGTGATACAATGTCTGAAGCAAAAGTAGTGTTGAATGCTTTAAATTTATGGAAACGTGATTGTTTGTCTGTATTGTCGACAACTCCCAAAATTACTTCCGAGATGGAAGAAGGTGAAATATGGGTGGGAACCTTAGGAGAGAGCAAGGTTATCCGAAGGATGCTTTCTGAAAATTATTTTTCAAATTCGGAACTGTCAGGTCGGAAAGAGGCTTTCTTACTTCGTGTGGTTTGGCATCGGTCGAAACCTATATTAATGGTGGTAGGTAGTGATAAAAGAGGTACGGCTTATGGTATTTTAGAGATTTCAAGGTTGATGGGGGTATCTCCGTGGGAATGGTGGGCGGATGCTACTCCTACACCTCTTGATCGATTTATTCTACCAAGAAATTATTCTTCCTTTCAATCACCCTCAGTTGAATTTCGTGGTATTTTTATTAATGATGAAGATTGGGGGTTTCTGCCTTGGAGTACGACTACTTATGAACCTAAGAATATGAAAGGACAAATTGGCCCTCGTACACATCAACGTGTTTTTGAATTGCTGCTGCGTTTACGAGCTAATACCTTTTGGCCTGCGATGCACAGTTGCTCATATCCATTCTTTTTGACTCTTGGAAATAAGGAAATGGCTGATAATTATGGAATTTATATTGGTACTTCTCATTGTGAGCCGATGTTGCGTAGTGCAAATGGTGAGTGGCGGATAGAAGGAGATGGTGAGTATGATTATGTAAATAATTGTGAGAACGTATATAGTTTTTGGGAAAAAAGAGTGGCAGATACTGCAGGGCAGGATAATATTTATACTTTGGGGATGCGAGGAGTGCATGATGGAAGAATGCAAGGTGCCAAGACAATAGATGAACAGAAGAATGCTTTGGTACGTATCTTTGAAGACCAACGAAATTTGTTGAAGAAATATATTCATAGTGATATTACTAAGATACCACAGGTCTTTATTCCTTATAAGGAGGTGCTGGAAGTATATAATGCTGGATTAAAAATACCAGAGGATGTAACACTGATGTGGTGTGATGATAATTTTGGGTATATTCGTCACTTTCCTGATTCCATAGAGAAAAGACGGAGTGGTGGAAATGCTGTTTATTATCATGTGTCTTATTGGGGAAGTCCTCATGATTATTTATGGTTGGCAACAACTCATCCTGCATTGATTTATGAACAGATGAGAACTGCTTATAGTTCTGGGATACAAAAGATGTGGATTTTAAATGTAGGTGATATTAAGCCAAGTGAATATCAGATGGAATTTTTTCTTGATATGGCTTGGGATATAAATAAGGTGGAGCATAAGGGTGTAATAGAATATATGAGATGTTGGCTGGAACGTGAGTTTGGGGTAGATTGTGCACATCGTCTTCTCCCTGTAATGCAGGAGTATTACCGCCTATCTCATATTCGTAAGCCAGAACATATGGGAAATACACGAGTTGATAAAAAAAATCCCTCATATTTAGTGGTTAGTGATTTGCCTTGGAGTGAGAAGGTTATAAGAGAACGACTAGCGAGTTATGATAATTTAGCCAATGAAGTGGAGCAAATAGAGATTTTATTACCCGATTATAAACGGGATGCGTATTTTCAACTAGTGAAGTATCCGGTACAAGCAGCGGCACAAATGAATAGAAAGTTTTTAAAAGCTCAATTAGCTCGTCATGGGTTGGCAGAATGGGAAGAGAGTGATACGGCATTTGACAGTATTGTTTCTTTAACGTGTCAGTATAATAGTTTGAGAAATGGAAAGTGGAATCTGATGATGGACATGGCGCCTCGTCGTTTACCTGTTTTTAAAAGGGTACAGCAAGAAAGAACGACTATATCTTTACGGAAAGAGTCTGTACCTGTGTATTCTTTTAGTGGAGCGGATTATACAGATAGTTTTGGACAACAGAGATACTGTGATGGATTGGGATATAGTGGAAGGTCCCTTGCTCTACGTAAGGGTAGTAGTGTTTCTTATCGTTTGGAACAATTGTCTGTCGATTCTATTCGATTAGAGATTAGATTGTTACCAAATCATCCAATTAATAGTGATAAATTACGGTTGAGTGTGGCATTTAATGATTCTTCGGGGCGGTTGATTGAATATCAAACAAAAGAGAAAAGTGAAGAATGGAAAAATAATGTATTGCGTAATCAAGCTATACGTTGGTTAATATTTCCTGTAGATAATAGTCCACATCATATTCTTACTTTGGAGGCACTTGACGAGGGAATCATAGTAGACCAGATTCTTGTTTATGATGCACGGGAGCTTTGAATACTTTCAATATAAATTGTTACTATTGATTGTGATTATATAAAATATGAGTAATTGTAGGTAGTTTTGTGAGGTATTTGTTTTTGTTATCAAAATGGGCATGAATATATTCCTAATAAAAAGAGAATCCCCTGTCGGACTAGTCGGCAGGGGATTCTTTTATTAATCAAATTAAGCTCTTACTATTAGAAAATAGGAACTTAGTCTTTCAGTTTTGCTCTGATAAAATCACGGTTCAAGCGGGCGATGTTGCTGATAGAGATGTTCTTCGGACATTCGGCCTCACAAGCACGAGTGTTTGTACAGTTACCGAATCCTAATTCATCCATCTTTGACAACATAGCTTTTGCACGACGCAAAGCTTCCGGTTTACCTTGCGGCAGCAAGTTCAACTGGCTAACTTTTGCAGAAACGAACA
>OGXJ01002278.1_pt1 | contig 13095 bp, 9 predicted proteins | sample 1576231 | NCBI WGS metagenome assembly OGXJ01 (sample SAMEA3541539, study PRJEB24748) | human gut metagenome | biome: human gut; feature: human-associated habitat; material: faeces | place: China | collected 2012
AACAAATCAAAGGGATGCAGGGAAAAGTTTTGACCGCCTTCGAGCGGATGCAGACCATCCTGGGGGAGCAGCTCCGCCCGCTGCACAGCGGGGTGGAACTGGACCTCGCAACCCGGTAAAACCCCTGGTGCCCGGCTGCCCGGACAGCCGGAAAACGCCCCTTCCGCTCCGCTGTCTGCGGGGCGGTTTCCTTTTGCACATTTTTGAAGATTGTGTGAAATTCCGGGCCGAGAAGAGAATTTGACACTTTAGCGCATTGCATAAATACCGTTGGCGGTTTATATAAAAACTATCCAACTACGCGCAGAAACACTTGACAATATGCACGGGAGTGTTTGGGATTATTTCGCCGGAAATATGAGAATAATTTTGCGTAAATACGCGAAAAATGTAGTCAAAAAGATGAGAGGATTTGATTGTTGAAATACCGAAAAGGGTGCCGTAAAATTTGACTAAAGGCAGCAGGGAGCCGTCCGGACGGGCGGCCCTGCGCAGAGTCCCTCTTCCGCGGCGTCCAAGCCGGCTGCGGCGGTGCGGAAACAGCAGGGAACAACAAAAAGGAGGAACCCTCAATGGCGAAAACACTGACGGCAGGTAAAGCGGCCGGTGCTCGGACCAAGCAGGACAAACGCGCTTATGCGCAGCTCGGGCACAACACCTGGCGCAAAGCGTTCATGCAGCATTACTGGCTGTACATTCTGATGATCCCGGGCATCCTGTACATGCTCATTTTCAACTACACGCCGATGGCAGGCCTGGTCATGGCGTTCGAGGACTTCAGCCCCTACAATGGCGACACCGCCATCCAGGCGCTGTTCGGCAGCCCCTTCGCCGGACTGAAGTACTTTGAAAAACTCTTCACCGGCCCGGATTTCTGGCGTCTGCTGCGCAACACGCTGGCAATCTCGCTGGCCAACCTGATCTTCGCCTTCCCGGCGCCGATCATCCTCGCACTGCTGCTCAACGAGCTGCGCTGCAAATGGTTCAAGCGCTTTTCCCAGACGCTGGTGTATATCCCGCACTTCGTCTCCATCGTGATTGTGGCGGCGCTGACCTATCAGCTCTTCTCCACCACCGACGGTGTCGCCTATCATATGCTGGTCCAGGTGTTCGGCAAACAGAACGCCCCCGACATCATGTCCGATCCCAAGCTCTTCTCGACGATGATCGTCGGTCAGAACCTCTGGAAAGAGACCGGTTACGGCACGATCATCTACCTCGCGGCCCTCTCCAGCGTCGATACCCAGCTGTATGAAGCCGCCAAGATCGACGGCGCCGGCCGCTGGCAGCTGATGTGGCACGTCACGCTGCCCGCCATCCGCGGCACCATCATCCTGATGCTCATCATGAAGGTCGGCTCGCTGCTGAACACCGGCTACGAACAGATCTTCCTGATGCAGAACGCCATGAACCGCTCGGTCTCCGACGTGTTCGACACCTACATCTACACCAAAGGCATCGTCAACGGACAGTATTCCCTTGCCACGGCTGCCGGCCTGTTCAAGTCCATCGTCAGTATGGTCATGGTCGTCGGCGCGAACAAGATCGCCAAGCTGTTCGGTGAATCCGGCCTGTACTAAGCGCAAGGAGGTACTGTCATGTCTGGCATCATCCATCAGAAACAGGACCCCAACGCCATCCGTGCGACGGGTACCCTGGAAAAGCGCTCGCCGGGCGATCAGGCGGTGCAGGTGCTGCTCTATGTTCTGATTGCACTCATTGCTCTGCTCTGTGTGCTGCCCTTTATCTACGTCATCGCCGGTTCCTTCGCCACCGAGCAGGAACTGACCGAGCGCCCCTTCTTCCTGATTCCTCACGAATTCTCCCTCAATGCGTACTCCTACATCCTCAAGGACGGCTCGGTTTTCCGCGGCCTCAAGAACTCCTTCCTGGTCACCATCGTGGGTACGCTGATCAACATGTTCGTATCCTGCACGCTGGCCTACCCGCTTTCGCGCAGCTATCTCAAGGGCCGCAACGGCTTCATCAACATGGTCATCGTGACCATGCTGTTCTCCGGCGGCATGGTGCCCAGCTACATCCTGGTCATGAACATCCTGGACCTCGGCAACACCTTCTGGGCCCTGTGGCTGCCCGGTGCCATGAGCGCATTCAATATGATCATCATCAAGAACTACTTCCAGGGACTGCCCAACGAACTGGAGGAGGCCGCCATCATCGACGGTTCCAATGACCTGATCACCTTTGTGCGCATCATCCTGCCGCTGTCCACCCCCGTGCTGGCATCCGTCGCGCTGTTCTACGCGGTCGGTCACTGGAACTCCTACTTCAACGCCATGATGTACATCAACGACCCCGACATGGAACTGATGACCATCGTGCTGCGCCGCATGGTGTTCCTGACCAACAAGATCACTCAGGACAGCACCTTCGACTGGGGCGCTGCCGGTATGCCGCCCGCCAAATCCATCAAGATGGCCACCACCGTCGTGGCCACGGTCCCGATGCTCTGCATTTACCCCTTCGTTCAGAAGTACTTCACCCAGGGCATCATGGTCGGCTCCGTGAAGGGCTGATCCCCGTTATCCGGTTTCATCACGCAGTCTGCGTGTTATAAAAAAAGGAGGAAAACAACTCATGAAAAAGCAAATCGCCCTGACCCTGAGCGTCGCGATGGCCGTCACTGCCCTGGCCGGTTGCGGCGGTTCCGGCAGCTCGTCCTCTTCCAGCGCCGCTTCGGCTACCGCCGAGGGCGCCTCGGAATCCAGCGGCCGCCCGACCATCACCTTTATGATCCCCACCTTCTACGGCACCGAGTTCGCCAACGACAACTCCGACAAGGTCATCCAGGCCTACGAGGATTACACCAACACCACCGTCGAATGGCGTCTTGAGGCCAACGATACCTACAAGGACAAGTTCGGCCTGACCCTGATGGACAAGGACAACATGCCGATGATCCTGACCGCTTCCGGCGCGCTGGATGCCAACATCGTCGACGCCGCCAAGAAGGGCGCGTTCTGGGATCTGAGCAGCTACCTGCAGGACAGCGAGAGCTACCCCAACCTGAGCCAGGCCAACGAGAACGTTCTGAAGGGCCTGACCGTTGACGGACAGATCATCGGCATCCCCCGTACCCGTGCCATCGGCCGCTACGGCCTGGCCTACCGCACCGACTGGGCGGAAGCCGTGGGCATCACCGAGCCTCCCAAGACCATCGAGGATGTCTACAACATGCTCTACGCCTTCACCTACGATGACCCGGACGGCAACGGCGTGGACGACACCTACGGCCTCGAGCTGTGCAAGTACACCGGACCTCTGGACGTGATCCAGACCTGGTTCGGCTGCGGCAACGAGTGGGTCGAGCAGGACGGCAAACTGGTCCCGGTCCATCAGACGGCCGAGTACAAGGAAGCCCTGCAGTGGATGCGCAAGATCTATGAGGACGGTCTGGTCCGTCCCGACTGGGCAACCGTCGACACCTCCACCTGGGAGGACGGCTGCAAGAAGGGCGAAGCCGGCTGCTTCCTGGACACCATGGACGGTGCCAAGCGTATCTGGAACTACTTCACCAGCAACAACGTAGCGAGCGTTGTGGATCCCTCCACCACCGCCACGATGACGATGGTCGGACCCATCGCCAAGGATGCCAACAGTGAGCCCCGCACCCTGGCCACCAGCGGCTACAACGGCTTCTACCTGATCACCAAGTCTGGCGCCAAGACCGAGGAAGATCTGAAGAACTGCCTGACCTTCCTGGACAAGATGAACGACGATCCGATGCTCGAACTGGCCGACTACGGCATCGAGGGCATCAGCTATGACCTGAACGAGAACGGCAATGTCGTCCTGAACCCCGATTACGACGCTTCTCAGACCCCCAACTGCGGCCTGAACCAGGCTGTCGCCTACATCCCCAACATGTCCAGCGTGTCTCATCCGCTCGAGAAGGCCGAGAGCCAGATCGAGTCCGAGGCCTGCCAGGAAGTCAACGAGAAGTACGCCGTCTTTAACCCCGCGCTCGGCTACCTCGCCAACTCTGCCACCAACGCCGAAGTCGGCACCGATATCGAGCAGATCATCGACGACGCCCGCACCCAGTACATCTGCGGCCAGATCGACGACGCCGGCCTGGATGACGCTGCCCAGCAGTGGCTGGATCGCGGCGGTGCCCAGCTGGTTGAGGAAGTCAACGAGCTCTACGCTGCTGATACCAACAAGTAATTTCATTCCTATCTGAATCAGGCCGCGCCCCTGCGGCATCGGCCGGAAAGGCACCGCGGATGCACTCTCGCGGTGCCTTTTTTGTCGGCCGCAGCGCGGCATTCTTTTACAAAAACGCACAGAAAGGCGGATCTTTCGATGAACCTCACACTTTTGGCCCAGGATGCCCGCTCGACCACCGTGGGCTGGCAGCCGGTCCCCGGGGCTGCCTGCTATGCTCTGGAATGGTCCGACCGGATGTCCGACACCGTCCGCTTCCGCACGGCCGGCCAGACCCGGGACTGCCGGTTCCGGTTTGTCCGCTCGACGCATATCCCGTATTATCTGCGGCTGCGGGCCCTGGACGAGGCCGGCTCCACGCTGGAACTCAGCCCGGTGCTGACCACCCCGCTGGCCCGGGTGCTGTATCCCCAGCTCGAAGCGCTGGACCGCGGCCTGGTCGCGGTGGCAACCTCCGCCGGTGTGTTCCTGAGCTGGCGGCTGCTGCGCTCCGAGGTGGACGGCTACTCCGCCACCGGCCTGACCGGCGCGGATTTTGTCGTGTACAAGAACGGCGTGCGCCTTGCCGATGTGACGGACAGCACCAACTACCTGGACCCCGACGGCACGGCCGGGGACCTCTATGCCGTGGCGCCGGTGTATGCCGGGCACAAGGGCACCGCCTGCAATCCCGTCAGTGTCTGGGCGGACGGCTACTATGACCTGCCGCTCCACAGACCGGAAGGCGGCGTCACCCCCGACGGCAAACCCTTTGTCTACCATGCCAACGATATGAGCGTCGGCGATGTGGACGGCGACGGCCAGATGGAATTCTTTGTCAAATGGGACCCCGACAACTCGCAGGATGTCTCCATCAAGGGCTATACCGGCCGCTGCCTGATTGACTGCTGCAAGCTGGACGGCACGCTGCTCTGGCGGCTGGATATGGGCCCCAACATCCGCGCCGGCGCCCACTACACCCAGTTCATGGTCTATGACTTTGACGGGGACGGCCGCGCCGAGATGGCGGTCAAGACCGCGCCCGGCACCCGGATGACCCGCTATGCGCCGGACGGCACGGTGCTGTGGCAGCGCTACATCACGATGCCCCGCAGCGACCTGGAAGCCGGGTATTCCCACAGCGACAACTATGTCTGCTCGGCCGAGGACTACCGGCTGCACCTGGCCGACGTCTTTGCCGGCTGGCGGGATCATCCCGAGGTCCGGTCCGGCCGCTGGCCCGACACGCTGGAAGCCTGTTTCGGCATCCCGCAGCGGTACGACTACCCGCTGAGCCGCCAGGACGCCGAGGCGATGGCGGACTATTTCATCCGGGAATACGCCCCCTCCCGCAGCGAGCGCAACCATCTGGAAAAGTTCGAGGGCTTCATCTATTCCGGCCCCGAGTACCTGACGATGTTCGGCGGCGACGGCCGCGAACTCGAGACCATTCCCTTCAAGTTCGGCCGCGTGGACGACGGCCTGCTGTGGGGCGACTACGCGCTGCCCCGCATCGAGCCCTGCAACCGGGTGGACCGGTTCAACTCCGGCGTGGCCTACCTGGACGGCGAGCATCCCAGCCTGATTGTCTGCCGCGGCTACTATACCCGCGCCACCCTCGTGGCCTACGATTTCCGTGACGGCCATTTCTCGGAGCGGTGGAGCGTCGATTCCGGCTTTGTGCCGATGGATAACCCCTTCCGGGATGCGGGCTGTCACCTGGCGCGGGGCAGCGATCCGGTGTTCGGGGCGCTGGCCGGCCAGGGCAACCACAGCATTTCCACCGGCGATGTGGACGGCGACGGCTGCATGGAGATTGTCTGCGGCGCCGCGGTCATCGACCATGACGGCAGCCTGCTGTATTCCAGCGAAGGAACGCTGCCCGACGGCACCCCGGCCAAGTTCGGCCACGGCGATGCCATGCACCTGGCCGACATCGACCCCGACAGCCCGGGCCTTGACCTCTTCAATGTCTTTGAGGGGGCCGAAAATGCGCCCTACGGCTGGGCACTGCGGGATGCCGAGACCGGTGCAGTCCGGTTCGGCGAGTACGCCGAGGAAGATCTGGGCCGCTGCATGATCGGCAAGATCGACCCCGCCACCCGCGGCCTGCAGGTCTGGGTCAAGGAGGTCTACGACTGCCGCGGCAACCGCCTGCCCCTCGAAACGCCCGGCACCAACATGAAGATCTACTGGGCGGGGGACCTCTCCACCCAGGTCACCGACGGCCGGGATTATCTGCACGGCCCCAAGTGCGGCGCGGTCAACGACCTGACCCACGGCACGATGCTGATGCCCAGCGGCACCGCCACCAACAACGGCACCAAGGGCAACCCCTGCCTGGTGGCCGACATCTTCGGCGATTTCCGCGAGGAACTGCTGCTCCGCCTGGAGGATGATTCGGCAATCCGCATCTACACCTCCACCGACCTGACCCACCACAAGCTCTTCACCCTGCTGCATGACCCGCAGTACCGCTGCGGCGTGGCCTGGCAGAACAACTGCTACAACCAGCCGGGGTACCCCTCCTTCTACTATGCAAGCGATATGGACTTTGCCAACGTCCTGCCCCAGCTCCGGGCCAGGCCGACGGTCTATCTGGCCGCGGACTCGACGGTTCAGAGCTACACCGAGGCCGAAGCCCCCCAGACCGGCTGGGGCCAGCAGCTCTGGCGCTGCCTGCGCGGCGCCAACCTCTGCCGGGTGGATACCCGTCCCGGCTGCCCCTTCCCCCAGGAGCGCCGCTACCATCTGCCCGACCTGACGATCGACAACTGTGCGATGGCCGGCCGCAGCAGCCGTTCCTTCCGGGAGGAGGGACGCCTGGCGGATATTGAGGCCTCGCTGCGGCCCGGGGACTACCTGGTGGTCCAGTTCGGCCACAACGATGCCTACCGCGAAAAGGCCGAGCGCTATGTGGCGCCCGAGGCGTTTGGCGCCTCGCTGCAGCCCTACCTCGACGCGGCCCGGCGCCACGGCGCAACCTGCATTTTTGTCTCTCCGGTGGCGATGCGCATCTTCGATGAGAACGGTGTCTGCCACCCGAGCTTCCCCGAATACCGCGAGGCGATGGCCCGGTTTGCCCGGCAGGCCGGCGCGGTCTGGCTGGACCTGGGCGCCGCCACGGCGGCCGCGGTCACGGCCACCGGCGCCGAACACGCCAAATCCCTCTACCTGTGGCACGGCGACAAGCACGACGACGCCCACCTGCAGCAGGCCGGCGCCCTGCGTTTTGCCCGCGCCTTTGCCCGTCTGGTGCTGCAAAGCACCGATCCCCGCCTGGATGTTCTGAAAGCTGCCTTTGAGGAGGAATAAACAATGGCTATCGGAGATCTGCTTCATCAAACGCCCGTCACAACGCCCGATCCCTACACCGGCTGCCCGGTCACCCGGCTCACGCCGCCCGACCACACCAGCCATCATATGTACTTTTATAACCGCATGGTCACCTCGGACAGTTCCCGGCTGCTCTACTGTGCCGAGATCAACGGCCGGCGCAACCTCTACCTGATGGAACTGGCCACCGGCGATGCCGTCCAGCTGACCGAGGGTGACGCCCTCGACGATTACGGCGCGATGATCTCGGCGGATGACAAGTCCGTCTACTACCAGCAGGACCGCAAGGTCTGGAAGCTGGACCTGGCCACTCTGCAGCGCACCTGCCTGTATGCCGCGCCGGACGGCTGGGACTGCGGCAACTGGGGCATGAGCGATGACAACCGCTATCTCGTCATGACCGAGACCCGCCGCGACACGCTGCCCGACCTGACCGGCAAGAAGGGCTGGGAATTCTTCCCGCTGACCTGCGCCGCCAAGCCGCTGTGCCATATCGTCTATCTGGACACCCAGACCGGCGAACACCACATCGTCGTGGAGGACCGCTGCTGGTTCGGCCATGCGCAGCTGCGCCCCGGCGATCCCGACACCATCCTGTTCTGCCACGAGGGCCCCTACGACATGATCGACGCCCGTCTGTGGCTGATCCAGAGCGACGGCAGCCGGTACCGCTGTGCCCGGCCCCAGCCCAAGGATGTCATCATCACCCACGAGTTCTGGATGCCCACCGGCGACCGTCTGGCCTACGTCTACCGCAAGGCGGACGACGGCAGCACCGAGACCATCCGGATGATGCGCCCCGAAACCCTCGAGGAGGAGCTCTTCATGCCCTGCCTGCCCTATGCGCACTTCATCTGTGACCGGCAGCGGCGCTGGTTCGTCGGCGACTGCCAGGGCCAGGAAACGCCCATCCATCTGCAGACCGGCGAGGGCCGCGGCCAGGAAGTCCGCAACGACTTCATCTATCTGGTGGACATTGCCCGCAAGAAGGAGATCCCGCTGTGCTACCACGGCACCAGCTGGACGACCATCCACGGCACCCCGCAGGACGCCCACCCGCATCCCTGCTTCACGCCGGACGGCAGCGGGGTGGTGTTCACCTCCGACCGGGAAGGCAAACCCTGCGTGTATCTTGCCAAAACCGCGGGCGCTGCGGCGAAAGGAGAATGACAATCATGGAATGGCCCAAACTGAAGAATATCTACATCTGTTTCCCCGGCGGACGCCACAAGGTCCTGACAATGAGCTTTGATGACGGCCGGGTGGAGGACCGCCGCCTGGTGGAGCTGTTCAACCGCTACGGCGTGCGGGGCACCTTCAACCTCAATGCCGGGCTGCTGCTGGATGACCGCGTTCCGCCCAGCGAGTGGCGGGACCTGTACCGCGGTCACGAGGTCGCCTGCCACACCTGCCTGCATCCCACGATCGCCCGCAGCCCGCTGGATCAGGTGGCCCGCCAGATTCTGGAGGACCGCCAGGGGCTGGAATCCGTCATGGGATACCCGGTGCGGGGGCTGGCCTACCCCAACGGCAGCTGGACGCCCGAGATCGCGGCGATGCTGCCCTCGCTGGGCATCCGGTACGCCCGCGTCGTCGGCGACACCCACGACTTTGCGATTCCCAATGATTTCATGACCTGGAAATCCACCTGCCACCATACCCATCAGCTGCTGGAGGACGGAAAACGGTTTGCGGCGCTGTTCAAGACCCAGTATCTGTACATGATGTATGTGTGGGGACACAGCTTTGAATTTACCTGCGAGGCCGACTGGGAGCAGATGGAACGGTTCTGCGATCTGGTGGCGGGCCGCGAAGATACCTGGTATGCGACCAATATCGAGATTGTGGACTATCTGGAAGACGCCCGCCGTCTGCAGTTCACCGTTGCGGCGGACATCGTTCACAACCCGGCGGCCCGGTCCATCTGGATCGAGGTGGACGGCGACCGGATCGAAATTCCCGGCGGCGCCACGGTGCAGCTTTCATGAGGGGGAGACTTGATTTTCCCCGGGCAAACTCGTATGATCTAGGGATGGGACCGCGAAAGCTGCCGCGGTTCCTTCGCCGGACTGCCCGCGGCGGCAGGGCGTCCGGCCGGATCGGATACTCCGCCGCGACAAGGGAGGAGACTAGTGGAATTCCCGAAACCTACCAACCGTCAGACCGCGAAGGAAAAACAGCGCAGCCGGTATGAGACGCTGATCTTTACCCGTCTGGTCCTGCTGGTCGCAGTCCCGCTGCTCATTGTGGGCCTGCTGTGCGGCATCCTGTACTACCGCAGCGAGCCCGCCCGCGGCCGCGCCAAACTCGGCGAGGTGGCCGGCAACGCTTCGATGCGGATGACAAGCGTGTTTGACGGACTGCGCAGCTATTACCTGGCGGCCCTGCGAAATTCCAGCTTTACCTGGATGGAAAGCTGTTCGGAAATCCCGTACAGCCGGTACAGCGACCTGCGGGATGCCCAGGAGCTGCTGCGGGGCGGGACCTATATGGATTCCTATGTGGTCGGGTACGAATACATCAATCTCCGCTACGGCTGGGTGCTGAGCAACTACGGCACCTTCCCGCTCGAGCAGATGAAAAATCAGGAGGAAATCCGCACCTTCATCGACAACCAGGCCAGCCAGACCGCCACCCTCTACTGGGTCAACCGCACCGGTGCGGCGCCGCGCCAGACCTCCAGCCTGTGGCTGAACGTGTCGGGGCAGTGCCTCGTGGCACGGATCGCCTCGGCCAAGAACGGCCTGGTGGGAATGCTGCTGATCCATCTCGATATGGAATACCTGTCCGAGCTGGCAGGGGAGTGGAAGTCGCTGGGCTATGACGTGGTGCTGCTCGACGCGAACGGCGAGACCGTCACCACCACCGACACCGAGCTGGCCCACGCGCTGGCCGATGCCGGCGACCTCTCGGACGGGCATCTGCGCATCCCCGGCACCATCAGCAACTACCTTGTGCAGGGCCAGGCCATCAACTTCAACGGCATCACCTGTTATGCCGCCTACGACGAACAGCAGAACCTCGGGTCCAGCGTCGCGGCCTTCTGGGTCTCGGTGCTCATCCTGCTGGCCACGGTCGTCGTGCTGCTGGTCTGCCGGTGGAACAGCGCCTTCCTCTATCGTCCCATCCGGGAACTGCTCGACCAGGCCTACGATGTGTTTGGCCGGCGGGAACAGAACCAGGACGAGTTCGACTATCTGACCTCCAGCGTGACCCGCGCTGCCCAGAACCAGAAGGATATGCAAAAGCTGGTACAGGCCCAGCGCCGCCAGCTCGAACAGCAGTTCCTGCTGCACATCCTGCGCAGCGAGGCCAGCCTCGAGGCCATCCACAGCACGATGCAGGAGTTCGGCATCCAGCCCTTTGCCTGCTACCGGCTCCTCGTGCTCAGCATTGCCTTTGAAAAGCAGATGACCGGGTCGGTGCGTGAGGCGGTCGCCCAGACCGTCGCCCAGCGCCTTCCCGCCGAAATCTGCCGCCGGCTCTTCTTCTGTCCGGTGGCCGTGGATGCCACGGTGGTCATGGTGGCCGGCGCCGAGAACGAGGAAACGCTGGCCCACAACGTCGAAACCGTCTACAAGGGCGCGGCCAAGGTGGTCAGCGCCGGGATGGGCTGCCGGTGTGTGGCGGGCGTCAGCCGGGTTTTCACAAGCCCCGAGCAGATCGCCTCGGCCTGGCACGAGGCCAGCGAGGCACTGCGCAGCCGGGGCGCCGCGTCGGAGGAGATGCGCCAGGACCTGACCTACTACACGACGGCCGAGGACAACCACACCGAGCACGGCTATGACACCCTGCTGGAAAACGAGATCATCGCCGCCATGACGGCCTGCAACAAGCGCGAGACCGAGCGGCTCATCGGCGTCTTTCTCGAACGGCTGGAGGAAAAGGGCGTGCGCGGCTATGAGCGGATGTTCTATCTCCAGCGTCTGGTCAGCACCCTGCTGATGGTGGCTGAAAACGCCGGCCTGTCGGTCAGCAAGGTATTGTCCAACCACAGCGACAACCTGTTTGCCGAGATCAGCCGCATTTACAGCAACGACAAGATGCGCACCTTCCTCGTGGAGGAGGTCGCCGTCCCGGTCATGGACCTGCTGGGCAATTTCCGGCGGGACAATACCAACGAGCTGGTCAAGAACGTGATCGCCCTCATCAAGCAGACCAACGGCGACCTGACCCTCAACGAGTGCGCCGAAAAGCTCAACTATTCGGCCAGCTATATCTGGAAAGTCCTCAAGAACGAGCGCAACACCAACTTCACCGACCTCGTCGCTTCCCAGAAACTCGAGATGGCCAAGGAACTGCTGCTCACCACCGATATGTCGGTGGCCCAGGTGGCCGACACGCTGCACTACTCCAACGTGCAGAACTTCATCCGGTTCTTCAGCCGCGAGGTCGGCATGACCCCCGGCAAGTACAAAAAAGAATACCAGACGGGCAAGAAAAAGCCCTGACGGCCCGCACCCCCGACGGTTGTTCCGCCGGGGGTATTTTTTTGCCCCGCAACGCAAACACTAGCTGCGGAAAAAAAGTTTGCAGAAGGGGGTTGACAAAATGAACTGTAAATTATATAATTACAGTGTAATCTGAAACAAAAAGATTTACAGTTTAGCACCGACACGGTGCAAAAATCCGAACACCTACCTTATATATAAAGGAGAAGTATTATGAATAAGAATCCTCTGACTTCCGCCAATTTTGACCAGACCATCGCCAACGGTGTGACCCTCGTGGATCTGTGGGCGCCGTGGTGCGGCTACTGCCGCCGGATCGCCCCGGCCGTTGAAGCGCTGGCCGATGAGCTGGACGGCCGCATCCGGGTTGCCGGCGTCAATGTGGACGACGCGCCGGATGTCGCCGCACGGTTCGGCGTCAACACCATCCCCACGCTGCTGCTGTTCAAGGACGGCCGCCTGCTGGGCCGGCCCTTTGTGGGACCGCGTTCCCAGGCAGACATCCGGGAATATCTGTCGGCCAACGGCGTACTGTAAGACAAGGAGGCAGCCATGAACAACGCGGTTGATGTACTGGTGCTCGGCGGGGGACCCGGCGGCTACACGGCCGCGCTCTATGCGGCGCGGGCAGGTCTGTCGGTCCTGGTGCTGGAGCGGCTCTCCGCCGGCGGCCAGATGGCCACCACCGGCACGGTGGAGAATTACCCCGGCTTTGAGGACGGGGTGGACGGGTTTGAACTGGGCGAGAAGATGCAGCGCCAGGCCCAGCGCTTCGGCGCCCGGACGGTGCTGGCCGAAGTCCGCGAGGTTGCGCTGACCGAGTCCCCCAAGCGGGTGGAGACCGACCGCGGCACCTTCCTGGGGCGCACGGTGGTGGTGGCCACCGGCGCCGAAGCCCGGGAACTGGGCGTCCCCGGCGAGGCGGCTCTGCGGGGCCGCGGGGTGAGCTACTGCGCCACCTGCGACGGGATGCTCTACCGCGGGCGGGAAGTGGCGATCGTGGGCGGCGGCAACACCGCCATGGACGCCTGCCGCACCGCCGTACGCCTGGGGGCGGAGGCGGTCTACAACGTCTACCGCCGCACCAAGTGCTTGTCACGTGCTCGACGCAGAACCAGGTCATGACGAACACCTTAACAAT
>OGXJ01002281.1_pt1 | contig 13077 bp, 7 predicted proteins | sample 1576231 | NCBI WGS metagenome assembly OGXJ01 (sample SAMEA3541539, study PRJEB24748) | human gut metagenome | biome: human gut; feature: human-associated habitat; material: faeces | place: China | collected 2012
CACGGTGCGCAACGAGATGGATTCGTTCTGGGACGTACTCTTCTCGCCCGTGGCGATCAACAAGTTCTCGCATACGGTCACCTCGTCGTTCCTCCTGGCGGCGATCTTCGTCATGGGCGTGAGCGCGTGGTACCTGCTGCGCGGACGCCACCGCCGCATGGCGCGCAGCAGCATCGCGCTGGCGTCGGTCTTCGGACTGGTCTTCGCCCTCGTGGCGGCCTTTTCGGGCGACCGCTCGGGTGCGATCGTGGCGCGCGTGCAGCCGATGAAGCTGGCGGCCATGGAGGCGCTCTACGACGGCGAGGAGGGGGCGCCGCTGACGGTGGTGGGCCTGCTGCGCCCCGAAGGGCAGCGCACCTGCGACGACAACGCCTTCTACTTCAAGATCGGCATCCCCAAGCTCCTCTCGCTGATGAGTTTCCGCTCGGCCGACGCCTTCGTGCCGGGGATCAACGATCTGGTTTACGGCAACGAGGAGCGGGGCATCCTCTCCACGGCCGAGAAAATGTCGCGCGGACGCCGTGCGATCGACCAGCTGGGCCGCTATCACGAAGCGCGCGAAAAGGGCGACGAAGCCGCGATGCACGAGGTCGAACGGCTTTTCGACGCCTCGACGCCCGAAGGGGCGGCCTTCCTGCGCGACTACTACGCCTACTTCGGCTACGGTTATGCTGCTGGGATATGTGGTGTATCTGCTGGGATCGAAAAAGGGAAAGCGGATTTTGCTGATAGTACCCACACTGCTGGTGTTTGCGGTATGCATTCTTTCCCCGGTCAACGGAGAACTGCGCTATATGCTGCCGGTGATGATAATGCTTCCGCTAAATCTGACATGGTGTGCTTATCAGGAAAGAGAATCTGTTGCAGAAAAAGAGGAGAAATAAAATGACATATAAAAAACCGGAACTTTTAATCCCGGCCAGCAGCCTGGAAGTATTAAAAACGGCTGCTATTTTTGGCGCGGATGCTGTTTATATCGGCGGAGAAGCTTTTGGACTGCGGGCCAAGGCAAAAAATTTCAGCAGTGAAGAAATGGCGGAAGGAGTTGCATTCGCCCATGCACATGGAGTGAAGGTTTATGTGACGGCCAATATTCTGGCGCACAATTATGATCTCGAGGGAGCCAGAAAATATTTTGCCGAGCTGCGGGATATGAAGCCGGAGCAGCCGGATGCGCTGATCATTTCCGATCCGGGAATGTTCATGATCGCCAAAGAAGTCTGGCCCCAGGTGGAGGTGCATATTTCCACGCAGGCCAACAATACCAATTATGAGACATATCTGTTCTGGTGGAAGCTGGGAGCCAAAAGAGTGGTGTCTGCCAGAGAACTGTCACTGGTAGAGATCAAGGGAATCCGGGAGAAGATTCCTGCGGAAATGGAGATTGAGAGTTTTGTCCACGGGGCAATGTGTATCTCTTATTCCGGCAGATGTCTGCTGAGCAATTTCTTTACCGGAAGAGATGCCAACAGAGGTGCCTGCACACATCCCTGCCGCTGGAAATATGCGGTGGTGGAGGAGACCCGTCCCGGAGAATATCTGCCGGTCTACGAGAATGAGCGGGGGACATATATTTTCAACTCCAAGGATCTGTGCATGATCGAACATATTCCGGAGCTGGTGGAGGCAGGAATCGACAGTCTCAAGATCGAGGGGCGTATGAAGACCGCATTGTATGTGGCAACGGTAGCCAGAACCTACCGGAAGGCCATTGATGATTATTTTGCCGATCCGGAGCTGTACGAGAAAAATATGGACTGGTACAAGGCAGAGATCTCCAAGTGCACCTATCGTCAGTTTACGACGGGGTTCTATTTCGGCAAGCCGGATGAAAATACGCAGATCTATGATAATAACACTTACGTGAACGAATATATTTATCTGGGAATTGTGGAGGCAGTAAAGGATTCTCTGTGCCGGATCGAGCAGCGGAACAAATTCTGCGTGGGCGATTCCATAGAAATCATGAAGCCTGACGGCACCAATGTACCGGTCACGGTGGAAGCTATGTACACCGAGGAGGGAGAAAGTGTGGACAGTGCACCCCATCCCAAGCAGGTGCTGTGGATAAAGTTATCCATGCCGCCGCAGGAATTTGATTTGCTGCGTCAGAAAAATGCTGATTGAGAAAGAGTGACCGGAGGTAACGCCTTATGAAAAGGGAAGGCAGAATTCATAAAGGAGTGTCCATAGGTGCCTATAGTATTCTCATCGCTTTTATGCTGTTGCTGTTGTGGACAGTACTCAGGTATCCGGGGAATCATCTGATCCCATGGCAGATGGCTCTGGGGGTGGCGGCTGCTACAGTGTTGCTGCTGGCGGCCGGTGCGGCATGGAACAAAATATATACGGTGACAGGCCGGAGAAATTCGCTGTATGCCGTAGCGCTGGTATTGTTTGGGGTGCTGCTTTATGTGGTTTCATTGAGCCGGCAGGGGAATGAGAATACTCTGCTGGATTACACCTATGTCTATCGGGATGCCCTGAATCTGGCGAACGGGAGAGAACTGGAAGACACCAATTATTTTTTGACCTATTCGAATAATCTGAAGCCGATGCTTTTGCTTTCCGTTCTGTTTCGGATGGCATTGCTGATGGATGTGTCCCCGTTTTATTTTGTTTTGCTGCGGAATGTAATTCTGGTGATGCTGGTGGCATGTGCTTGTGGTTATCTTGCGGAACGGAATGGGGATACTTGCTGGAGATTTCCGATCCTGCTTGCCTTTGTATTTCTGCTTCCGATGTGGGAGATGACTGCCGTGTTTTATACGGATTCCATGAGTTTCGGTATGGGAATCCTGGGACTGGCTTTCCTGAAATTGGCGGCAACATCCAGGGGGAAGCGCCGGCAGATCCTGTGGGCGCTGCTTGCGGCCGGTGTGGCAGTACTGGCAGGCACATGGAAGATCACAGTGATCATACCGCTGATCGCATGCGCTGTGATCCTCTTGTGGCAGAGAGTGTCGGTGGACCGTCGAGTGACATTGCTGTTTGGAGGTTTTGTCGTGATTCTGGGAGTGGCTCTGCAGCTCTGGGCCAATTCCTACGAGATCACAAAGGAAGCATCTGAAACAGCCAATCCTGTGATCAGCTGGGTGGCACTGGGAATGAAGGAAGACGGTTCCTGGACCAACAACACAGAGTTTGTGGATCATATGTATGAGTTTTCCACCAGACAGGAAAAACAGCAATACAGTATGGAATATATTCGTGAAAACAGATCGGAATTCTGGAATCCCGTACATTTGCGCAAAAAGGCAAGCTATAATTTTGCCAACGGAAATCTGGGGGCCAGTGCATTTTTAAACGTGGAGTACAGCGATGGAACCTTGCTCTGGGAAATGTTTTCGCCCTGGGGAAAATATTACTGGCGCACCTGTCAGTATTGTTTCTGCTATCTGGTGTCCATGTATGTGCTGTTACTGATCGGAATGATCCTCAGCCTTCGCAATATTATCAGAGATCAGGAACCACCTGTAATGTTGATGATCTGTCAGTTGGGATTTATCGGTATCGTTGTTTTTTTAATGTTCTGGGAAGCCAGTGGAAGACAGATGTACAATCAGATGCCCGGAATCCTGCTGGGAAGTGTTCTGAGTATAGAGTATTTTTGGAAAAACTTATCACTAAAACCTCGAAAATAATAATTGACCATTATAACGCACATGTTGTACACTGTATTCGATATTATTCTATTGTATACCGAAGGGAAGTAGGGACATGCGCGAAGAATTGAATGTAGAGGAGCTTTTTGCCAGCAAGGTGTTTACCCTGGGCAAGATGAAAGAGAGGCTCCCAAAGAGTACTTACAAAGAAGTGAAGAAGATCATGGATCAGGGAGGAGAACTTTCCCTGGCAACTGCGGATGTAGTGGCAAGTGCCATGAAGGATTGGGCCATCGAGAACGGTGCCACTCATTATACCCACTGGTTCCAGCCGTTGACCGGCATTACCGCAGAGAAACATGATGCTTTTGTGACACATCCTGATGAGGATGGCCGGATGATCATGGAATTTTCCGGCAAAGAACTGATCAAGGGAGAGCCCGATGCATCTTCTTTCCCTTCCGGAGGCTTACGTGCTACCTTTGAGGCAAGAGGTTACACTACATGGGACATCACCTCCCCCGCATTTATCAAAGAGACCGCTACCGGTCCGACCCTTTGTATCCCTACAGCATTCTGTTCTTATAAAGGCGAAGCACTGGATAAGAAGACACCGTTACTTCGTTCCATGGAGGCTCTGAGCAAGCAGGCGATCCGTATCGTCCGCCTGTTCGGCAATACAGAAGCTACCAAAGTACTGCCTTCCGTTGGCGCGGAGCAGGAATATTTCCTGGTAGATTCTGCCAAGGCTTTGCAGCGTGAAGATATTATTTTCGCCGGACGAACCCTGTTCGGTGCTCCCGCCCCCAAGGGACAGGAGATGGATGACCACTATTTCGGTGTTATCCGTGAGCGTATCGGTGGTTTCATGCATGATGTCAATATCGAGCTGTGGAAGCTGGGTGTAACATCCAAGACCCAGCATAATGAGGCGGCTCCCGCACAGCATGAAGTGGCGCCCATCTACGAGTCTGCCAATGTGGCAGTGGATCACAACCAGCTGGTAATGGAGACTCTGAAGCGTGTGGCAGGCAAGCACGGTCTGCGCTGCATGCTGCATGAGAAGCCTTTTGCCGGAGTAAACGGTTCCGGTAAGCATAACAACTGGTCCATCACTACGGACAATGGTGTAAACCTTCTGGAGCCCGGTCAGACCCCCAATGAAAATATTCAGTTCCTGCTGGTACTGGCATGTATCATGAAAGCTGTAGATACCCATGCGGATCTGCTGCGTCAGAGTGCGTCCAATGTAGGTAACGATCACAGACTGGGCGGTTACGAGGCACCCCCTGCCATTATTTCGATCTTCCTGGGCGAACAGCTGGAGGATGTGGTGGCACAGTTGGTGGAGACCGGTAAAGCAGACAATCTGAAAGAAGGCGGTGTACTTCGCACCGGTGTATCCACATTGCCGGATTTTGTAAAGGATGCTACCGACAGAAACCGTACTTCACCGTTTGCCTTTACAGGAAATAAATTCGAATTCCGTATGGTGGGAAGCGAGGATTCCATCGGAAGCCCCAACACCACCCTGAATGCCATTGTGGCAGAGGCGTTCTGCGAAGCTGCAGACCGTCTGGAAGGTGCGGAAGATTTCGATATGGCAGTCCATGATCTGATCAAGGAATATATGACGGAGCACCAGCGTATTATTTTCAATGGCAACGGTTATGCCAGGGAATGGGAAGAGGAAGCAGCCAGAAGAGGACTGCCCAATATTCCTTCCATGGTAGCAGCAGTAGATACTCTGACTACTCCCAAGGCTATCCATCTGTTTGAAAAGTTCGGTATTTTCACCGAGGCAGAGCTGCGTTCCCGCGCGGAGGTACTGTACGAGACCTATGCAAAGACCATCAATATCGAGGCACTGACTATGGTGGATATGGCAAACAAGCAGATCATTCCTGCAGTCATGAAATACAGCAAGTCGCTGGCAGATGCTGTTATTGCTATTACGGAAGCTGGCGGAGACACCTACGTGCCTACCCGTATGTTGCAGCAGATCACACAGAAGCTGACAGAGATGGAAAAGGCATCCGAGGCACTTCTCGAGGTGGAGAAAAAGGCATCCGCCATGGAGAGAGGCAAGGAGCAGGCATTCTGTTATCATGATGAAGTCATGGTGGCAATGAACGCACTGAGAAAACCTGCGGATGAACTGGAAAAGCTGGTAGACAAGAAGTACTGGCCGTTCCCGACCTATGCGGATCTGTTGTTTGAGGTATAGAGCACTTCAGAGATCGCTTCGGATGCAAAAGTAAAGCCTCGTAGAGGCGATTTTGCGAATGGAGTTCTGAATAGTTACAATTTTTTCAAAAAAGGTATTGCATTCAAAAAAAATCTGTTGTATAGTAATGAGCCATAGAGGAGCGATCCTCACAAGTTAATATTTTTCAATGCGAAACGAAGGCGTTTACACTAGGAAGTGTAGCGCCTTTTTTTGTGACTATTCAGAGCCGTAAATATTGAACATATTTGTCAAATGCTTGCATTCGTAAAAATATGTGTCAATATTTATTCGGCGAAGTAACCTCAAATGAGCAAACAACAAGTAAACTTGTTGTTCAGGAAAGTCTCGTAGAGACGATTTTGCGAATGGAGGTTCTGAATAGTCAGCACGGAATAGTCGCAGGAAGCATGGAAAATAGCAAGAATAAGGAGGAAACGAAGATGAGTGAAGTATTAAACGTGGAAGAAATCTTTGGCAGTAAGGTATTCACTCTGGGTAAGATGAGGGAAAGATTACCCAAGAGCGTATACAAAGAAGTGAAGAAGATCATTGATCACGGCGGAGAGCTGTCTCTGGCCACCGCTGATGTTGTAGCAAAGGCAATGAAGGATTGGGCCATCGAGAACGGTGCCACCCATTATACCCACTGGTTCCAGCCTCTGACCGGAATCACCGCAGAGAAGCACGATGCATTCGTAACCCATCCCGATGAGTACGGCAAGATGATCATGGAGTTCTCCGGTAAGGAGCTGATCAAGGGCGAGCCCGATGCATCTTCCTTCCCCTCCGGAGGCTTACGAGCTACCTTCGAGGCAAGAGGCTATACTGCATGGGATATCACCTCTCCCGCATTCCTGAAAGAGGATGCAACCGGCGTGATCCTCTGCATTCCCACTGCATTCTGTTCTTACAAGGGTGAGGCACTGGATAAGAAGACACCGCTTCTTCGTTCCATGGAAGCAGTCAGCACACAGGCACTGCGTATCGTAAGACTGTTCGGCAATACCGAAGCTACCAAGGTCGTAGCTAGCGTGGGACCGGAGCAGGAATATTTCCTGGTAGGCAGAGACAAATACTTAAAGCGTGAAGACCTGATCTTCGCAGGACGTACCCTGTTCGGTGCACCCGCACCCAAGGGACAGGAGCTGGAGGATCATTACTTCGGTACTATCCGCGAGAGAATCGGTTCCTTCATGAAGGATCTGAACATTGAACTGTGGAAGCTGGGCGTAACCGCCAAGACACAGCATAACGAAGTGGCTCCCGCACAGCACGAGCTGGCTCCTATTTATGAGACCGCCAACATTGCGGTAGATCATAACCAGCTGGTTATGGAGACCATGAAGAAAGTAGCAGGACGTCACGGTATGACCTGCCTGCTGCACGAGAAGCCTTTCGCCGGAGTGAACGGTTCCGGTAAGCATAACAACTGGTCCCTGGGAACCGATAACGGTGTCAACCTGTTGGATCCCGGCGATACTCCTAACGAGAACATCCAGTTCCTGTTAGTACTGGCATGTATCCTGAAAGCCGTAGATACCCATGCAGATCTGCTTCGTCAGAGTGCATCCGATGTCGGCAACGATCACAGACTGGGAGCTAACGAGGCACCCCCTGCCATCATTTCCGTATTCCTGGGCGAGCAGCTGGAGGATGTGGTAAAGCAGCTGGTTGAGACCGGTGATGCTACTCATTCCATCCAGGGCGGTAAACTGTTGACCGGCGTATCCACTCTGCCGGATCTGGATAAGGATGCCACCGACCGTAACAGAACTTCACCGTTTGCTTTCACCGGCAACAAGTTTGAGTTCCGTATGGTAGGTAGTGCAGACTCCATCGCCAGCCCCAACACCACTCTGAACGCTATCGTTGCAGAAGCTTTCTGCGAGGCAGCAGACATTCTGGAGAAAGCAGACGATTTCGATATTGCCGTACACGATCTGATCAAGAAGTACCTGACCGAGCATCAGAGAATCATCTTCAACGGCAACGGCTATTCTGAGGAGTGGGTAGAAGAGGCAGCCAGAAGAGGACTTCCCAACATCAAGTCCATGGTAGAGGCTTCCGAGACCCTGACCACCGAGAAGTCTATCAAACTGTTCGAGAAGTTCGGTATCTTCACCAAAGCTGAGCTGGAATCCCGCGAGGAGGTTCTGTATGAGACCTACTCCAAGACCATCAACATCGAAGCTCTGACCATGGTAGATATGGCGAAGAAGCAGTACATTCCCGCAGTTATGGGGTATACCAGGACTCTGGCGGATACCGTACTGGCTGTTAAGAGTGCAGGTGCGGATGCAACCGTACAGACCACTGTACTGAAGAGCATTTCCGAGAAGCTGGCTGAGGCACAGGCTGCAGAGACTGCTCTGGAGGATAAGCTGGCTGAGGCAGCAGGCATCGAAGATCCCAAGAAGCTTGCTTTCTTCTATAAAGATGTGGTACATACCGCAATGGATGACCTGAGAACTCCCGTAGATGAACTGGAGATGATGGTTGACAAGAAGGTATGGCCAGTACCTGCCTATGGTGATCTGATCTTTGAAGTATAAACAGCATTGTAAAATACCATCATACGTTTCTCTCATTGTGTTGAATAAAAACGGGGCTTGCCGCAGGACGGTGGGCCTCGTTTTGCAGTTATGTATGTTTCTTGTCATTGCTATGGGGAAAATCCTGTGTTATGATAACTGCATGATGAAAAATATACTGAAAAATAAGAAATTCTGGAAAATTATCTGTATTCTTGCAATCATTGCATATACAGCAAAAAATTTATTTATTGGTGCTGATACGGACGAAGGCTATGGTATTATGGTGGGCTATCGTCTTGCCATGGGAGACCGGCTGCTGCTTGAAATGTGGGAGCCACACCAGACTTCCGCCATTTTTACGGCAGTTTTTATCAGGCTGTTTGTGATGCTGACCGGTGGAGTGAATTATCTGAATCTATTTTTACGGCTCGTATTTTTCCCAATCCAGGCGTGCGTCAGCGTCTTTCTATATAAGACGATCCGCAGGACGGTGCCGCAGATGGATGAGAATGTGGCAGCACTGATGGGGCTTCTCTACTATGTGACAACACCCAAGTCCATTTTTATTCCGGAGTATTCCAATCTTCATAACTGGTTCTTTGCACTTATGGTGCTGTGCCTTCTGAGATACTTCGGAGCGAAGGACTCCGAGGGCAGACAGACAGCAGGAGAGCTGCGGTGGCTGGTGCTGGCAGGGATATTCATGACCTGTGATGTGCTGGCTTATCCAAGTATGGTACTGGTATTTTTGTGCTGCCTGGTATTTCTGCTGGTGCGCAGATCAGAGAAAAAATGGAAAGAACTCTGTGCTTATGTACTGCCCTGTGTGGCAAGTGCGGCAGTAATGTTTACATATCTTCTGAGTTATATGACACCGCAGAAAATGTTGGAGATGGCAGGCGAGATCCTGGGAGAGGGGTCCCATCAGACTACTGTGGGAGAAAAATTGTTGGGATGGGGGTCAAGCCTGGGAGAGATGGCCATGATCCTTCTGTGTGCCCTGCTGGTGTCTCTGGGAATCCGATGGTTTATAGAGAAAGTGTGGAAGAAAAAACTTCCCGGACTGCTACAGCTTCCGGGCATGCTGTTTTTCGTAATTGTATTTCTGATCCAGATCTGGTTCTGGCTGTTCAGTTCCTTTAATGCAATTTACCCGCAGCTTTTGCTGATGGCAGTATCCCTGACGGGATGTTATACCTATCTGCGCAGAGACAAGACGGAAAAGCTGTTCTATGAACTGATCCTGCTGGCATTTGTCAATTATTTTTCGGTACTTCTGTTGTCTAACTGGGGACCGATGCTGCTGGTCACCTATCTCATTATGGGAGCAGTGGCCGGACTGGTATGTCTGGGAGACTACTGGCAGAAGGAAAACACCGCAGGAAAGAAGGCGATTCAGATCCTGTGCCTGATCCTTGTGCTTGGGAATGCATTTTCCTATACCTGGCTGATTCTGGGATCCCAGGAATATCATGCCTATGTGATTCAAAATGTGCGTGGCATCAACAGAGAGGGATTACGCGCCGGAATCCTCACGGATTATATGACTGCATACCGTTACAACAATAATCTGGCTGTATGGCCGGAGGCCGTGCCGGACGGCAGTACCGTGCTTTATGTGGGACCGTCCCAGTTCTATTGTATGCTCGGAGAACATAAGCAGGCATCCCCCGATACGATCTGCTCCATGATCTATGATGAGCGTCTGTTGGACTACTGGAAGATCAATCCGGACAGATATCCGGATGTAGTGGTATTTGAAAGCTGTTATGGAGATATTGCCCAGGAAGGAGAGAACAGCTTTATCTGGAACTGGTTGATGGAGGATTTTAAGCCTGCAGAGAGGAAGGATTACCCCTATATCACGGTGTTTATGCGATGATTTTACGGAAATTGTTCCAATTTCATATATTTTTTTAAAATTTTTTTAAATTAGGTATTGCAAAAAAGGAACAGATAGTGTATACTTCATCAAGTAAACGACATAGGGCTATCGCCAAACGGTAAGGCAACGGACTCTGACTCCGTCATTTCAAGGTTCGAATCCTTGTAGCCCTGCGAAGCAGGGGTTGACCTGCGAATAGAAACCTCAGTAGAGAAATCTGCTGAGGTTTTTTTGTGTCAAATTCTAAAAAAAACCATAGCAATCACTAAAATTCTCATATTTTCAAAAAAAACACAAATGTTAAAATGAAATCATTCCAAAAAGAAAGAAGACAGGAGTGAGTTTATGGGAAAAACAAAAATGAAAAGAACGGAGGCTGGATCCGGTAATTTAAAGGAGCATTTTAAAAGAAACTGGCCTTATTATGTGATGATGCTGCCTGGAATTATATATCTTGTTATGTTTAAGTATATTCCTATGCTTGGTAGCGTAATCGCATTTAAAGATTATTCTGCATATAAAGGAATTTGGGATAGTGCATGGTGTGGATTGACTAATTTTAAAAAGCTGTTTACATATCCGGATTTTTACAAAATCCTCAGAAATACGGTTGTTCTGGGATTGCTGAAGACTGTTTTGACATTTCCGGTTCCCGTCATTTTGGCATTGATGTTAAATGAACTACGAAATGCTAAGGTGAAAAAGGGAATACAGACGATTATTTGTATCCCATATTTTGTATCCTGGGTAGTGGTAGGAGGACTGGTATTCGATATTTTTGGCATTGGTGGACTGTTTAATAACGTAAGAGAATTTCTGGGAATGTCTCCCTTACTGGTAATGCAGAAAGAAAGCTGGTTTCGTCCTATTTATGTTCTTTCTACGATATGGAAAGAATCTGGCTGGGGTACGGTAGTATATCTGGCGGCAATTAGCGGAATGGATCCGAGTTTGTATGAATCAGCTTCTATTGATGGTGCGTCGCGATTCCAGAAAATGAAATTCATTACATTTCCTCTTTTAGTGCCTACGGTGCTTACACTTTTACTTTTGAACATCGGAAGCTTTTTAACACTTGGATTTGATCAAGTATATAATTTATACACACCAATGACTTATTCAGTGGCAGATATTTTTGATACGTATGTTTTCCGTGTCGGAATTCAACAGGCACAATACAGTTTCGCAACAGCGGTAGGATTGTTCCAGTCGGTAGTAGGTCTGTTTATGGTAGTTACTTTCAATAAAATTGCAAATAAAGTTTCAGAAGACGGAGGATTGTGGTAATGAAGGCTTATACGAAAAAATCACATGTACGGGAATCTGCAAACGATAAAATCTTTGGGTTTGTAATTAGCTTGATTCTAATATTGTTTGCCGTTATTACGGCCATCCCACTTATTTCTGAGGCTGCAGTATCCTTGAGCTCCAAAACGGCATCACAGATGAATCAGATTAATTTATTACCGGTAGGATTTACGTTTGATTCCTGGAAATATCTTTTTATGAAAGGAAAAATATGGATGCCTTTCTTGATTTCGGTTTCTTCCACAGTGTTGGGTGTGGCGATAGCATTATTACTAAATGTTTTAATGGCATATCCGTTGTCGAAAACAGAATTCCGACCGTCCAAATATATTATGTTATTTGTGGTATTTACTATGGTGTTTGCTGCTCCTAAAGTTCCTTATTTTTTGACGTTACGTTCTTATGGATTATACAATAATTACTGGGTGTTAATTCTTCCTCATATTATGACAGCGTATAACCTGATTATAGTCAGAACATTTTTCAAACAGTTTCCCCGGGAGTTGGAAGAAGCTGCAATGATTGATGGATGTGGAAAATTTCGTATTTTGCTTCAAATTGTGCTTCCGGCTTCGAAAGCAGTGCTGGCTACGGTAGGATTATTTTACGGAGTGACAATGTGGAACCAATATGAGCATCCGATGATGTTTATACAAAATATGAACCTGTTTCCTTTACAAATGAAGATTCGAACAATTGTTGACGGAGGTGGAGAATTACAGGCAGTTACCATGGCACAGACGGCAAATTATACATCCGCAACGCTCAGCGCAGCAGCGGTTGTATTTGCGATTCTTCCGGTTTTGGTCGCGTATCCCTGGATACAGAAATATTTTGCGAAAGGTGCAATGCTAGGGTCTGTAAAGGGATAAATAAAAACTAAAAAAACACAGAGTAAGAACTAAAAAGCCCATATTTCAAAAGAAATAGGAGCTGATAAAATAGAATTACCAAAAGAAAGAACGAGGTGGAAAGGTATGAAAAAAAGGTATGCAAAGAAACTAATGAGTGCAACGCTGGCATCGGTGATGGTGATGTCAATGTTGTCGGGGTGTGGAAGTGCTGATTCTAAGAGCACAGAAGCAACAGAACAGACGGCAGAGGCTTCTACAGATGAGGATATTGAAATCTGGAGCACCAACAATGGATACCTTCCGGTGGAAGCAGGAAGTGAACTGTATAATTTTTATAAAGATATCATAGGTGTAGGGATTGTACAGCCTTATGTAGAGTGGAATGGTGGAGAAACCTATTTGGAGCAGTTGAATCTCAGAATTGCTGCCGGAGATATGCCGGATATGTTTACTCCCTGGAATGGTGTAGAGACAGAATTAATTGCGAATGGAGCATTACTGGATCTGACAGATCTGTTGCCTGAAAAAGCACCTCATTTGTGGGAGAGCATTCCGGAGGATGTCTGGGACGCAGTAAAAGCGAATGATCCGACCGGGCAAAACCGCATCTATGTGATTCCGCAGGTTATGAGTTACGGAAGAAATGGCGCTATGATTCGTA
>OGXJ01002294.1_pt1 | contig 13013 bp, 10 predicted proteins | sample 1576231 | NCBI WGS metagenome assembly OGXJ01 (sample SAMEA3541539, study PRJEB24748) | human gut metagenome | biome: human gut; feature: human-associated habitat; material: faeces | place: China | collected 2012
CCCTCCGTAGTTCTAGGCGAGCCACTGCGCGCCGTAGCATACGCCCAGCAGCGGCAGTCGGCCCTTGATGGCGCCCAGTTCCGGATGCGGGGCCTGTTCGTCCCGTACCGAATAGGGGCTGCCGGAGAGTATCACCCCCTTGACACCCGCATCGAGCGTCGGTATCCTGTTGTAGGGATGTATCTCGCAATAGACGTTCAGTTCGCGTACACGACGCGCGATGAGCTGCGTGTACTGCGAACCGAAGTCGAGTATCAGAATCTTTTCCTGCATGGTATTCATACTGTCGTTTAGCTCTTCGTAGGAATGGGGAGCGTCCGTTGTCGTCCTCTCTTTGGCGGGAACCGTAATTCGTCCGCTCTCCTCTCTGTTATTGGCAAAGGCCGTTGTGCCGTCCTTGCTCGTTGGTGTGGGAGGCCATTTGCGGCCGCTTCTTCCTTGAATCCGATGAGGATTTGCCTCGCGGGAATCCTCCCTGTACAAATCCTCATCCGATATATCACTCCTTTGCGGCCGGGATAACCGGCTGTTACTCTCCGCGGGAGTAGTTGGGTGCTTCGCGGGTTATCGTCACGTCGTGCGGGTGGTTCTCTATCACGCCTGCCGACGTTATTTTCACGAAGTCGGCGTGTTTCAGGGCGGCGATGTCCTTTGCGCCGCAGTACCCCATACCCGACTTCAGACCACCGATGAGCTGGTAGACCGTTTCACTGAGATACCCTTTGTAGGGTACGCGTGCTTCGATGCCTTCCGGTACGAATTTGCTCGTATCGGTCTCTTCGCCCTGGAAATAGCGGTCTTTCGAGCCCTTGTTCATGGCCTCTACCGAACCCATGCCGCGGTAGGACTTGAATTTCCTGCCGTTGTAGATGATGGTTTCGCCCGGAGACTCCTCCACGCCGGCCAGCATGGAGCCGACCATCACGCAGTCGCCGCCTGCCGCGAGTGCCTTCACGATATCGCCCGAGTAGCGCAGTCCGCCGTCTGCTATCACCGGTATGCCGCTCCCGGCGAGCTCCTTCGCGACGCCGTATATGGCGGTGAGCTGCGGTACGCCTACGCCGGCCACTACGCGGGTAGTGCATATCGAACCGGGCCCGATGCCGACTTTCACGCCGTCGGCTCCCGCATCGGCGAGCGCACGCGCTGCAGCCCCTGTGGCGATGTTGCCCGCCACGACGTCCAGCGAGGGGTATGCGGCCTTGATGGATCGCAGTGTCCTGGCGACGTTTACGCTGTGGCCGTGAGCGGTATCGAGTACCACGGCGTCCACATCCTCGGCGTAAAGCGCCGCTACCCTGTCGAGTACGTCGGCGGTGACACCCACCCCGGCGGCTACCCGCAGGCGCCCCTTGTCGTCCTTGCAGGCATTGGGGTTGTCCTTCATCTTGGTGATGTCGCGGTAGGTGATGAGTCCAATGAGTTTTCCGGCATGGTCTACCACCGGCAGTTTCTCTATCTTGTGCCTGAGCAGGATTTCGGCGGCGTTCTTGAGGTCGGAGTTGTGGGTGGTGATGAGCCCCTCCTTCGTCATGACCTCCTCTATCTTCCGCGAAGTGTCTTTCTGGAAACGGAGGTCGCGGTTGGTGACGATGCCTATCAGCGTCCGGTTGGCCGCAATGACGGGGATGCCGCCTATGCGGTGCTCCTTCATGAGGCGCAGCGCGTCGCCTACGGTATTCTCCTTGAAAATGGTGACCGGGTCGTAAATCATGCCGTTTTCGGCACGTTTCACCTTCCGCACCTGCGCTGCCTGCTGCTCGATAGACATGTTTTTGTGTATCACTCCGATACCTCCCTCCCGTGCGAGCGCGATGGCCAGCGGGGCTTCGGTGACCGTATCCATTGCGGCGGATACGATGGGAATGTTAAGACGAATGTTTCGTGAAAAACGGGTGGTTATGTCGACCTCCCGCGGCAACACCTCCGAATAGGCAGGCACCAGAAGGACATCGTCGAACGTCAGTCCCTCTGTAAGTACTCTTTCATCGATAAATGACATGGTATCGGGATTTTGTTGCCCGCAAAAATAGCAATAATTCCTGAGATAATCACCATGCGGTGCCATTTAAACCGTGCAGCGGGCCCTATTTTGTCCGTCGTTCGTCCGCTCTCCCCGCGGGTGTTCGCCCTCTTCGGAGCAGTGCCTTACCGGATGCTTTCGGCGAGGGCCATGAACCGTGGGTCTTCGCGGGCCGTCTTCAGGTCGGGGTCGTTCATGGTATAGGCGTAGTCGTTCCAGCCGTACCCCAATGCTTGTTTGAAGGCGTCCACTGCACCGTCCGTATCGCCCCGCAGCGACCGGAGACAGGCCAGGTTGTACCATACGCCGCCCATTATCGGTGCGGCCGTCTTTTTTACGCTGCCCGGCTGCTGTTCGTACATGACGACGATTTCCGTATAGAGATTCTCCATCTCCTCCTTATCGTCGTTATTCATGGCTGTCGCCATGCGTCCGTTGACGTTTTCGAGCTGTTCGAGAAATCCGGTCAGGTCGGGGTCCTGTCCCCACGAGATGCCTGCCGCCAGCAACAGGGCGGCCAGTGCTGTCGCTATCCTTTTCATGGTCGTTATCCTTTGTGCCGCCCCGTATGGGGACGGTCGGTGTTTCCGGACGGATGCTTCGGCCCGCGGAGGGTGCGCCTCACTCCGCCAGTTCCAGCATCTTGTCGTGCAGCAGGTCGGCGATGCGCTGCTTCTCGTCGTGCGGGTCGTTGTCGGGACTGAAGACCACCGGCTGCCCGATACGGAACGTATGGTTTCTCTTGCTCGCGTAAATGGGGTAGAACCGCAGGCATTTTCCCGTGGTCTCGTAGTAGAGGCGTCCGATGTTGGCAAATCCCGTAAAGAGCCGCCCTACCGAGTCGGTGAGGTGTTCGACGGTCATCTTGTCGCCCCGTTTCACTTTCCGCGGTCTCTCCGGGAATATCAGCACGTTGTCGCCCTCGGAGAGTACCTTTACCGTATCGTCGAAGGTGGTCATCACGTTCCGCAGGTTGTTCTTTTCGACGGGTATCGGATTGAACGAGTTCAGCGCCCATGTGACCGGCCCGGCCAGCAGGCGGGCGATGCGCATCTTCGCCTTCGGCGGGAGCAGCGGGATGCGGTAGATGAAACGTCCGTACATCTCTTTGGCCGCCATCTCTCTGTCCACCATCTTGCGGTCTATCCATGGCCGGAAATAGGTGGGAAGGTATATCACCGCGGCTATGGGGCCGTAGATGATGCCGTGGTTGCAGACGAAGACCGAAGGGAAGTGTTCCATCTCCATGTACTCCTTGCCGGAGACTTTGAGGTGGAGGAAGGGCCTCACGAAGAAGGCCAGTATCTTCACGCCGAATTTCACCCTTTTCTTCTCCACGAGGTTGCTGCGGAGGTTCTGTTTCGTAGGGGTGTTGTTGTTGGTTCCCTGTGTATAGTTCAGCAGTTTTTGCCGGCTGCGTTCGTCCAGCGGCTGCCTGAGCGCGAAAAATACGCTGACCAGCATGAACAGGACGGGTAGTTGTACCATGGTGCTGCGGAATACCCACGGCAGCTCCGGCGTGTGCGAAGCGGGAATGACGAAGACCCAGACCGTGACCACGCAGAGCATGATGGCATTGGAGAAGATGACCGAGATGATTTGCGTTATCATCGACCGGAAGTGCAGGTCGCGGTCGCTTACCTTGCGGCCGGCTATGCGGGCGACCATCTTGAAGTCTCCGTTGTAGCGGTTCAGTACCGAGGTGATACACGCCAGGCCGAAACCCCACAGGCCCGCCCAGAAGGTCGAGCCCCATAACCCCTTGAAGTCGAACATCATCAGGGAGCCGGTTATCCACATGGCCGCTCCCACGATGAAGATGTTGAGACTCAGTATCCATCCCCGTCTGTTGACGAGTTTGGTGAACAGTTCCGAAAAGAGCAGTACGGCGACTATCCACACGCCCATGTAGACGTAGGTGTCGGACGAGAATGCCGGCGTGCTGAAGCTGACGTAACAGATATACATGAGTACCCCCAGGCTCAGGGCTATCTGGGCGTAGAGGGACATGTTGGAAAATACGCGGTAGGAGAATATGTCGTGCAGCTTGTCGCGGCGGGTATTCGCTATGTATTTGGAGAGCGACGCCATGGTGCTGCTCTGGTAGGAGAGCAGGAATCCGGTCAGGGCATACCCTACGAGCGTCATCCACATGACCGGTTCGTCGTCGATTATCCATGCGAAAGCGAGGCACGGCACGAAGAAGAGTATCTGGAAAAGGCCTTTGTATATCCTGCGGGCCAGCCCCGGTTTGCTCAGCGCGTCGTTCACCTTCCATGTCAGTACGCTGCGGGCCGCGATGAGGAGAACGAAGAACGAGACGAAATTCGTGCCCGGAGCCCGCATGACGATGGGGTAGAGAAAGACCAGCGCGAGCCCGGCGAATACCGATGCCGACAGCAGTATCCACATGACGAGGTTGGTTTTCCGAGGCGCCGGCCCCGACGAGAGCCGGCGCAGGTTGCCCTCGAAGTAGAGCGTCCAGATGTTGGCGAAAAGGAACAGGGCGGCTCCGTACAGGGGGTTGGCGATGATGTAATGGCTCACCATCATGCAGAGGATGAGTTGCAGGAAGTCCGCATTCACGTTGGACAGGCTCAGCGCCACGTTTATCCTGTATGCTTTTTTTACGGCGTTCATAGGTCGGTTCGGGCCTTTGAAACGGATATCGCGTGCGTTTCCGGTTTGGAACGGAGACCGTCTTTCCGTGGCTCGATAAACAAATATACGAAATATATTCGATGAAAACCGAAAGCGGTCGTCGGGCGGCAGCCCGGTCCGTGGTCGCAGGTGCGATTCGGTTGAAACAAATATAGGAAAATATTCGGTAAAAAACGGCAACGGTTGTCGGACAATGGCACAGTTGCGGGCGCAGGTGCGGTTGAGTCGGATATAGACGGGTATTCGGTGCGACGGGGGCTCGTGTGCGGGAAAGGCATGCGCTCGCGAAGTCCGTTTCCGGAGCGGAACGATACTGCTGACGTTCGGCCCTTAGGGAATGTGGGGCCGGTTTCCTCTCCGACCGACCGTTCCGCTTGCGGATATTGTCCGACCGCGGCGGCTTGCGTATCGTTTGCATGGAATGCACCGTCCGGTGCGCTTCCGGTCTTGGCACAACTATTGCGTTTGTCTTAACCGTGGCACCGCACACGATTGCGGCAGGGCCCCCCAACGGATATATTATTTTGAATCACTAAAACTTTTTGCCATGTATTGGTTATGGTACATCCTTATCGGGCTTGCGGCGGGTTACGTCGCCAGCCTGATTGTGAAGGGCAGCGGTTCGGGCATGTTGCTCAATCTCGTCATCGGTATGGTAGGCGGGGTATTGGGCGGATGGCTTTTCAGACTGATGGGCATCGCCAGCACGAACATGCTGGGCAGCCTGCTCACCTCCGTTTTCGGAGCGATAGTCCTGCTGTTGATAGTAGGGCTTTTCACTCGCAGGAAACGGGAGTGAACCCTTCGCATTCGTGCAATCCGTCCCTTGTGTGCGGCGACGGAATTTTTGTATAACTTAAAAAATGCTTGATTATGGAAAACAAGATGAAGAACGACCTTCAGAACAAGGTCGAGAAGACGGCCGACGAGCTGGCCGACAAGACACGCCACGCAGGGCATGTCGCAGGAGAGAAGGTTCAGCATGTGGAGAACCGCATGCAGGAGAAAGGTCAGCAGTGGAAGAACCGTGCCGACGAAGGTATTCATCAGATAAAGGACCGTATGCAGGAGCAGGGGCACCGGATTGGCAATAAGGTGGACGAGGCTTACGACCGCACCCGTCACGGAATCGATGATAAACTGGGTAGAAAATAGGATACCGTTTGTATGGCGGGTTCCCGAAAGGGGCCGCCTGTGACGGAGGATTCGCAATCGATGCGGGGCGCCTGAAGGGTTTGCGGAGATGTTCCGTCAGGCCGGGCGCCCCTTGTCTTTCTTCCCCGCGCTTGCGGCGGGGCACATGTAGAATGAAATAAAATTACGAGATTATGGCATATGATAAACATACGTCCGACAGGTTGCTGGCGAGCGACCGGCGGAAAATGCGCTCCACGGATTTCGGGATTCCCGAAACGCGCGAATTTCCGATGCCCGATGCACCCCATGTACGTGCGGCCGAGGCCTATTTCCGCTATGCGCCGGAGGAGAAGAAAGCGCTTCTGGCACACCGTATTCTGATAAAGGCACGCAAATACGGCGTTCATGTCCGCAGCGAAGAGATACTCGAATGGGCGTCGAAATACAGTAAGTGACGGCCGGGGTTTCTTCGCAGTCTGCGTCAGCCTTTCCGGCAGTTGTAGTCCGGCTGGGCCCGGCGCAGGGCGTCGAGGTATCTCTCTATATCGTGCTTCAGTTTTTTGTACAGGAAACACTCCTTGTAGTTCTCGTTGAAGGATAGCGCACTGCGCACGTCCTGAAGGGCGTTGTTGTAGTTGCTCTGCTCGTTCACGAGCGATACCCCCCTGCGGTCGGACCCGTTGATGCGGGAGATGGACATGTAGCGCAGTTTGTCGCATACGGCCTCCAGGACAGGCATGACGACGTTGTCCATGAGGGTGTGTCCCTGCATGAAGAGGTAGGTATTCTCCGGCGTGACGCCCCGTTTGCCGAGCATCTCGATGAAGGCGGGGAACTGCCGTTCGATGTCGGGATGCTGTCCGCGGAGGCTCCGCAGCCTGCGCTGTACCTGTCGTTCCAGCCATGCGAGCGTCTCCGCCCCGTTCCCTTCCACTTCGAGGTAGTTCAGTTTGACGCTGCTCTTGAACTCTATCAGGGGGAAGATGTTCGGTGTGGCTATCTGCGCCGAGTAGGCGTACCACAGGAAAAGCGGGTATATCGTGCGCGAATAGTCGGCGAAGAACTTTTCGAAATCGAAGATGTTCGTATCGTTTTTGGTGGCCTTCACGCAGATGTTGTGCAGCGATGGGGCGTAGCACAGGTAATTCTCCGTGGCGTATGCGTAGGTATGGAAGATGTGCGGGGTACGGTTTATCTCCCGTGATACGGGCGTCTGGTCGGCGAAAAGATAGTCGAAGTCGCTGTCGATGCAGAAGAGGGTATCCCTGACCTCCGGGTCTTCGGCCAGATGGAGCACCACCTTTTTCCCTTTGGCAAGGTCGTTGCGCAGCGGTACGGAAATTTCGAACATGAATTCGTCCGATTCGTAGTCGTCGAAGACGCTGCGCCAGAAGGCCACGTCTTCGTACCCCTCCACATATACCATGATAAGTTTGCATCCGCGCTCCAGCGGTATCCGTTCGATAACTTGTTCGTGCTGTGCCTGCCGGATGTCGTAATCCCTGCGTCGCTGTTCCCTTTTGCGTTTTCCCATCTTTTTGGCAATAATCCGGTCGCGGCTGCCGTCGTCCGCCCGGCCAAAATTAATGATTTTTCATTAGCTGCGCGTCGCATCGCTGCGAAAACGGCCTGCCGCCTTTCCCTGCCTTCTAATCGACCAGCAAGTTGCATCCGCGCGTCTGTGTCCGGTCCATGCGGCCGAGTACGGAGAACGAACCGTCTGGATAGGCGATTCCCGCATCCTGTGTCTCGATGAATGCGCAGGAGTGGAGGTTGGCCAGGTCGGTGATGTTGATGCCGCCGCGTCGGCCGGCCGGCAGCGTCTCGAACGGGTCGTTGAAGTCGCGTATCATGACGCGCATCCAGGGCGGGGTTCGGAATATCCCGTTCCCGGAGGAATAGGCCTGCGACGTGAGCTCGGCCATGCCGTATTCGGAATGGATGACGTCGGTGCCGAATGCGTCGCACAGAATCCGGTGGAACTCCTCTTTGGGCAGTTCCGTCCGGCGTCCCTTCATCCCTCCCGTTTCCATCACGACCGTGTCCCGCAACCGGGGGGCGTATTGCTCGGCCAGGTCGAGCAGTGCATAGCTCACGCCCAACAGGATTTTGGGACGGCTGTCCGCCGCCATACATTCGAGCAGTTGTTCGTATTCATCGAGGAAGAAGCCTCCCCCGCCGCTTCTTATCAGGTCGTCGGCCATCCATACCAGTGACGAACCCTCCCGTTCGAGGTAGCAGGGCAGCAGCGCATAGAACGACCAATTCTCCGGCCGTCCGTAAAAGAGCGAAAACGCCTTGCGGAGTGTCTGCCGGTAATTCTCCGTGTTCTCCACATAGTGCCGGGCAGGGGTGTCCCCGCCCGTCGTACTGCTCGTAAAGACCAGCTCCGGCTCTTTCGTGCCGCAATAGACTTTCCGGCTCTTGAAGAGTTCTATCGGCATGTGCGGAATGTCGGCGCTGCAGGTCACCTCGCCGGGCGCGATGCCTATCGCATCGAGGTAGTCGCGGTAGGGGGCGCACCGCTCCGCCTGGAAAGCGAAAAGTTCCAGGGCTGTCCGCTCGAAAGCCTCCCCGGAATCTATCGTAAGTATCTCCTCTATGGTCAGCATGTCTCCTGAATATGATTGTAAATTACCTGCGGTTTCGTGTAGGGCCTGTTCATCGGCTGTCGTCGGAGCCGTCTCCGACCGTGCGCCGGGAGTCGGCTTCTGCCCTCCGGTCGGGGAGGGGACGGTCGGGCACTTTGCAGCGGCACCCCTCCAGGTGGTCGTTCACGAAACCGGTCGCCTGCAGGAAGGCGTAGCAAATGGTCGGGCCGAAGAACTTGAAACCCCGCTTTTTCATGTCACCGCTCAGGGCGTCCGCCTCGGCGGATGTGGCGGGTACCTGTTCCAGTCTTCGGAAGTGATGGACGACCGGTTGTCGGTCGGGGAAGAAGGAGAGGACGTAGTTGTAGAAACTGCCGAATTCTTGCTGAATGGCTATGAACAGCCGGGCGTTGGCGATTGCGGCGGTAATCTTCAGCCGGTTTCTGACGATGCCGCCGAACTGCATCAGCCGGTCGATGTCCTCCGATGTCATGCGTGCCACTCGCTGTATGTCGAAGTGGTGGAAAGCCGTTCGGTAACCTTCGCGTTTGCGGAGGATTGTAATCCAGGACAGCCCTGCCTGGGCGCTTTCGAGTACCAGAAATTCGAACAGGGTCCGGTCGTCGGTAACGGGCCGTCCCCACTCTTCGTCGTGGTATTTGATGTACAGTTCGTCGCTCCCGGCCCAGCCGCAGCGTGCGTCGATGATGTCGTTCATCTTATAAATTTATGGAGGGGATATTTTCAGAAGCAAAGAGGATAGGTGCGCTATCCCGTGGTCTATATCGGACACGAATCTCGGTCTGAATCGCTGTGAGTTGCCGCGTTTTTAATCGGCATCGGTGCCTGCCGTCATGTTTCTACCGGGATTTTCGGCATATTGCCTCCTGTCGCTCCTCATACATTCGAAAAGGCTGCGCCCCTTTGAACTGCATTCGTTCAATTTGACACAGCCCTTTCCGAAAAGCCGTTTCCGGGCGATTGCAGCGGAATCCCGTGCTCTCCCGGCCGGTACATCAGATATCGCCGCCCAGCATGAGGTACTTCTCGCAGTCCATTGCCGCCATGCAGCCGCTTCCGGCGGCGACGATTGCCTGACGGTAGCGCGGGTCGCGCACGTCGCCCGCAGCGAATACGCCGTTCACGCTCGTGTGGCTCGTGTTGCCGCGGGTTACGATATAGCCCTCGGGGTTGAGGTCGAGCTTGCCTCGGAAGAGGTCGGTATTGGGCTTGTGACCGATGGCGAGGAAGAATCCGGTGATGTCCAGGCGTCGTTCTTCCCCCTTCGTGTTCACAACGATGACGCCGTTCACGCCGTTGTCGTCACCGAGCACTTCCTTGGTCTGGTGTTCGAACAGGATTTCGATTTTCGGGTTTTCCTTTACCCGTTTCTGCATGACGTGGCATGCCCGGAGTTCGTTGCGGCGCACAATCATGTAGACCTTGTTGCAGATGTTGGCCAGGTAGCTCGCCTCTTCGGCCGCCGTGTCGCCGCCGCCCACCACGGCTACGTCCTGTCCGCGGTAGAAGAAACCGTCGCAGGTGGCGCATGCGCTCACGCCCATTCCCTTGAATTTGTTTTCGGAGGGCAGTCCGAGGTATTTGGCCGATGCGCCGGTGGCTACGATGAGCGACTCGGCTTCGACGGTGCGGTCGCCGTCCACGGTCAGGATGAAGGGATAAGCCTCCAGATTGACATCGGTGACGATGCCCCGGCGTATTTCCACGCCGAAGCGTTCGGCCTGTTTGCGGAGGTCCTCCATGAGCTGCGTACCCATGACGCCTTCCGGGTATCCGGGAAAGTTCTCGATTTCGGTCGTCGTGGTGAGCTGTCCGCCGGACAGCATTCCCTCGTAGAGGACGGGGCTGAGGTTCGCGCGTCCCGTGTATATTGCGGCCGTATATCCTGCGGGGCCGCTGCCCATGATGAGGCATTTTACTCTTTCTACGCTCATAATTGTCGGTTTATCTGTCTCGCAAAGATAGGCAATCTGCCTTTAATAAATCCAAAACGGTTATAATTAGTTGTTATGGTGCGATAAGCCCTACGTATTGCGGGGGCCGTTCCGATTTGTGTCTCAGGCATCGGAAGCGCCGTTTGCCGTCGGAGATTCTCCCGCTCCGTCGTCCTCGCCGGGCCTGTCCGGAGCGGGGGTGCCGTCGTGGAAATAGGCGTAGACCCTGCGGGCTTTCGCCGTTCCGACCGCATCGGCGAGCTCCTCTTCCGAAGCCCTGCGTATCCGGGCCACGCTGCGGAACCGGCGCAGCAGCAGGTCGGCTGTCTTGGTTCCTATCCCCTCTATCTCTTCGAGCTGGGTACGGACGAAACCTGCCGAGCGTTTGTTGCGGTGGAACGTGATGCCGAAACGGTGCGCCTCGTCGCGCAGGTGCATGATGACTTTCAGCGGTTCGCCCGTCCGGTCGAGGTAGTAGGGCATCGGGTCGTTCGGGAAAAAGACCTCTTCGATGCGTTTGGCCAGACCGATGATGGCGATGCGGTTCTCCAGTCCCAGTTCGCAAAGGACGCCGTAAGCGGCACTGAGCTGTCCTTTGCCGCCGTCCACGACAATCAGGTCGGGCAGCTCGGCTCCCTCGGCGAGCAGGCGGCCGTAGCGCCTGCCCACTATCTCGCGCATGGAGGCGAAGTCGTCCGGGCCGACGACGGTCTTGACGTTGAAGTGGCGGTACTCCCTGCGCGAGGGTTTGCCGTCGCGGAAGACCACGCACGAGGCTACGGGATAGGTGCCCTGAAGGTTGGAGTTGTCGAAGCACTCGATATGGCGCGGCTGTACCTTCATGTGCAGCGCCTTGCGCATGGACTCCATCAGCCGGTCGGTATGTTTTTCCGGGTTCTTGATTTCAAGGTTCTTCAGCTTTTCGAGGCGGTAGAGGCGTGCGTTTCGCTGCGAGAACTCCAGCAGCTTGAGCCGGTCGCCCCGGGTGGGCACCGTGAACTTTACCTCCTCGAAGAGCCCCTCTTCCGGCAGCAGAGGGACGATGACTTCGCGGGCGAGCTGGCCGGAGAGCTTTTCGCTGATGTCCGATATGGCCCGCGAGAGCACCTCTTTTTCGTCGGCTCCCGCTCCGACGGAGAGCTGTACCGTGAAGCTGTTCACCACCGTGCCGTCCGCGACCTTCACGTAGTTGCAGTAGGCCGTGCTGTCCGTCTCGTCCATCAGGAGCGAGAAGACGTCCACCCGCCGCAGGGTGGTGCTTACGATGACCGATTTGCTTTCATAGTTCTCCAGCAGCATCAGGCGGTTTTTGAAGTGTGCCGCCGCCTCGAAGTTCAGCTCCGCCGCGGCCTCCGTCATCTGCCGGTGCAGGAACTCGCGTGTGGAGCGCAGGTCGCCCCGCAGCGTCTTCTTTATTCGTTCGATGCCTGCGGCGTAATCCTCGGCGCTCTGCCGGCCGGCGCACGGCCCCTTGCAGTTGCCGATGTGGTACTCCAGGCATACGCCGTATTTGCCCCGGGCTATCGCTTCGGGCGAGAGGTTCAGGGAACAGGTGCGGAGCTGGTAGATGCCGTGAATGAGGTCGAGCATGTTTTTCTGCACCATCACCGAAGAGTAAGGACCGAAATACTGCGAACCGTCCCGCACCAGCCTCCGGGTGGACATCACACGGGGGAAGGGCTCGTTGCGCACCACTATCCAGGGATAGGTCTTGTCGTCCTTGAGCATCGTGTTGTAGCGCGGCTGCAGGGTCTTGATAAGCGAGTTTTCGAGCAGCAGCGCATCCTGTTCCGTGGGAACGTCGATGTGCCGCAGGGCGGCTATCTGCCGTACCATCATCCGGATTTTCGGAGCGTGTTCGCGCGACTCCATGAAGTAGGACGAAACGCGCTTCTTCAGATTCTTGGCCTTGCCGACATAAATTATCTCTCCGGCACGGTTGAGGAATTGATAGACGCCGGGAGTAGAGGGGAGCAGGGCAACCTGTTCCTTTACGGATAACGTGTGCTGTTCGTGGTCGGCCATAATAAAAAAGACGATATTGCATACAAAGATATGACCAATCTTCGTTTTATAAACGTGAGGGCTTTCCGGATATTTTGCGGAAGGGAAGTGCCGGCTGCTGTGGCTGCCGGGAAACGGGTAAGAACCGGCGATGGTTCCGACACCGGAAGCTTTGAACAGCTGACGTACTTCTGCGTGTCCGATGACTTTTTCTTCGAAGATCGGATCCAGCATGCCCTTCATAGCTGCTTCTACATCTGCAATCGCATCGTAGATGACACGGTACAGTCTTACGTCCACACCTTCACGCTCTGCGGTTGCCTTTGCAGTTGCATCCGGACGAACGTTAAATCCGATGATGATCGCATTGGATGCACTTGCCAGGCTGACATCGGATTCGTTGATCGCACCGACACCGCCGTGGATGATCTTGACAACGACTTCATCGTTGGAAAGTTTCAGAAGACTCTGTTTTACGGCTTCTACAGAACCCTGTACATCTGCCTTTACAATGATGTTCAGTTCTTTGAGGTCACCTGCCTGGATCTGTGAGAACAGGTCATCCAGAGACATTCTTGCCTTTGTCTCTTCGAGCAGTCGTTCTCTTCCTTCACTTACGAAGGTTTCTGCAAAGTTTCTTGC
>OGXJ01002302.1_pt1 | contig 12982 bp, 10 predicted proteins | sample 1576231 | NCBI WGS metagenome assembly OGXJ01 (sample SAMEA3541539, study PRJEB24748) | human gut metagenome | biome: human gut; feature: human-associated habitat; material: faeces | place: China | collected 2012
GAGCTCACTATTGTGAGCTGAAAGGCGAACACTAGTGTACGCCTGTGTTAACGGAAGATGGGGGAATGGCGGGGGCGAATGGGCAGATGTCTTTAAAGCTAGCCATAATGCTACGTATCCTTGAAATAAATATCCTCTGGCAGCGCCGGAGACGTGAATGTGGTCACCGCAAAGGAGCCACAGGACGTCATTTGCGCTGATATAACTACTCATCGTTGACTTTTTCCCTGGTCAGAAATGCCGTGTCGGGTCTGGTACATGCTGTATTACGGCCCATGTAGCTCTGACGTATTAAAGAAAATACGAGAGCGAACGACCCGGAAATAATCGTTATTAAGCAAAGGAATAACTATAAGAAATCGCTCATGCATCCGGTGCTACAGGCGGATGAAACGCCTATTGTGTGGGCTATGTCAGTGCGGCAGGTTGCGTGGGGGAATATGTTCAGGCGATGTCAGGCAGGGGCCCCTGATGCTTGGCGGGGATATAGATAATATGGGGCTGGTTTTTCTTCACCTGTTGCAGTCGGAAGAAGCCCTTACGCTGACTTTCTTGAGCCGGTGTTTTGAGTTCATTAGCCAGAGCCTGCAATGGTTTGTCATCCATAATTTAACCTTCTTCTGATGTTGGGATGAGCATATCAAAATCAGGAAATGACAAGTTTATTACAGGCTCAGGCTGCGTTCAGTAAAGCATCGCATCCGGCGATAGATGCTGCATTAAATTTAAGATTCAGCTTCCTCTTCAGCCACCCGTACGCCAATCTTCAACACTTCATTATCTTCTTTCTCGGCCACCGTCCAGATCATCCCGGCAAACTCTACCTGGTCACCGACAACCGGTGCCGCGCCTAACAACTGCTGGACAATTTCACCCAGCGTTTGCTGCTTATCACGATATTCTCGCCCGTCTTCCAGGCCATATATCAGCGCAACATCAGCATATTTGGCGCTGGCTTCGAGAATGAAGTCACCAAAGAAGCGTTGATCCAGCGCGACCGGCGGCGACTGGCTGAACAGTTTACCGAGCGCCGGAAGATCGCGTTCCCGACCAATTACACACAATACATCGCCTTCGCGCAGTCGGGTGCTGCCGGTAGGATGAAGCAGCTGGTTATCACGAAACAGTGCCGCAATACGCGTCTCTTTTGGCATATGCAAATCGCGCAGTGCCGCGCCCACGCACCATTTATCGGCACTCAATTGATAAACAAACTGCTCCCACGGATTTTCCGGATGAATATCCAGGCCAACGCGTGACACCGGACGTCCGACGGGCGGAACCACCACTTTGGCTTTTTTCGCCGCCCACGAGAGTGATGTTCCCTGCAAGAGCAGTGAAACCAGAACCACAAAGAAGGCGACATTAAAGAACAGTCGCGCATTCTCCAGCCCCGCCATCATCGGGAACACGGCCAGGATGATTGGCACCGCGCCGCGTAATCCCACCCAGCTGATAAACACGCGCTCACGCAGATTAAAACCACGGAACGGCAGCAATCCGGCAAATACCGAAAGAGGACGTGCGAAGAAAATCATCCATGCGGACAAAATGAGCGCCGGAATGGCAATAGGCAGCAGATCGCTTGGGTTAACCAACAGCCCCAGCACCAGGAACATGGCGATTTGCGCCAGCCAGGCGAGGCCGTCGAAATTTTGCAGGATGCCGTAGCGGTTGCGAATAGGGCGATTACCCAGCAGAAAACCGCACAGATAAACAGCCAGAATACCGCTGCCTTCCAGCGCCGTGGTTAAAGCAAAAATTAAAATACCGCCGCTTAATGCCAGCAATGGATATAAACCGGCGGGCAGGGCGATGCGATTAATCATTTGCAGCAGTAAATAACCACCGCCAAGACCGATGACAATCCCGAGGCCAAATTGCTGCAGAATATCGACCACGAACATCCAACTGACACTGCTTTCATGTTGCTGGATCATCGCAATCAGGGTAATCGTCAGAAAGACCGCCATTGGATCATTACTGCCGGATTCAATTTCCAGCGTCGAGCCAACACGTTCGTTAAGCCCCTTACCACCCAGCAGAGAAAAGACCGCTGCAGCATCGGTAGAGCCGACGATAGCGCCGATTAATAAGCCTTCAATCAAATCAAGATTAAACAGCCACGCCGCCATCATGCCGGTTAAACCAGAGGTGATAAGCACGCCCAGCGTCGCCAGCGACAGTGCCGGTCCTAACGCCACACGAAAGGAACTGGCCTGAGTGCGCATCCCGCCGTCGAGCAAAATAATCGCCAGTGCCAGGTTACTTACCATGTAGGCGAAGGGGTAATTATCAAACGGGATACCGCCGACGCCATCGACTCCTGCCAGCATGCCGATCGCCAGAAAAATAACCAGAATAGGAATGCCAAGACGGGAAGAAAATGAACTAAGTAATATACTGCTGGTGACAAGGATGGATCCTAAGATGAAAAGGCTAATTATTGTTGTGGCATCCAACGGTCGGTTACTCCTGATTACGCTGTCTCTTATATAAACCCTACCATATTAGCGGCAGAGACAGCGTTTTACTTAGCCCTGAAGCGTGATTTTTTTACATTTTAAGAACAGGATGACCGCTAATCGTCAACTGAGTGCCTTCCCGGGTGTTATTCAGAATGGCATGTGCGCCCAACGGCAGCGTAACCGTGCGTTGTTCATGACCAAAATCGAGGCCGGTAATGAGTGGAATCGACAGGCGGGAACGCAAAAACGCGTACACTGACTCCAGGTTGTAACCTGCGTCATAATCATTGGACGTGCTGCCGCTAAAGCTACCGAGAATGATCGCCTTCTGACGTGGCAAAATTCCCGCATGATAGAGCTGCAACAGCATACGTTCGACCCGGAAAGGGTGCTCGTTAATATCTTCCAGCACCAGAATACCGTTCTCAATTTTTGGCATCCACGGTGTACCAATCAGTGAAATCAGCATCGCAAGATTGCCTCCCCACAACGTGCCTTCGGTCTGACATGTCGGGCCTTCCCCTTGCCATTCAATGGTGAAGGTTTTATTGCGTAACGCCAGCCAGAAATGGTGCTCGGTAAAGGCGTTCAGTTCATCCGCACCAAAGTTTGCTACCAGCATGGGGCCGCTAAAGGTGATGACATTGCCTTGCGCCAGAAGACCGCACTGAATGGCGGTAAAATCGCTATGTCCGCAAATGAGCAACGGGTCATGTTGTTGGCGAGCCACCAGTGCCTGCCAGTCAATATCTGCCAGTAAACGACTGGCACCGTAACCGCCGCGTACAGCCAGCACGATGGTGTTGGGGGTAGTCAGTCTGGCAAGGGAATTGAGATCTTCCAGACGCTCCGTTTCCGTACCCGCAAAACGCTCACAACGACGGGCAATAACCTCGACGTTATTGACTTGATGCCCCGCGTCGGTAAGGCGCTGGATACCACGCAGCGCGGCGTGCTGTTTAATGCTGTAACCCGATGGGGCAATTAAGTGAAACAGAGACATGGCAATTCCTTGCTGACAACAGAAACGAAATGTATATCATGCCGCTTAGGTGTGCCGTTGTCACCTCAACGGCGATTCCAGGCTATAAGGATAGAAGAAGTGAAATTGAGATGGTTTGCCTTTTTGATTGTGTTATTAGCGGGTTGTTCATCAAAGCATGACTATACGAACCCGCCGTGGAACGCGAAAGTTCCGGTGCAACGTGCGATGCAGTGGATGCCAATAAGCCAGAAAGCCGGTGCAGCCTGGGGCGTCGATCCACAATTGATCACGGCGATTATCGCTATCGAATCGGGTGGTAATCCGAACGCGGTGAGTAAATCGAATGCCATTGGTTTGATGCAGTTAAAAGCTTCAACCTCCGGACGTGATGTTTATCGCCGTATGGGCTGGAGTGGTGAGCCGACGACCAGCGAGCTGAAAAATCCAGAGCGTAATATTTCAATGGGGGCGGCTTACCTGAATATTCTGGAAACCGGCCCGCTGGCAGGCATTGAAGATCCGAAGGTACTGCAATATGCGCTGGTGGTGTCATACGCTAACGGGGCAGGGGCGCTGCTACGGACTTTCTCGTCAGATCGGAAAAAGGCGATCAGCAAAATCAACGATTTGGATGCTGACGAGTTCCTCGATCACGTAGCGCGCAATCATCCTGCGCCGCAGGCTCCGCGCTATATCTACAAACTTGAGCAGGCACTGGACGCGATGTAAATCAGTCGCGTACTTTGTCCGCTTTCTCCCGGGCTTCCCGCTCGAGAGAGAAAATAATCCGTTGTAATTGCCGCTCCACCGTCGGGCTGACGTTAAGAAAACGGAAGCTCAGACGGGGAGTGGTGATGGTTTCATTCTTGCCATCAATCACTTTGCGCTCGCTGATGGAGATTAACTGGGCGTCAAAGTGAAAAACACCCCATTGCCCCATGTTGACTTCAATCTGAGCGAAGCGCATGCCTTCTTGTAATTCGGCAGGCTTTGCTGTTTCCAGTAATGCGCCCATGCCGCCTAACGACAAATCATACAGGCGGAAACGTAACGTACTGTTATCCGCCAGTTTGGTCTGGCAAAAATAAGGCGGATGGAGTGGGGCGGAGATGCGGAAATATCGGCGTCGTTGTACAAACCATAAGGTGGGAGGCGGTACGGTGATAAATGCCGGAAGCTGCAAGTATTCACTCTGCTGTAGTTGTTCAACAGTAAACTCGACTTTCGCACCCTGAGTTTCGGCGGTAATGGTAATGTGCTGTGCCTTTAGCACGGCGATGTTGTCTTCGGCTTGACTGCCGAAATCCAGCACCAGTTTATCCGGGGTTATTGCCAGTATTTTGCTGATCAGCTGCCCGCCATTCCAACTGAGACGCAAAGGAATTGCGGCTTTGTGCAAATCGCGTAACACGCCCAGGACGGCTAACGGATTTTGTTTCAGGAACTGCTCATGGTAATGACTCACGCGGAAAAACTCCTGACTGATAAACTGTCTTTGGTTTATCGGTCACAGTTAACAAAACTTAATACAAATGCGTGAATATTTTTTACATGTTGTTCTTAAATCAGCCGACATACGCCCAGCATCGATCCCGCCCTTGCCTATACTTAGAGCGTTGACGTAAGCATTTCTTGCGTCCGATTCATCGAAACGAGGGCCTGAACATGGGAATTATTGCCTGGATTATTTTTGGCCTGATAGCCGGCATTATCGCCAAGCTAATCATGCCGGGGCGTGATGGTGGTGGATTTTTCCTGACCTGTATTCTCGGGATAGTCGGTGCGGTGGTCGGCGGCTGGCTGGCGACCAAGTTTGGCATTGGCGGCTCCATCAGTGGTTTTAATCTGCACAGCTTCCTGGTGGCGGTGGTGGGAGCTATTCTCGTTCTGGGCATATTCCGCCTCCTGCGAAGAGAATAAGATTTTCATAAGGCGGATAGCGATACAGATGCCGCTATCCGCTTTCACATCAGAACGTATACTCGACACCTGCTTTACGGGTGAAAAAAATCAATATAGCACTTCGATATCCGATAAAGTCGGTTCCCGGTAACAACAACAGAATCCTTTTTTAATTATTGTTTCGTTGTTTTTGGTGTGATTCAGAAAATAAATATTTTAGACAGTAGCCAGTCAGGCGTTAAAAATGGGGCGGATAGTGAGGCGGTTTTGGCTGCGCTTATTGAACATTTAGAATTGATCAATCCTTCTGGCAGATTAAGCCAAAATACCCGTTCGGCAATGCTTCAGTTACGCGAAGAGGAATGGTCTGAATTCTTTTTTTGGTTGCTAAATTCTCTGGAGTGTCTGGATTATGTGATTATTAATTTAACTCCAGAAAGCAAAAAAACGTTGATGAGTGAACACCGTAACAATATTCAGGTAGCAATTGATGCTTTATATAGCCAACGTCGGCGTAAATCGCCGGGTGATGAAAGTGAAACACTTACCCGTAGAAATGACGCTATCTTCGGCAACCACGTATGGCAAACATTTGCGCAATACTTCCCGCCAGGACTTGAAAAACCGTCTGTGTAGAAAAAACCATAGCTATGGTGTTATCTGCCGACAACGCCATCCGGAGAAGCCGAATGACGTTGTCGGAGTAAGCGCTGGTTAAGGTGTGGGTTGTGCCTCTTTGGTTGAGGGTTGCGTCGTTGCTGACTTAACGGTCGGACGCGTCGCCGGAACATTGTCACACGGTTGCTCTTTCGGGCAGATCAAATCCAGCATTTTCAGCGTCACGCCATTGGTCCAGCCAAAGCCATCCTGTAATGGATATTCGCCACCGCCGCCCCCCGTTCCGGTGGTGCTGACATCATATTTTTCCACCAGCTTTTTCTCCCGGTCATAGGTGTGCTGAACATTGGTCAGGAAGTGCCAGCTAATGTCCATCGCCACCTCTTTTTGCCCGTAGTTTTGTAATCCTTCTGTCGCGACCCACTGTAACGGTGCCCAGCCATTTGGCGCATCCCATTGTTGCCCACTTTTCACCGACGTGGTGTTCAGGCCGCCGGGTTGCAGCAGATGTGTTTTCGTCGCCGTCGCCATTTTGTTGGCGCGATCTTTCGCTGCCGCATTGACGTACAGCGGGAACAGGGCGGCCGCGGTTAACTGATTGCGCACTTTATGACTTTTCAGGTCGTAATCGGCATACCAGCCTTGTTGATCGTTCCACAGGTATTTTTCGATCCCTTTTTGACGGGCATTTGCCAGCGTTTCGTACTGGTTTGCCATCGCGTTATCTCCGGCAGCTTTGCTGGCGCGGGCGAGGATTTTTTCCATTTTAAACATCAGGCTGTTCAGATCGACCGGTACGATGCTGGTGGTGCGTAAGGTATTTAACTGCTGCGGGTTGTCCATCCAGCGCGAGCTGAAATCCCAGCCAGACGCAGCGGCAGAGCGCAGGTCGCGGTAAATTTCAGTGGCAGGTCGATTCGGATTGCTTTTGGCAGTGGCAATATCTTCCACCCATGACTCTGGTCGTGGCGTATCGCGATCGTCCCAGTAGCGGTTGAGAAGGGTACCATCCTGAAGTTTTACAACGCGTTTTTCCTGTTGTCCGGCTTGCAGGTTTTCAACACCGTCCATCCAGTAAGCATATTCTTTTTGCATTTGCGGCAGGTATTGCTTCAACGCGGCATCGCCTTCATGCTGCGCCAGTAACTCTACCATCAGGGCAAAGAAGGGCGGTTGCGAGCGGCTTAAATAGTAACTGCGGTTGCCGTTGGGAATATGACCGTAAGTGTCTATTTCATGAGCAAAATTGGCCACCATATCCGCGACTTTATCCCAGTGACCGCTTTCGGCAAGTCCTAACATGGTGAAGTAACTGTCCCAGTAATATACCTCGCGAAAACGTCCGCCCGGCACGACATAAGGTTCCGGCAGCGGTAACAGAGAATCCCATTTTTCGGTGTTTTCGGTAGAACGCGTTAATACCGGCCAAAGTCCGTCAATATGTTCGCGCAGTGACTGTCCCTCTGGCGGAACATATTTCTCGCCCTCTTTCGGCAGGGTGAAATTGACGTTAACGAAATGGCGCAGATCAAATCCGCTCTGGTTTTGCTGCATCCGATAATCAGCAAGGATCATCAGCGGATCGCTGTTCGGCACGGCATCGGCAAAGGTTTTTTGGTCCGGAAAAAGTTTGGCGTTTTGCACATCATTAAACAGCGGCCCTAATAAAATATCAGGCGGCTGTGGTGTTACCGGTGTTTCTTCTGCCTGCACCGATAGCGCAGCGAAACACAAAAAGATGCAGGCTGGAATTAACGCCATTTTTTGCGGGCGAGAAGGTGCGGGGGATTTCATCAATCATTCTCCTTTGGCGAAACCGAATAAAACGGTATTCAAGTATCAGAAAACCTTAGTTCAGGATCGCACTAGCTGCATGATCGAAATCTCATTCTGCGAACTGTCAGGCATTTTAGAAAAGGGAATTAAAGGGATAAATAACGGCGAAATAGAGTGATCAAATAACGTCTGTTTATTAGCCAGCCAGCGGCGTTGGGTTCGTGATTAGCGAAGAAAAATCATCATAAATTGGTGAAAAATATAACAGGTATTTAAAAATCATTAGTGCTGGGTAAATTGCCGGATGACATCAGAACGATGCCATCCGAACGGTGGCTTAACCCTGACGGTTGAAACGTTGCGTTTTAACGTCCAGCGTTAGCGTTTCTTCTGGTTGTATCGCATACAGTTTCTCACCCTGCTGGCAAATCCAGCCAATCCCCAGTTCACGGGCGATTAGGGCGCTGTGGGATACCGGACTTCCGGCGCTAAGGCAGATACCTTTTACAACCGCCGGATCCAGTTGCAGTACTGTGGAAGGATAAATGTTCTCCGCCAGTAGAATAGTTGGCGAGTTAAACTGCGGGAGTTCTTCTTTCGTTTGGGTCAGGTGGACCAGGGTGCGATGCAGAAGATCGTCCACATCAATATAGCGAGCTTGTAGATATTCATCATCCAGTTGCTGGTATTGCTGGCTAAGTTCTTTAAGAACTTGCTGCCAGGCATATTCTGCCGTGCAATGTTCATGCTGAAGGAGTTCGCTTGCCGCCGCCAGCAGTTCCGGATCATCTAACAGTGTATGGTGACCAGAAAAGATTGCGGCAATATCGTCAAGCCCGCTGGCTTCTGCTTTCGCTGTTAACGTCATCAGATCTAATAACGTGAAGTCAATAGCCTGGCGTAATCGTTCTTGTTCTTCTTCCACGGTCAGGGTTGATTTTGCCTGTACCGTACATAAAACTGGTTGATAATAAAAGGCTTTACCCGAAACAGGCGGAACGGGACGCAGAGTAGGTGGAGCGACTTCCTCCGTTTCACCAAAGTTATCTTCAGCCAGCTGACGGAAAGCGATCAGTGCCTCTTCAGCTTCTGGCCCTTTCGCAATCAGGCGCAGCGTATCGTTATAGCGAACTTGTAGTAACGCAATCTGGTTAATACTCTCTGGTGTGACGCATTTGCCGTTTTTTTCCAGCAACATATCGGCATTAAATGTCGATAAGGTATAAACCAGCCGGGAGGCCGGACGTACATGCAGGCCGTTACGGTTTTTTATGACCACCGCCAGAGAACGGGCTTCTTCATCGTACGCAGGACATGTGTCAGAGATTTCAGTGTCGGAGGACGGTAAACCCAGTTGTTCACGTTTGGCTTCCAGCGCATGCATAGCGTCAAAGATAACTTTGTCGATATCCGCTCCCGAGGCCGCGCTGACCGTTGCTGCCAGTGTACCTTCGACCAACGGCGCAGCACACAAACGTACTTTTGCGGCGATCTCGGGAGCCAGCAATTCCAGCGCAGTTTCAGCACTCAATAATGCGCTACCCATATCCATCATGACCAGCACATGGTCGGCATCAGCAACAGATTCGATGGCCTCCATCACTTTGACGGCATCGGTACCAATGGGATTTTGTGGATCGTCAATTCCCGCGGCAATGGCGATTTTACAACTATCACTCATTAACATCTGACGGGCTAATTCACCGACACCTTCTCCCAGTCGGCTGCTATGTGAAACTATGACCAGGTTTACCATCACCAATTCCTTACTCTTTTGCGGCTAACGCCAACATTTGCATCATAAACATCACCGAGGTCGCGCCGGGATCCTGGTGACCAATACTGCGTTCACCGAGATAACTGGCGCGGCCTTTGCGGGCTTGCATCGTAATCGTACTTTGTGCAGCGGATTCGGCGATGCTACTGGCAGCTTCGAGCGCCGCCGGAACAGAGAGATTTTGCTCGCTGGACTGACGTAACGATTCCACCACCGGCACCCACACATCACACATGGTTTTATCGCCAGGTTCGGCTTTCCCGCGACTGATTACGCCGTCCGCGCCATCGCGGAACATCTGATAAAGCTCTTCCAGCGTCAGGCTTTGCCGTGCCTGGGTCGCCTGTGCGGCGCGGATAAAGAAGGTACCGAACAGCGGACCACTGGCACCACCGACGCTGGAAAGCAGCGTCATACCGGTATTCTTGAGAATGAAACCGATATCTTTATCTGCGATAGCAGGGAGTTTTTCCACTACTTTGCTAAAGCCTCGGTTCATATTTAGCCCGTGGTCAGCGTCGCCAATTTCGCGATCCAGTCCGGTAAGATACTCGCTCTCGGTGCTGAAAATATCGCCACAACGAGTGAGCCAGTTAACAATTTGAGTTCTGCTCAGTGACATTGCTTTCTCCTTATTTACCCCAGTTAAGGGCCGGGGTGTGGACCGGGGCGTCCCAGAGTGCCAGCGTTTCGTCATCAACTTTCAGTAAGGTGATTGAGAAACCGGTCATATCCAGTGAGGTGCAGTACGCGCCAATTAAATTACGTTCGATAGTCAATCCCGCTTGCTGGCAACGTGTGGTCAGGCGGTTATAGACGCCGTACAGCTCAGAAAGCGGAGTTGCGCCAAGATTGTTAACCAGCGCAATCACCCGATCGCCAGACTGGAGCGGTTGTTTGGTTTGTTGTTCTTCCTGCCAACTGCCTTGTTGATAATCCCAGAAACGCAAAGTGCGATGGTATGAGCCATTTTCCAGCAGGGTGTCGAACATTTCATCGACGGTTTGATCAAGGGAAGAGAAGGAGCGGCGGTCAATACCCGGCTCACCATGAATGCCGACGCCAAACTCCATCTCATTATCCGCCAGGGTAAAAGAAGGTTTGCCCGCGGCAGGAACGGTACAGGCACCGAGAGCGATACCTATTGAGTGGCCTTGATTATTCAACTTACGCCCCAGTTCCGCACAGGCGTCCAGTGAGTCGCCACGCTCGGCCGCTGCGCCTACGAGTTTTTCAATTAATACGGTGTTGGCAACGCCGCGTCGCCCGGCGGTATAAAGACTGTCTTTTACTGCAACGTCGTCATCAATGACCACAGTGGTCACGTTTACGCCGCTATCGTGCAGTAACTCGGTTGCTGTTTCGAAGTTAAGAATATCGCCGGTGTAATTTTTGATAATCAACAGTACACCTTCGCCGCCATCAATTTGCATGGCGCATACGACCAGAGTCTGAAGAACTTCGATAGCAGAGTTGAAGAATTCCATAGTCTTTTCTCCTTTATTATAAAGCGTTTCCGGTCATTTGTACACACCCGAAATCTTGTAGTTTTACGCTGCATAACCGCAGCAAGGCTGGTTTTCTGGTGCACCTTTCTAGCCGGGATAAAAATAAAACCGCCTACCGGGTCAGGCAGACGGGAGCGAATCAGCGTCCACCACGATGAACTCATCACCGGGGTGGATTTTTTCTTTTCGGTTCAGATATTTTTCAATATCGAAGGTGTTTTTGGGGTCGTAGTCCGAGGTGAGCTTGTAGTTGGGGTGCTGGGTCAGGTCGTACTTGTCAGAAAGAAACGGTCTGACGCCACGCAACTGCAAAATGCACTTGCCGCCGTCCAACACCGCCAGCTCGTCCCGGCTCAATAATTCGTGCCCCATCTTCTGGAACGTGGTGCCATAGCTGGGGCTGTTGCCACGGGTGTCCGAGGTGTTGAATGCGTCAATGGTCTCCTTGCCTAGCATCTCCGAAAGGGCTTTCAGGGTGGTGGGTTCGGAGCCGCCGAGAAAAATTTGACTGTCCATGTTGCCCACAATGGTATCTGCGTTGTCCTTGTAGATGGCTTTCAACTGGCTTCTTGCCTGTAAAACAAGGCAGGCAGAGATTTCACGGCTGCGGATGGTCGCCACCAGCTTTTCCAGATTGGGAATCTGCCCGATATTGGCGCACTCGTCGATAAGGCACCGCACATGGATGGGCAGTTTGCCGCCGTACACATCATCTGCTTTATCGCAAAGCAGATTGAAAAGCTGGGTGTAGACCATGCTGATGAGGAAGTTAAAGGTGGAATCCGTGTCTGACATGATGAGGAACAGTGCCGTTTTCTTATCGCCCAGCGTATCCAACGCCAGCTCATCGTACATGGTGAGGTCACGCAGCTCTTGGATGTCGAAGGGGGCGAGCCTAGCACCGCAGGAAATGAGGATGGATTTTGCCGTTTTGCCGGCAGCTAATTTGTAGAGCTTGTATTGCCGCCCTGCAAAGCTGTTGGGTTTCTTTTTTGCCAGTTCTTCAAACAGCAAGTCCACCGGGTTCTGGTATTCTTCATCGTCCTCCAGCACCTGCATGGTGTTCAGCATCTCCAGCAGGGTAGCGAAGTTTTGCTCCTCCACCGGGGCTTCATAGTGCAGATAGGCAATCAGAGCAGTGAGCAAAAGACGCTCCGATTTTTCCCAGAATGGGTCCCCGCCGGACCCTTCACCCTTGGTGTTGGTCATCAGGGTCGTAACCAGTTTCAGAATGTCCTTTTCGTTGTGGACATAGGCGAAGGGGTTATAGTGCATGGACTTTTTGAAGTTGATGGTGTTCAGAATCCTGACCTTGTAGCCGTTTTTCAACATTGCGTTGCCACATTCAAGCAAGATCGTACTTTTGGGGTCAGTGACCACATAGGAGCTGTGACATTGTAAAAGGTTGGGCTTGAGCCAAAACCGGGTCTTGCCGCTGCCGGAGCCGCCCACCACCAGCACGTTTTTATTTCTCGCGTTCTTGGGGTCCGGCGGGCGATTGCTCATCATCAGCCGTTCCGTTTTGGTAAGGATGATATTGTCCTCAAACTTCGGAGCCATGAACGGCTCAATGTCCTTGGGGGTGCCCCACCGGGCAGAGCCGTACTCCATGCCGTGGCGGTACTTTTTTGCGTTTTTGCCACGCAGATAGACCGCCAGCCGTAGCCCTGCGCCGCAGCATACGCCCACCAGCAAATCCAGAGGGTGCAGGCTGGGCAGCGGGTTTGCAAATGCCATCGGGATGGTGCCCATCATGGACATGATCTTGTCGCCCAGTTCTTTGCCCTCGGCAAGCCTCCATGCTTCACCAAAGTTCATTGCCACCAGCCCCAGCAGAAGATAGGGCAGATACAGTGCCAGCAGCTTTGTCAACTTTTTCGTGGTCACAGTCCTCGCTCCTGTTCCTTGTGCCGGACTTTGCCGGGGAGTTCTGCCGCTGCCTGCACCA
>OGXJ01002313.1_pt1 | contig 12922 bp, 12 predicted proteins | sample 1576231 | NCBI WGS metagenome assembly OGXJ01 (sample SAMEA3541539, study PRJEB24748) | human gut metagenome | biome: human gut; feature: human-associated habitat; material: faeces | place: China | collected 2012
CAATTACGAATATTTACTTCCTAAACATAAAGAATTCTTTTCCCAACTAGGAGTATGCAGAATCTGTGAAAAGGTATCGGAATTATCAGCCATAAGAAAAGAAGCTGTGTTATTGGAAGACTTGCTTTCTTCCGGGATTTCCGTTTCAGCTTCTGTCTCCGCTTCGGTCTGAAAAGTGCTTAATGTTTCAGGGGATACCGTTTCGGTTTCGGACGGAACGGATTCTGTCGGAGTACTTTTTTCGGTTGTTATATCCTGGCGGAACGGCGATTCCTTCAGCCAGTCTGTTGTATCAGAAGCAGCTGCCAAAGCAGGAAAATTCTGTAAAAGAATACTGCCGGACAAAAAGGCAGCAGTAAAAGTTTTTTTCAGTTTCTTAGAGGTCATGCTACATCCTTTCTCCTGAAAAACAGTTTGATGGATCAAGATACAAAACAATGTCTGCCAATGCTCTGACATCATTCTGAATCATACAATAAACTTTCCGTTCTGTAAAGAGTTCAGACAGAAAAATATTCTTGATAAATGCTGGAAAATATGCTACATTCTCAAGGTGACAAGACACCTGAAATGACATTGTTGAAGAATCAATATAAAGGTGTAAACTCACTCCGGGAAGTGCATACAGGCAGTCTGACCGGGAAAACTTTATCGAGGAGGAAAGAAAGGCATGAAAAAATTACTGAACCACATTTTTATTGATGGTTTGAGCGGCATGGCTTTGGGCTTGTTTTCTACACTGATTGTTGGTACAATAATCCAACAGATTGGAAATCTGATCGGCGGAAACATTGGAGACATGCTTTTTATCATGGGAAAGATGGCAGCAGCGATGACCGGTGCTGGTATCGGTGTCGGTGTGGCACACCGTTATCAGGAAAGTCCGCTGGTGGTGCTTTCTGCGGCAACGGCCGGCATGACAGGAGGATTTGCAAGTAAGATTCTGGCAGGTTCACTTCTGGTTGACGGAAGCGTTGTTCTGGCAGGACCTGGAGAACCGCTCGGTGCATTTGTAGCGGCATTTGCAGGAATTGAACTGGGACATCTGGTTTCCGGTAAGACAAAAGTAGATATTCTGGTAACGCCGATCGTGACGATCGTAACCGGATGTGCAGTCGGTCTGATCGTAGGACCGCCGATTTCCAAATTTATGACCGGACTTGGTGCAATCATCAACTGGGGAACAGAACAGCAGCCATTTATCATGGGAATCGTGGTTTCCGTGCTGATGGGAATGATCCTGACACTGCCGATCAGTTCTGCGGCTCTGGGTATTATTTTAAATCTTTCCGGACTTGCAGCCGGTGCGGCGACGATTGGATGTTGCTGTAACATGGTAGGATTTGCGGTGGCAAGCTATCGTGAAAATAAAGTTGCCGGACTTCTGGCACAGGGCGTTGGAACATCTATGCTGCAGGTGCCGAATATTGTAAGAAAACCAATCATATGGATTCCGGCGATTGTTTCCAGTGCCGTTTTGGGACCGGTCAGCACAATGCTGGTCAAAATGACGAGCAATGCAACAGGATCCGGTATGGGAACCGCAGGATTTGTAGGGCAGATCATGACCTATCAGACGATGGCACCGGAAATCGGAGGTGCCATGACGATGATCATCATTGTGGTATTCCAGATTGTGCTGCCGGCAGTGATCACACTGGCAGTGTCCGAATTTATGAGAAAAAAAGGCTGGATCAAAGACGGAGATATGAAACTGGAACTGTAGGAGTGAGTTTAAGCCTCCTGCAAAGTGATTCCGACAGAATCATGTATCAGATTTCCTATACATCTGATTTGATCAAATATGCAGGAGGTATAAAAAAATTATGAATCGAAAAGGAACAGGGCTTGTCCATATTTATTTCGGGGACGGAAAAGGAAAGACAACAACAGGAATGGGACTCTGTGTGCGGGCAGCCGGTTATGGCTACCGTGTACTGATCTATCAGTTTATGAAAAACAACAAGACGAGTGAACGAAACATTCTGGAAAAGATAGAGAATGTTTCAATCGTAAACGGACTGGATCAGGAGAAATTCAGCTTTCAGATGACGGAACAGGAAAAGAAAGAACGTCTTGCTTTCTATAACAGTCAGTTTGAGAAGGTGACAAAGAAAGCGGTGGAGGAAGACTTCGATGTGCTTTTTCTGGATGAGACGATCTATACGATCAGTGCGGGACTGCTGGATGAAAAGCTGGTACTTGACTTTCTAAAAAAGAAACCGGACAAGCTGGAAGTGATCCTGACCGGAAATACACCAAGCGAGGCGATGATCGCTGCGGCAGACTATGTATCGCAGATCAAAAAGATCAAGCATCCGTTTGATGAGGGTCAGGCATCCAGAATGGGGATTGAAAAATAGAAACGTGTCGGAGAGTGTGTGAAATCCGGCACAAAAATATCTGTAAAATGAGGAGTGCCCCCAATGTCTGGTACATTGGAGGCTATTATGAAAAAATTTATTGCTTTGTGTAAAGTGTATCAAAAGCTTTCGCTCTTGAACTGTTTACATAGTAACAATGATGTATGAATAGAATATGAACGCTCTGTGAAAAGTGTGTGAAAATAACAAAAAACAGGTCTTGAACAGACCTGTTTTTTGTTGGAATGTACTAATACATAACGGAATTGTTGGAGTACAAAGTACGGAACAATTCGTATGCATCTTTTCATCGTAACATCAAAGCTTAATGTTTTTGAACAGGGAGCCAAGACTTGTGGTAGCGGCTTCTGTCTCCGGAAGTTCGAAAGTCTCTTCTTCGACTTCTTCTGCGGCTACATCGTTCAGGGCTTTCATGCTCAGACTCAGTTTTCCGTCTTTGACCGCAGTGATCTTGACTTTTACAGTATCACCTTCGGACAGAACAGCTGCCGGTGTTTTGATACGTTTTTCGCAGATCTGAGAAACGTGCAGCAGACCGGACAGGCCATTTCCAAGGTTGATAAATGCACCGTAAGGTTTGATGGTCTCTACGGTTCCTTCGGTAACGAGTCCGACCTGAACGTTGGAAACTTTTGCTTTGCGTTCTTCATCTGCTTTCTCACGCAGGATCTCTCTTGCGGAAAGGACGAGACGTTTGTTTTCAGCATCAGCATTGATGACACGGACTTCCAGTTCTTTGCCGAGCCAGTCGTTCAGAGCGTCTTCTTCTACATAGTTCAGGGAAAGCCTGGATGCCGGGATGAAACCGCGGATGCCGTCCAGGTATGCAACCACACCGGATTTTACGATGCCACCGACCTTAACGGTCAGGTTGGTGCCTTCTTCCATGTATTTTTTGAATTTGTCCCATGCGAGAATGTCATTCGCTTCTTTGGAGGAGAGCAGAATGTGGCCTTCTCCGTCATCTCTGCGGATCACGGTTGCGGAGATCTCATCACCGATGTGAACATCTTCTTTGAGATTAAATCCAGGATCGCTTGTGAAATCTTCCAGACGGATGATACCTTCGGTGTAGTATTTCAGATCCAGTGTGATCTCAGATTCGGAAACACCGATTACGGTTCCGGTGAGGATATCGCCTTCATGGATCTGTTTAAAAGAAGCTTCCAGTTCTTCAGCGTAATCAGCCATGGTTTCTGCCGGTTCTTCCGGTGCGGCAGTTTCGGTGGTTTCCGGTGTTTCAGCAGCCGAAGTTTCGGCTTCTGCTGCGAGTTCTTCAGATGTTTTTAATTCTTCTGACATTGTAATACCTCCTGTTGATTTTGTGGTGTTAAGGCAAAAAGATGCAGACCGGAAGACTTGCTGCCGGGTCTGTAAAATATGATTCCAATATACCTTTTTGCGATGAATTTGTAAAGCAACTTGGGAAATAACTTTTGACCATGACATTCAAAAATGCTAAAATAATAAAAACAGCAGCAGACGGGTGTCTGCGGAAAGGATGGACTTATGAATATTCCGACACCTCATATAGAGGCAAAAAAGGGTGATTTTGCAAAAACAGTACTGATGCCGGGTGATCCGCTGCGGGCGAGATTTGTAGCGGAACATTATCTGGAAGATGCAGTTCTGGTCAACTCGGTGCGCCAAATGTCAGGTTATACGGGAACTTATAAGGGCAAGAGAGTTTCTGTGATGGCGAGTGGCATGGGAATGCCTTCAATGGGCATTTATTCTTATGAGCTGTTCAATGGTTATGATGTGGAAAATATTATCCGGATCGGCACGGCAGGTGCACTCAGGGAAGATCTGCATCTGCGGGATCTGGTATTTGGCATCGGTGCCTGCACAAATTCGAATTTTGCGGCACAGTATCAGCTTCCGGGAAGCTTTGCTCCAACGGCATCTTTTCCACTTTTGAGAAAAGCAGTGGAAGCGGCAGAAAAAAGGGAAGGTCTGCATTATATGGTCGGAAATCTGCTTTCTTCGGATACATTTTACAGCGATTCCAACCTGGATGTGAACTGGCGGAAAATGGGCGTACTGGCCGTGGAAATGGAAGCGGCGGCATTGTATATGAATGCGGCGAGAACCGGAAAACAGGCTCTTGCGATCTGTACGATCTCGGACAGCATTGTTACCGGAGAGGCGACAAACTCAGCAGAACGTGAAAAGAGTTTTCATGATATGATGGAACTGGCACTTGAAATCGCACCTGAATAACGGAGGGATCTGCAGGATGGATGACAGAGATAGAAAAGAGCTGGTAAGACAGGCTTTTCTGGCACAGCAGCAGGCTTATGCACCGTATTCAGAGTTTCTGGTTGGGGCGGCACTGCTCACAGAAGACGGTAAGATCTATCAGGGCTGCAACATTGAGAATGCGGCATATTCGCCGTGCAACTGTGCGGAGCGGACAGCATTTTTTAAGGCAGTGTCAGAAGGCAGGCGGGATTTTACGGCGATAGCGATCGTCGGAAATAAACGGGGCGAAGCCGGAGATTACTGTCCGCCGTGCGGCGTGTGCCGTCAGGTGATGGCAGAATTCTGCAAAGCAGATTTTGAGATTCTTCTGGCAAAAGATACGGAAAACTGGAAAAGTTATACACTGGAGCAGTTACTGCCGGAGCGTTTTACGTTATAATCATATGGAGGCTATTATGGAAAACAATAAGAGGAAAATTTATGTGATCGGACACAAGAATCCGGATACGGACTCGATCTGTTCTGCGATCGCTTATGCAGATATCAAAAACAGAACGGAGGAAAATCCCGTTTACGAGGCAAAGCGTGCCGGTCAGATCAACGAAGAAACGCTGTATGTGCTGAAACGTTTTCAGATGAATACACCGGGCTATATGCCGAATGTCGGTACGCGTGTCAAAGACATGGATGTGCGTAAAGTCGGTGGAGTGGACAGTAAAATTTCTCTGAAAAAAGCATGGACGCTGATGCGGAATGAAAATGTATTTACCCTTCCGATCCTTAATCAGAATCAGGAGCTGGAGGGTCTGATCACGACAAACGACATTACGGAATCGTACATGGATGTTTACAACAATGCAGCACTTTCTGAGGCAAGAACGCCGTATCGCAACATTCTGGAAACAGTAGATGGAACGATGATCGTTGGAAATGAGCATGCACATTTTACGGATGGAAAGGTGCTGATTGCGGCATCCAGCCCGGAAGTGATGGAACAAAGTGTGGAGCAGAATGATCTGGTGATTCTGGGAAACCGTTATGAAGCTCAGCTTTGTGCGATCGAGATGGGGGCAAGCTGTATCATTGTCTGTATGGGTGTTCCGATTTCGAAGACGATCCGCCGACTGGCAGAGGAGAGAGAATGTTTTGTGATCAGTTCTCCGCATGATACTTATACGGTTGCACGACTGATCAATCAGAGTATGCCGGTGAAACATTTTATGACCAGTGAGAATCTGGTGAAATTCAGCATTGATGATTATACGGATGATATCAAAGAAGTTATGGCAAAACTGCGTCACAGAGATTTCCCGGTTCTGAATAAACACGGAAAATATGTGGGAATGGTTTCCAGACGTAACTTGCTGGGTATCAAACGCAGACAGCTCTGCCTTGTGGATCACAATGAAATTTCGCAGGCGGTTGACAACATCGAAAGTGCAGAGATTCTGGAGATTATCGATCACCACAGGATCGGATCTTTGCAGACGATGGCTCCGGTTTATTTCCGCAATCAGCCGGTTGGATGTACGGCAACGATTCTGTATCAGGTTTATCAGGAAAAAAATCTGACGATTGAACCAAATATTGCCGGACTGCTCTGTTCTGCGATTCTTTCGGATACGCTGATGTTCCGTTCTCCGACCTGTACGGCGATGGACAAGGCAGCGGCAGAAAAACTGGCGGAGATTGCCGGTGTCAAATGCGAAGAGCTGGCATCCGAGATGTTTGCAGCGGGAAGCAACTTAAAGAATAAATCACCGGAAGAAATCTTCTATCAGGATTTCAAGAAATTTGAGTTAAATAAATCCAGCTTTGGCGTTGGACAGATCACTTCTGTAAATGCGGATGAGCTGACCGAGATCAAGAAAGAACTGCTTCCATATATGGAAAAGGCTCTGGGAAGCCACGGAGAATCCATGCTGTTCTTTATGCTGACAGATATTATCAACGAAAGCACAGAGCTGCTGTTCTACGGCGGAGACAGCAAAAATGTGGTAAGCGAAGCGTTCCACAAAGAGCCGCAGGAAGGCGAGCAGTCTGTGATCCTGCCGGGTGTTGTTTCCAGAAAGAAACAGCTGATCCCGAGCTTTATGACGGCAATGCAGCAGTAGGAGGCAATTATAATTATGGCAAAGCAAATCTGGAAACCGGGAAATATGATCTATCCGCTTCCGGCAGTGATGGTCAGCTGTCAGAGGGAGGGCGAGAAACCAAACATCATCACGGTGGCGTGGACGGGAACCGTCTGTACCAACCCGCCGATGGTTTATATTTCGGTAAGACCGCAGCGTTATTCGTATGATATTCTGGATGAGACAGGAGAATTTGTCATCAACCTGACAACAAAAGAGCTGGCACGGGCAACTGACTACTGCGGCGTACGTTCCGGCCGGGATGTCGATAAATTCAAAGAGACCGGGCTGACTGCGGTGGAAGCAACGAAGGTCAAAGCACCGCTGATCGCGGAAGCACCGGTCAATATCGAGTGCCGTATCACCGAGAAGAAAGAACTCGGTTCGCACCATATGTTCCTTGCAGAAGTACTGGCAGTTCATGTCGATGAAAAATATCTTGATGAGAATGGAAAATTTCAGCTCAATAAGAGCGGGCTGATCGCATATTCGCACGGAGAATATCTGGATCTCGGAAAAGAGATTGGGACGTTCGGGTATTCTGTGAAGAAAAAGACGAAAAAGCCACAGAAGAGAAGAAAGAAGAAAGTGGAGAGGTAGTTTTTTACTCCATCTCACTTGCTCGTGTCACCGCTTTTTTTCCATATTTTTTGCGAATAGAATCAAGTGCTGCATCCAGTTTTTTCTGTTTTTCCGGGGATGGTTTTTTCGGAAAATCGGCATTGGCATTTGTTTTGTTTGCAGAAATATCGGAAAAATCCAGGTCAAACAAGGAAAGCTGGACGGGCTCATTTTCATCGACGAGTTTGGTAGTGCGGATACCTAACAGGCGAACGGGCTGCTGATTCCAGAGTTCGTGGAAGAGCCGTTTAGAGGTCTGAGTGATCAGGTCGGTAGAATTTGTTGGAATATCAATCTGGGTTTGTCTGGAAACAGACTGAAAATCGTAGTATTTGATTTCCACACAGATGCTGCCGGCTTTTTTGTGTGCTTTTCGCAGGCGGGATGCAACACTTTCTGCAAGGGAGTGCAGGATCGGTACAGCCTCGCATTCTTTTGTCAGGTCACAGGACAGAGTGGTAGAGTTTCCAATCCCTTTTGCCTCCGCCGGGGTGGAACAGACCGGGCTGTTATCGATGCCATTTGCGTAATTCCAGAGCATGGTTCCATGGCTTTTCAAATTGAGCGTGATCAGTTTCGGGTCGGAGGCGGCAAGTTCTCCGATGGTGCGGATGCCGAGGTTGTTCAGAGCTTTCACGGAAGATTTGCCTGCCATGAACAGTTCTCCGATCGGAAGAGGCCACATTTTCTGCGGGATTTCGTCCGGAAACAGAGTGTGTATTTTATCCGGCTTTTCAAAATCTGATGCCATTTTTGCCAGAAGTTTATTGGAAGAAATACCGACATTTACGGTAAAGCCAAAGCGGCTGTGGATTTCGTCCTTGATGTATCTGGCAGCGGCGTAAGGTGACGGATAGCGATGGGAAATCCCGGTAAAATCCAGGAAACATTCATCAATGCTGACCTGTTCAATATCAGGAGTCAGGCTGTGCAGAAAGTCCATCATGCGGCGGCTGTACGCATGATAAAGGTCGTGGTTGGGCGGTGCCATTACAAGATTTGGGCATTTTTTTAAGGCATTCACGACAGGTTCGCCTGTGTGGATGCCGAATTTTTTTGCCGGAATGGATTTGGCGAGGACAACGCCGTGGCGTGTCTTCTGATCGCCGCCGATGATGGCAGGGATTTCTCGCAGATCCGGACCGTTTCCTGTTTTTAAATTTTCGACAGACGTCCAGCTTAGATAAGCGGAATTTACATCAATATGAAAGATCGTACGCATGTGGGGACACCTCGGTTTGCTTTATCCTCATGTTTAAGCGGATGAAAAGGTCAATCGTCTTATCTTGCAAGCAAGAACGACGTTGGACTTTTTCATCCTTGGCATCATTTATTGTACCACTTTTTTCACGTCTGCACAGGGGAAAGCATATTTTATAGCAAATGTTTTGCGAGTGGAGTGAGACAATCGTGGATTCTTTTGAAGAAAAATTTCCGTGGAATTTTATGTCATATCATCAGGGTTATCCGGTGGCGGGGCAGATGATGCCGGTTGGAAATCCGATGGCACCGTGGATGGGCATGGCAGGTGGTTATCCTGTTTATCCGGCAAACATGTATCCGCAGGCGTATCTGGATGAGATGCAAAATGAGCGGGACATGAAGAAGATGAAGGAACTTTATCCGGAGGTGGCGAAGGATGTTCTAAGTGTAGTGGAGGATGAGTGTGACCAGATGGAGTACGACGGCAGCATGATGTTTGATGAGTATCCGGATAAGGTGATGTTTGAGCGGATCAAAAACCGGATTTACGATAAGGTTCAGGAGAAATATCCGGTCGAAGAGGAGGATGACCGGGATCAGGCGATGGTTATGCAGCAGGAGGTAAGGAGACGTTATCCGCCGCATAAAAACTGGCTGGGGGATATGATCGAGGTGCTGTTGTATCAGGAAATGTACCGCAGGAGGTGCAGACGGCGAAGCTGCCGCAGGAGATACTGAATTCAAGTCGAATGCACGTGGAACCTGGGATACTGCGCTTAGTTTAAAAAAATTTAAGTTGTGGTTTTAAAGCAAAGACATTACAATGGAGGGGACTGCTGGGGTCATACAGCAGTTCTCATCTCCGACTGAGATAAACGCTCCGCGAGTATGTGCAGTGATTCTGAGAAGAATATGTCAGCTTTCGCTGACCAGAATCACGCACCAAGTCTCACGTGCGTTCGACTTGAAAAGAAAGGGTACAGGATATATGGAAGAATTAAAAATATTGCCGGAGGAGTGTGTCTGTGAAAAGCTGATACATATGACAGCAAGCGGGGCGAGGGACAAGGATGGCATTTCCAAAGTGCGTATCCGGCCGGTTCTGCAAAAAGGAAGTCTGATGTTTCAGTCTGCAGCACGCAAGGGGAAGCAGGAGTTTCACAGCAACCGCGATCGTGATGAGCTGATCGGGGATGTTCTGAAATTTATGGAAGAGGATTTCCGGCAGCTTCAGATCCAGATGCAGGACGAGCTGATCACAGTTCTGATCAGCAAAAAGGGAAAAGTGACGATCAAACGTAAAAAGAGTGTGACAAAACTGGATGCACCGGTTCTGATGCACAATCGTAAGAAACATTACATTCTGGAGGAAGGGATTCCGGTGCCGTTTCTGATTGATCTTGGAGTGCAGACTGCAGAGGGCAGGATCGTGCATGCCAGATACGACAAATTTCGCCAGATCAACCGTTTCCTGGAGTTTGTGCAGGATATCCTGCCACAGATGGAAAAGGGCAGAGAGCTTACGATCCTGGATTTCGGATGCGGCAAATCTTACCTGACGTTTGCACTTTATTATTATCTGAAGATTTTAAATGGCTATGATATCCGTGTGATCGGACTGGATCTGAAAGAAGATGTGATCGCACGCTGCAATGCCCTTGCGGAAAAATACGGCTATGATAAACTGACTTTTCTGACCGGAGATATTGCAGATTACAAGGGCGTTTCCAAAGTGGACATGGTTGTGACGCTGCACGCCTGTGATACGGCCACAGATTATGCCCTGGAGAAGGCTCTGGAATGGGATGCAAAAGTAATCCTGTCTGTGCCTTGCTGTCAGCATGAACTGAATAAACAGATGGAAAATGAGATTCTGAAACCAGTTCTGAAATATGGTCTGATCAAGGAGCGGATCGCTGCACTTGTGACGGACGCACTCCGGGCAGGAAGACTGGAAGAAGCCGGATATCAGGTGCAGATCCTGGAGTTTATTGATATGGAGCATACTCCGAAAAATATTCTTATAAGAGCAGTAAAAACCGGAAAACCACATGAGATCAAAGAACTGGATGCCTGTGAGAAATTTCTTGGTGTTGATCCGCTGCTTGGACGTTTGAGAAAAGAAAAAGGGGAAATGTAAATGAAGAAAATATTGATAAGAATCTTAGTTCTGGTGCTTGTTTTTGCGGCGGCTGTCTTTGGTACATCCAAAATCCTCGGAAAAAAAACAGCAGATACCTCTGAAGTGATGGCACAGGCTACGTTTCCGCTGGTTTATGTTGATCTGAACGGAAAACAGATCAACTGTATGCATGGTTATGCACAGGAAATGGATGTCATTGCCATGCGGGATACACTGACACCGCTCAGTAATGATAAAACAGTAAATATACAGATCCAGCCGTTTGAAAACCAGATCAGCAGCGTCAGCTACGAAGTACTGTCTGCGGATGGCAGCAAATCACTGGAAAATACGCTGGTAACGACACTTGGCAAACAGGATGATTATGTGACGGCAGAACTGAAAGTTAATAATAAGATCCTGATCAACACAGAATATATCATGAAGATCAAAGTGACTGCCGGTGTCAGGGATATTTATTATTACACACGCATTATCAACCAGGCGAACCTGAATACAGAAAACTACCTGAATTTTGCAACCGGATTTTATGAGAGATGTTTAAACGGGAATGATGAAGACGGAATGATCTCACAGACGATCGAGCCAAATGAAGATGCCGATAACACAACGCTTGCCCATATGGACATTCACAGTTCCGGTGCACAGCTGATGTGGGGACGGCTCACGCCGCAGGCATATTTAAAGCCGATCCCGAGCATCAAGGAATTAAACGAAAACACGGCAACACTGGAAATGGATTATGTGATCACAGCGACCGGTGATACCGAAGAGATGGAAATGTATCATGTGACAGAATACTATCGTATGCGATACGCAGAATCGCAGGTCATGCTGCTTGATTTTGAGCGTGACACAAATGAAATTTTTGATCCGGAAAATTCGATTCTTGTGACAAATGGTATCCGCCTTGGCATCAACAGCCGGGATCTGACCTACAAAAGTGATACCGACAAAAAATATTTTGCATTTGCACAGCAGGGTTCCCTGTGGCTTTATGAAACAGGGACGAAAAAGCTGACGCAGGTGTTCAGTTTCCTTCAGAATGGAAAGCTGGATGCGAGAGATATTTATGATGAAAATAATATCCGCATCATAAATATAGATTCCAGCGGAAATATGACCTTCCTTCTGTGCGGTTATATGAACCGTGGCAAACACGAAGGAGAGTGCGGCGTTGCGGTCTATACTTACGATGCAGCGACAACGAGCATCACGGAGCGACTTTACGTGGAAACACAGGAAGCATTCTCCCTGCTGGATAAAGATGTCGAAAATCTGGGTTATATGTCAGCGGATCGGACACATTTTTATCTGACACTGGAAGGAAGTTTTTACGATATTAATATCACAGATAATTCAGTGACAGAACAGTTTTCCAACTTAAGCAGCGGATGTTATGTCGGCTCTTCCACCGGAGGAAAATTTGCATGGCTTCAGGAAAATAAAAAATACGATTCTTCTACGCTGAATCTGCGTGATCTGGAAACAGGAAACGATACTGCATTTACCTGCGACAGTGATGAACGTCTGCAGCCAATCGGATTTATCGATTCTGACCTGGTATACGGCGTGGCGAAGGTTTCGGATATTGACACAGAAGACAAAGGAAGCGAAGTATTTCCGATGTACAAAGTACTGATCGTAAATTCTGCGGGAGAGACATTAAAGACTTATGAGCCGGACGGTTGTTACGTGATCGGCGGAAGCGTAAATGACAAACTGCTGACGCTGGACCGTGTCAAGAAAACGAAACGCGGCTATACAGAGACCAGCCAGGATCACATCGTAAACAGCAGTGCGGACGATGAAGCGGCTTATGGATTTGCGTATGTAGAAAGCGACAAAAAACAGACAGAAACCATTCTGAAAACGGGTGAGACGATCGAGGAAGGTACAACACCGCAGATCCTTTATGCAAAACAGGTCAAGGCAGAAGGCGAAGAAGCTGCAGAAGTATCGATTCCGGCCAAAAAACAGACAGAAGAACTTTACTATGTCTATGCGAAAGGTCATCTCGACAGCATGTACACCACGATCAGTGAGGCGGTACAGAGAGCAGATGATCAGCTTGGCGTTGTGGTAAACAACAAACAGCAGCTGATCTGGGAGCGAGGCAACAAACAGACCACCTGCAAGCTGGATATCAGTACGTTCCCGGATGTGATTTTAAGCGGTAAGATGAACATCAAAAAACTGTCAAAAAATCTCGGCAAACAGGTACTTGACCT
>OGXJ01002314.1_pt1 | contig 12920 bp, 9 predicted proteins | sample 1576231 | NCBI WGS metagenome assembly OGXJ01 (sample SAMEA3541539, study PRJEB24748) | human gut metagenome | biome: human gut; feature: human-associated habitat; material: faeces | place: China | collected 2012
CCCAGGCAACAGCCGCCGGAACGGAATCCGCCCGGGATATGGCCGCTTCCGTGGATAAATCCAAATCCCTGCTGCGGGGTGTTATTTATGGGGTATGCGCCCTGGTTGTCATCGCTGCCGGCGTAGGGATTTATGCATGGAGCACCAGCAGCAAGAAAGAAAAGGTGGAAGGTGAGAACGCCCGCCTGAATGCGCTGGTCGTGGAAGGCGGGAAACTGGGCCGCAGCCGTCTGTTTGACTCCAAGAATCTCAGCCGTGTTCCGGATGTGAAAGTCGTTCCCGACGCGGAGGATGCCGCTCTGCTGCTCGCCAATGTGAGAGGAGTCAAGGGCAACAGGGAAAACTGGCCCGGCGCCGCCCACCTGGTTTCCATCATGGCCCAGATGGATGACAACATTGCCCGCCAGGTGGTGGAAGACATGAAAAAAAATGTCGGCAGGTACAGTAAGGAAAAATATTCCATGATGGTGACCCTTTTGGCCAAGTCTTCCAGCCCCGCCATGCGCGACATGCTGAAAGACCTGTACGCTTCCATCAGCGAAAGCAAGAATAAGAAGATCCAGGACAAGCAGGCCGTGGTGCTCAAGTACATGCGTTTTGCCATGAAGCTGGACGACCTTGACGACGTGATGAAGATCCTCCAGAAGAAGGATGCTTCCCCGGATTTGATTTCCTCCGCTTTCCGTACGGCGCGCTACCTGATTGACGAAGCTCCTCCAGCCAAGCGCAAGGCGCTTTCCTCCAAACTGCTCCAGTATCAGAAAAACATGCCGGAGGAAAACGTCAAAATGCTCTACAAGCTGCTGGCCCGCACCGGTGATCCCAAGGTGCTGGACATGATGGAAAAGAGCTATAAGGAGGATACCAAAAAGGCGCTTGCCATCATTACCGCCTGGGGGGACTGGAATACGGATGACGCCGTTCCGTACCTGTTCAAGGCCTGGAAAGACGAATCCCTGCATGAACGCGTGCGTTCCCAGGCCCATGATTCGATTCTCCGCGTACTCTCCGTGGACCGTGACCGGGATGACAACGCCACGCTCAAGTTGTTTGACCCCCTTATTGCGGATGCCAAAACCAGCGAACGCCGCCAGTTTCTGGTTTCCGCATTCAAGAGACTCAGCAACCGCCCGTATGTGATTCGCCTGCTGGGCCGCATCAAGCAGACTGCGGAAGACCAGAGAAACGCGGTGGAACCAAAGTTCCAGGCTGCGGAGGAGGCCTTGTTCAAGGCGGAGGACAATTTCAAGGCCAATCCCGGCGATGCGGCAGCCAAGGCCGATTATGAGGCCAAGGAAAAGATTTATAATGAGTTGTCCAGTCAGAAGACCGGGGAAGACAAGGTGATTGCGGCGGTGGACAAGGCTCTGGAAAAGGTCAGGAAGACGCCTGTTCCCACCAGGAAGGCCGCTTCTGCCGAGGACAGGGATGATGACGACTCTTCCGTGATTAAGACAATTTAAACGGTTTTAACGGCCGTATCCGAAAACCGGAGGGAAAATAATCCCTCCGGTTTTTTATGTGCGGGAGTGACAACCATGATTGGCTGGCCGCTTCTGCGCAGATGAGGCCGAATTGGCCGTTGGCCGGGCGGAAGGGGGTAGCGGACTTACTTCATGTATTTTTTGATTTCCGGCAGCAGTGCGTCCGCCCAGAGACGGTAGCCTTTTTCTGTAAGGTGGACGAGGTCCCCGGTAATTCCCGGCAGGAAAGTGCCGTCCTTGTCCAGGAATGCGGAATTAATGTTGACGACATGGACTCTCGGCATATTTGTTTTGTCCAGCTCCCTGTTGATCATTTCATTTTGGATGCGCAGGGGGTCTTCCGCCGTTTTCCCCCGGGGAAAGATGTGCAGAAGAATAATTTCAGTGGCGGGGTGGAGCCGATGGACCCGGGAAGCTATTTCCCGGATACCCTCCGCCGTTTCCTGCGGGGTCTGCCTGCCTTTGTATTGCCCTGTGTTATTGGTGCCCACCATGATAACGCATACTTGGGGGGAATGAGGCGTTTTAAGGGCAGAATCGTCAATGCGCCACAATACATGTTCCGTCCTGTCGCCTCCTATGCCGAAATTGACAGGAGCATAGGGGGAAAAATATTGAGACCATATTTTTTTGCCGTCGGTTTCCCAGCGGTGGGTGATGGAATCGCCGATAAACAGCAGTTGGCATGGTGTTTCCGCCAGGGTCTGCTTTAACAGGGCGTGCCTCTGGCTCCACCAGTCAGCTTTTGTTTTGGAAATGTGGGCGGCATCGGGTTTTCCTTTTTCCGGCTGTTGGGAGAAAACAGGCAGGGCGAGTCCGCATCCCAGAAGGCAGATGGAGGCGGATATGGCGTTGATAGACGGGAAATGGTTCATGTTGTTTATTCAATACGGAGAATGTTTCTGCCGCCTTTCTTTTGGAGGATAAAAAATCCCGTTGGTATATTGAATGCGTTTTCCTGCCGGTACGGCATGGTACCGAAACATGGCGTGGACCCGGCTGGAACGGCAATTCCGTATTTCCTGGCGTAATGGTACTGCAGCAATGGATGGACAGCTTTGTGTTCAGGAATTGATAAAAAGAGGGAACGGCTAACGTATGTTCACGGACAGAGTCCGTTGAATTATCTGATGAATATTCCTGTTACCTTGATTTTGCTTGCTTTCCACATGGCTGCGGCGGCTTCCGCATCCATCTGTGCTTCCCGGAAAACAGAGTGGGCGGATTGGAATTATTTAACTTCTTACGGTCAATCCCTTTCTGTGGGCTGGACGGCTAAGCCCGTTGTAACGGAAAAGCAGGAGAAAGGGGGCTTGTATATGTTCAGGGGAGGGGTGAGAGCGTATGAGAACGGCAGTGACCGCAAGATGCTGGTTCCTCTGGAGGAAGGAGTGAACGGTCCGCGCGGCGAAACTCCCGTATCCGGGGCTGCCTGTCGTTTGTTCCGCCTGATGCAGCATTATTCTCCCGTTACGGCTTCCCGTATCCGGTTGATTTGTTCTGCGACGGGAGTGGGTGGGGCGAGCCTTGGTTCCCTGGGCAGGGGAACTGGAGCCTACAACCGCATTTTGGATGATTTGAAGGCCGCCAAAATACTGGCTGACCGGGAAGGGAAGACCCTTTCCATGCCTGCGTTTATCTGGACCCAGGGAGAGACGGATCACCAGGACAGAAAGACGAGGGAATGGTACCGGGAAAAAATGGAAAAGCTGATCAGGGACATAAATCATGACGCCAGGGCCGTGACCGGGCAGAAAAACGATGTGGTCTGTTTCGGCTATCAGGTTGGTTCCCATTTGAATTATTATCAGTTTAATCCTACGGATTATCCGGCTATTGCCCTGGAACAGCTGGAGATGGCTTTGGAGAAGGACAGCCGGTATGTGATGACGACCCCGATGTATCATTTCGAGTATAGCGACGGAGTCCATTTGACGGCGCCCATGTCCCGCCTTTATGGGGAGTATGTGGGCTATGTCATGAAGAAAGTCCTGTTGGATGGGGCGGACTGGAAACCCGTGCATCCCCTGACCCATAAAATCAGGAAGTCCGGAAAGGGTTGGACGGTGGAAGTGGCATTTTATGCTCCCTGCCCCCCTTTGGTTCTGGACACGAAGACGGTTGACGATCCTGGCAATTATGGTTTTTCCCTTGTGGGGGCTGAGGGAGAGGATATTGCCATCAAGTCTGTCCGGCTGGTGGGGAAAAATGCGGTACAGCTGTTGACGGAGAAGGACCCGGGGAAAGGGCGTCTACGCTATGGGATGACGATTAATGAACACCGTCCTTCCGGTCCGCGGACGGGGGCGCGGGGCTGTCTGAGGGATTCCCAGGGAGATGAGGTTAAGGCCCATATCCAGGGCAAAGATTACCGAATGGATAATTGGTGCCCCTTTTTTGATTACTCCCTGTCAAAAGGGCATTGATTTTCCGGAAATGGCTGCATGATCTTTTTTTGCCGCAGGTTGTTCCCCCCCTCTGCAAACGGAAAAGGATACCCGGACGGCTTGAAAAAAACAGGAAAGGCTTCAGCCGATGCATACTGATTCCGGATTGTTGCGGAGGGGAGGCTTGCACGGCCATGCATGGTGTTATGCTGCGGCTTTCGTGGCCAGATGATGACGAGGTTGTGATAGCTTGACCGTAGAGCAGGAGAACTTGCGGAAGTGCATCGTAAGCGCCTCTTTTTCCACGAGGTTCATTTTTTCTTCCTCCGGGGGGTATTCCCTGCTTCCGGTTTCTTTATGGCTGGCTCTTACAGAAGGAGCCCTGCCTGGTAGATCAGCGTAGCCGTTGCAAAACCCAGGAGGGTCAATCCGCCGAATTGAGCCAGAGCGAACCACCAGGTGCCCGCTTCCCTCTTGGCGACGGTGACGGTGCCGATGCAGGGCAGGGCAATCAGGCAGAATATCATGATGCTGATGCCCTGGAGAGGGGTGTAGCTGGCTTTAAGACGGGCGTTCAATGTCTGCTGGGCCGCCGGGCCCGAATTTCCGTCTTCCACCGCATAAAGGATACCCATCTGGGTGACGAAAATTTCCTTGGCGGCAAAGGCTCCTACCAGGGCGGAATTGATTTTCCAGTCAAATCCGGCCACTTGCGTGACGGGTTCCATCCAATGGCCTATTTGTCCGGCGTAGGAATGTTCCATGGCCGCTGCGTTTGTCGGCGCCGTGTTTTCTTCCGGCCTGGGGTAGGTGTTCAGAAACCACAGGATGATGGAGGCCCCAAGAATGAAAGTGCCTGCTTTCCGGACGTACATGAAAGCCCGTGACCACATCAGGATGCCCACCTTCCGCAGGGAGGGGAGGCGCAGGCGCTTCATGTGGTGGAGGGAATCCCTCTGGGGCGCCTTGAAAAGCGTGTTTTTCAGAAGCCGGGCGCAGCACAGCGCCAGCAGGACGCCGCTGGCATAAATCCCGAACAGCACGGGGGCCTGCAGGCGGGAGGGAAACAGGGCGGAGACGAACATCATGTAGATCGGCAGGCGGCCCGCACAGCTCATCATGGGCAGCACGGCGATGGTGACCAGGCGGTCGCTGCGCGTTTCAATTCTCCTGGTGGACAGGATGGCGGGAACCGAACAGCCGAATCCCAGCAGGAGGGGGGCAAAGCTGCTGCCGTTCAACCCCATGATTTTCATGATGCGGCTCATCAGGCGGGAAACCCTCATCATGTATCCGCTGTTTTCCAGAACGGTAATGGCCCCGAAGAGGAGAACCACGTTGGGCAGAAAGGCCAGTACGCCGCCCACGCCTCCTACCACGCCTTCCCCCAGCAGGGATTGCAGGCGGGGCCACGGTTCCAGCATGCGGCAGGCCCAGACGCTGAACAGCTGGGTGCCCGTCTGGATGAGCCTGACCAGAGGATCCCCGATAGCGAAGCTCAGGAAGAAAATAATATAAACGATGCCCAGGAAAATAAGGGAACCCCATATCCTGTGCATCAGGACGGCATCCAGTCTGGCCCTCCACAGGTTGTCCTTCGCCTCTGCCTCCCGTTCCATAACGTTTACCGGGACGTAACTTAAAATCTGTTCATTTGACAGGCAAGCCTAAAAGAAAGGGGCATGGAAACCAGGCATTCCGGCCGTTTTTGGGACGGGGCTGCCGCATGGGCCCCGCAGACTTTGTTTTTTAGCGGCGCAAAGCCGCCAGGCCCTGGATGAAAAGGATGGCCGCAGTGCAGCCGAATACCATGGAGGGCAGGCACTGAAGCATGTACAGCGGATCTGTGGAACCGTTTCCGTAGGAGGGGAAAATAAAGGCCAGAATCAACGCGATCAGGGACAGCCCCCATGCCAGCCATGATGTAGCGGGAATCCGGCGGCCGGATGCTGCGGCTGGCCGCTGCGGCAGGTTTTCCTGCCGGATGCCGCGTTCGTCAGTATCGCGTCCGGAGAAAGACGTCCGCTTTTTCCTGACGGGAGGCAGGGCGGCCTGCGTTTTCATGGCGTTTTCCGGTTTGCGGCCGGATGGCGAAGAGGAGGCTTCCCCGAAGGGAAGCCCCGTTGTAACGTGAATCAAAACGCCGCACGCCGGGCAGCGCATGCCGGTTTTGGCGTCCAGTCCGGCCGGGTAGGTGTACCCGTGGCCGCATTGGGAGCATGTGGCGGATTCTCTCATGATCTGGCCCGAATGGATGTTAGTCGTCCAAGGGAAGCAGGTTCTCCTGGTCAGCCTTGGTTTCGGGCCTCTGGCGGATTTCCTCAAGCTTGGCTTTCATCTGTTCGCAAATGTCCGGATGCTGGGAGGCTACGTTGTCAAGTTCCTTCGGGTCTTTTTCCAGGTCAAAGAGGCTTCCTCCTTCCGGGGACTTGCTCATTTTTGCGGAGGCTCCGTTGATGCCGTCGCGAATGGCCACGCCGGCGGGAATGAATTTCCATTTGCCGTGGCGAATCGCCAATGCCTTGCCGGTACTGTTGATGACATGGTAGTCACGCCCCTTGGCGGATTTTCCCAGAAGGGCGGGCATCACGTTTTCAGAGTCACGGAAGGAATTGGCCTTGCCGGGGGCCAGCAGCTGTTCCAGGGAGGCTCCCAGATCCATCTGGTTGAGCAGGGCTTTGCTCGTGGTTCCGGGTTTGATCACGCCGGGCCATTTGACGATAAACGGAATGCGGGAACCTCCTTCCAGAATGCTGTATTTGCCTGCGCGGAAGGGGCCGGCGGGGGAATGGGTGGCGTTGTCCCGGACGGCGAAATCCCTGTAGCCGTCATCCAGCACGGGACCGTTGTCGCTGGAGAAGATCACCAGGGCGTCTTTTTCCAGACCGGCCTGTTGCAGAGCCTCTGTAATGCGGCGCACACAGTCATCCAGTTCCACGGTCACGTCACCGCGCACGCCGTGCCGGCTCTTGCCCACAAAGCGTTTTTCCGGGCAGCGCGGCACGTGGATGTCATGCGTGGCGAACATCAGGAAAAACGGTTCCTTGGCTTTGGCGCTTTTTTGAATGTATTCAATGGCCTTATCCGTAATGACATCGGCGTTTTCCTCATCCTTCCACAAGGCGCTTTTGCCGCCCTTCATGAACCCGATGCGTCCGATTCCGTTGATAATGGCCTGGTTGTGTCCGTGGCTCCACATGAGTTTGAGCTGGTCCTTATTGTCCTTGCCATTGGGAAGCCCGGGGAAGTTGTGCTTGTAGGATACTTCAATGGGGTCGTTCGGGTCCAGGTTGCGGACATTGCCGTTTTCCAGAATCACGCAGGGAACGCGGTCGCCCGTAGCAGCGAAGATAAAGCTCTCGTCAAATCCGATTTCGTTCGGGCTGGGGGAGATATGTTTGTTCCAGTCAATTTTCTTCCCCTTTTCCCCCAGGCCCAGGTGCCATTTGCCTATCATGTAGGTTTTGTAGCCGTGGGATTGGAGCATCTTGGGCAGGGTGGGCTTCTTGGTATCGATAATGAGGGCGGCGTCTCCCGGCAGGATGCCCGTGCCTTCCTTGCGCCACGGATATTCTCCTGTGAACAGGGCATAGCGGGAAGGGGTGCAGACGGATGTGGTGGAATAGGCGTCCGTGAAGCGGCAGCCCTGCTCGGCAAGCTTGTCGATGGAGGGGGTGGGAATTCCCTTGGCTCCATAGCAGCCTACGTCTCCATAGCCGAGGTCGTCAGCGTAAATCATGACGATGGCCTTGGGGGGCTTGACCGTTGGCGTGACTGCGGCCGGGCAGGCCGCTGCCGCCGCCAGGGCAAGCATCAGGTGTAATGCGGATTTATTCATGTTGTCAGGTGTGTGTGATTATAATTTTCCGGAAAGGGCGGTCGGAAGGATGCCGCTGTTTAAGCGTGGGCCGAATCTTCGGGGGTGTCCGGAGGCTGTTCGCCGGGATGTTCCGGCGGAAGCACGGGTTCCGTCATGGGGCGCATGCTGGCATTCTGCCAGATGTACCGCTTGTAAAGGACCTTGATGGCGGCTGTCAGGGGGACAGCCAGCAGGGCGCCGATTAAGCCGCCCAGGATGAGTGTCCAGATCAGCACGGAAAACATGACCGTGAGCGGGTGGAGTTCCACGGAATCCCCCACGATTTTCGGCTGGATGATCCATCCGTCAAATTGGTTGACGGCCAGGAAGATGCCCGAAACAATCAGCACGTGCTGGAAATCCCCCCATGTGAACCAGGCCAGCAACACCGCAGGGATAAAGGCGGTGATGATACCCAGGTAGGGAATGATGCCCAGCACGCAGACCGCGGCGCCAATGGTAATGGCGTACGGCAGGCCGATCAGCTTCAGGCAGATGGCAATCAGAATGCCTTCAATGATGCTTACCAGCATTTGGCCGCGGAAGAAGGAAATCAGGTAGCCGTTGATTTCCTCCATGGTGTCCACCACGTCTTTTCTGAATTTGGAGACTTTCAGGGGCAGGATGCTGGGCCATTTCTCTTTGATTTTATCCGCCTCCAGCAGAAAATAAAAAGCGAAAATGGGCGTGATCAGGATGCTGACCATGATTCCTATGGTGCTGTAAAGGGCCCGTCCCCCGGAAGTGAGCCAGCTCATCAGCTTGTCCTGGTAAAAGGAGGAATTGATGGTCATGTAGGCTCCCAGCTTTTCCCGGGCGGTCCGGGCGTTTCTCAGGTCATGGACTTCCGCTTCCGTATAATGGCTGGCATTCAGTTCCCGCAGGCTGGTGCTGTAAACACTGTCAATGGTGCGGGAAATGAAGGGGATTTCAATGGTGGAGTCAATCAGTTCGGAGGTTTTGTCCCATAGCTCCATCCGGTTGTCGATCAGTTCATCCGTCTGCCTGATCAGGGGAGGGAGAATCGTGGCTCCAAAGCCTACCAGAACGGCCAGAGCCGCAAACATGACCGTGACTACTGCCCATGGACGGGAGAATTTGAGACGCACCAGCCAGGAAACGATGGGTTCCAGCAAATACGCCACGACGGCGGCAATCAGGATGGGCAGGAGCACCGGTTCCAGAAACCCCAGAAGTTCCACTACTTCAAAAATGACGAAGGCCGCAATGCCCAGCATCACCAGAATGGATACGCCTGTCAGGGCATGCCAGCAGGTTCTCTTCTGGAAGGGGGAGGGAATGGCGGGGGCGTCGGAAGTGTGGGTATTTTGATGTTGTTCGTTGTTCATGCCGGTGTGGAGAGATGGCTGGTTGCTGGCCCGGCTCAGGCAGCGGAGGCCTTGTCCGTTTTCCCGTCAGCTGCGGGAGAGGCTTCATCCGGAGTTTCTCCGGCCGTAGCCGGAGGCTGCTGGCCGTCTGCGGAGGGCTGGGTCTGTTCTTTTTTTTCCTGCTGCCTGACGTGGTTTTCGAATTCCTGTTCCGTAATGGCCTGGGGCGTGGGGTAATAATCCCCGGCAGGGGGCGCGGCCGGAACTTCCCATTGGATGCGCACCAGCCTGTTCCTGCGCTGGACCACCACGCTGGCCTGAGCCCCCCGCTGGGTGGTAACATATTCTACGAGGTCCGGATAGGGATTCTTTCTTCCATTGATGGAAATAAGAACATCTCCCGTTCTGAGGCCGGCGTCCCATGCGGGCGACCACTCTGCCACGTAAGCTTTCATGGGGCCGTTCCCGTTGCTGTCCTGGATAAAGGTGCCTCCCATCAGGTTGAAGGAGGCGGGGGCGGGCATCCGGTGGCTGGTGGAGCTGAAATAAAGGGCGTTCCCCGGGCCGTCCAGCCAGAACTGGCGTGCGGCCAGAGCGCCGTAGCCCAGGATGATGTCGATGTCATCGGGGATGCCCATCACTTCCGGGTTGGCGAAGCTTTCACAGAGCAGGATATTTTTTAATTCCAGTGGACCGAGCTGGAAGGAGCTTACATGCATGCATTCGTGGGCGTAAAAGCCGCCTGCGGCGGGGCTGTAGCCGGAATAGACGCTGACGAACGCATCCGGGTAGGCCTGCTTAATGGCATTCCAGCGTTTTTTGGAGATGTAAACGGCGTGGGGGGCTCCCGTGTCCAGAATGATGCGCCTTCCGTGCTTGTCCGCGATTTGCGGATAGTCGGACCCGGGAATCAGGGAAAGCTTGTTCCAGCTTTTTATTCTGGAGGGAAGTTTATTGAAAAAACGGTGGGAGCGTTTGGGATAGTTGATGTTCCACACATATTTCCGGATGCATTCCCAGCCCAGCAAACCGTCATACGGGGCCTGGTCTGCCATTACTACGTCCTGTTTCCGGGAAATGGGTTCCCCGTCATCCTTCAGGGAAACGGGCACGTTGGCCGTGCGCATGGCGCCCCTGCCGCGCAGGCGTGCGCCGATGGATTCCACTGCCGGGGAGAAAAGCAGGGATGTCTGGACTGCTCCCGTGTCTACGCCCATCATTAATTGCGTTCCGGAGCTCCACGCCAGCGCCACGGGGGTGCCGTCCAGGGGATTGGCCGCGTCAATGGGCGGGGAGCTGCTGTCCTGGATAGGCCGGTGCGATACGCAGGAAACGCACAGCATGGTTGCCAGAAGCATGATGGAGGAACGGAACATAAAGTATTCCGTTCATAACAAACAGACCATAGGCTGGCAAGGTTTCCTTCCTGCTTACAGGGCTTTTTGACGGCATCAGAACGTAAAAACCGCTGCTTGCCGGAGGGTAGCTCATGCAGAAGCATGATATTCAAAATGCGGGCGCGTGCGTTTTTTGAGGCTCTATATCATGGACGGGAATTTTGCCGTCTGCCGCGTCCGGCGTTCCGTTCCAGCGAGGGGGCGGCTGCCTTCATTTTCCCCATGCTGTCCCCAAGGGAGGGCTGAAGCTGGAGCGCTCCCAAAAATCTTGATTTTCACAAGGAGCCGTATAGGGTAGCGGTGAGCCGCTATGACCACCCCTACGTTTGAAGATGCCGTGAGCCGTATCGTACGGAAGGATCCCCGTTTTGCGGAACGGGCATATTCTTTTCTGAAAGATGCGCTGGATTTTACCATGCAGCGCGTTGAAGAAAGGGAAAACGGCTCTCAGAGGCATGTCAGCGGGCAGGAACTGCTGGAAGGGTTCCGGGATTACGCCCTCGCCCAGTTCGGGCCCATGGCTTCCACCGTGATGAAGGAATGGGGGCTTAGGAACGGGAAGAATGTGGGGGAGATGGTTTTTTTACTGATTGAGGAAGACGTTTTTTCCAAACAGCCGGAGGATTCCCTGGATGATTTCAAGGGCTTCATGAGCTTCCGCAAGGCTTTTGAAGAACCTTATGAATTTCAGGACCAGCCCAGTTGAACCGCCCGATACCGCCATGAACAAGGAACCCGATGTACGCTGGCCCGCTGAATGGGAGCCTCAGGATGCTGTCTGGCTGTCCTGGCCCCACCGCAGGGATTTATGGCAAGGGGGGCTGGACGAGTTGCAGCAGACTTATGGGAGCGTGGCCGCTGCCATTGCTCCGCATGCCCTTGTATGCGTGAATGCCGCAGCTCCCCTTCATCCCGGCGTCAGGCAGGCGATGCTGGCCGCCGGAATGAGTGAGGAGCAATTCCGCCTGTTCAACCACCCGACCAACGACGTATGGTGCCGGGACCACGGCCCCGTTTTCGTCCAGGATGTGAAGGACGGTTCTCTGATGCTGGCGGATTGGCAATTTAATGCGTGGGGCGGCAAATTTGCCCCGTGGGACCTGGACAACGGCGTTCCCGCCCTGATTGGGGCGGCGCTGGGGCTTCCCGTGCGCAGTTCTTCCCTGATTCTGGAAGGGGGGGCGATTGAGGGCAATGGGGACGGCTTGCTGGTGACGACGGAGTCCGTGCTGCTGAATCCCAACCGCAATCCGGATTGGAGCCGGGCCATGATTGAGGAGGAATTGAAGCGCATGCTGGGCGTCAGAGCCGTTTTCTGGCTCGGTTCCGGCATTGAAGGGGATGATACGGACGGCCATATTGACGACATGGTGCGTTTTGTGTGCCGGGATGCCGTAGTCTCCATCGTGGAAACGGATTCTTCCTCTCCCCATTACCGCGCTCTGGCGGAGAATAATGAACGCCTTCAGGATTTGAGATGCGTGGACGGTTCCGGGGTGGAGGTGATTCCCCTGCCGATGCCGGATCCCCTCCATGCGGAGGACTGGCGCCTGGATCAGCTCCCTGCCAGTTACGCCAATTTCCTCATTGTTAATGAGGCCGTCATTGTTCCCGTATTCAACCAGCCCCGGAATGACGATCGCGCCCTGGGCATTTTGCGTGAATGTTTCAGCGGAAAACAGGTAATAGGGGTGGATGCCCGCAAGCTGGTGCTGGAAGGCGGCGCCATCCACTGCATCACCCAGCAGCAGCCCCGGCCGGGGAAGGAGGGACTGTGAGCGGAGGGGAAGGAATAACGGTGGATGTGATTCTGCCGATGGAAAAGGCCGGCAGCGAGCGCGTGCGCCGCGCTGCCGTGGCGCGGAAGCTGGGTATTTCCCCCTCCCGTATCAAAGATGTGCGGCTGGTGAAGGAGTCCATTGACTCCCGGCAGAAAAAAATTCTCTTCCAGCTTCGGCTGCTGGTCGGGGTGGATAGCCCGCTGCCGCCGGAACGTCTTCCCTCCCGGGATTATCCGTCCGTCCGTCCCGGCTCCCCCGTGGCGCTGATCGTTGGATTCGGACCGGCCGGGATGTTCGCCGCGCTCCGCTGTTTGGAACTGGGTATGAAGCCTGTGGTTCTGGAACGGGGGAAGGATGTTTCCTCCCGCCGGTTTGACCTGGCTCCCATCCTGCGCCGCGGCACGGTGATGGAGGATTCCAATTACTGTTTTGGAGAGGGAGGGGCAGGCACGTTTTCCGACGGGAAGCTGTTTACGCGCGCGACCAAGAGAGGCCCCGTCCGGGAGGTTTACGAGATTTTTGTAGCCCACGGAGCGCCCAGGGAAATTTTAACGGACGCCCACCCGCATATTGGCTCCAATCTGTTGCCCAATGTCGTCAAAGCCATCAGGGAATCCATCCTTCGCGCGTACCTTCAAGGATCTCATTTTTCTTTGTGTTGGTTGTAATAATTTCGTTCATAAT